>Ga0307513_10007876_pt1 | contig 13734 bp, 18 predicted proteins | sample 15_EM_MG_FD_202174 | JGI IMG/M metagenome (GOLD analysis project Ga0307513, IMG submission 202174) | Populus trichocarpa ectomycorrhiza microbial communities from riparian zone in the Pacific Northwest, United States - 15_EM | ecosystem: Host-associated > Plants > Roots > Unclassified | place... | reverse complement strand
AGATGGAGTCCGAGGGAAAAAGCCTATAGGTACGATCCCGAGGACAAGTCGTGTAATGCCGGAAGACCAGAATACAACATGCAGTTACAAGTTGAATTCTCGACGGAACCAACCAAGGAAGATTGGCCATCTTCTGTCCAGCGAGTTAGACTACCCTCGACGAGCACAAGGGCAAGATAATTCGTAGCCATTGTTGTCAACGGATAAACGGATGAGCTAACACCTGACGTGGTCTCCACACCCTCAGGAATAATGGAAGCGCAGACCGATAAGTTGACCATGGGAGCAAAAAGGTGTGGTGGAGAGTTTTCAGGGTCTACGAGTGTTCGCACTCAGGTGAAGTTCGCAGAGTTGCGGGCAAGGTACTTAGTTAGCATAGAGTCAGCATGTATACCGCGATTGCTCAGACGCGGGATATAAATATCGAAGCATCTTCGCTGCTATTAAAGACAACAAGCACGGAGAAGAGATCTTATCAATATAATAAGTTATTCTACACTTTTATATTGTTACCAATACTTCGACGATCTATACCAGAGCGAATTATTATATCTAGCCTACATTACTCGTGTCTTCTTAACGAGTTCTCTGATATAATTACGATCTTGGTCCTAGCTGACGGAATACCTCACGCCGAAGCTACCACCTAACAAGGCCGTCTTATGCTCATCGCCTTTCCTCATTCGAATAAGATGATATCCATCTTTTAGATTGAGCTTTGTAAACACTGTGGCTCCAGCAACGCGGTCTCGGAGTTCATCCATTAGTGGTATGGCGTATTTATTCAGCATCATCAGTTTGTTGAGGTTCCTATTGTCTACGCACAGTCGTAGCCTTCCATCGGGTTTTGGGACGAAGAGACTTGGGGCTCCGTACGGGGATTTACTCTCCACTATTTTGCCCTGTGCCAACATTTTCTTAATGTATTGATCCAGTTCGTCCAACAGGTGTGCCGACATCGTGTAAATCGGGCTCCATGGGGGTTCTTCCCCTTCCTTGAGGTTGATGGCGTGATCAAAGGTCCTTCAATGTGCCAACATTGCCGCCTTTTTCTCTTCAAAAAGGTCCTTATACTGCCAGTATGGCTTTGGCAGCATTTCCAAATGTATTCCTCCTTCGTCCTCCTTTCTATCCTTCCTACATACTGTACTTTTTCATCATAAGCTACAGTTTCATCCCATTTCAACATATCCGCCACAGCCACGTCTTCCACGTGGGCATGGCACTTTGCTTCTTCAAAAACCCATCTGGTTGGGTCCGCAATATTCCTAAGGGGGTGTTCTTCATGCCACCACCCAGAAGGTATGATCAGATCATATTTGCCTGCGTTCGCAATTTTGCAGGATATCATACTTCGGTGACCCTTGGCACCAATTTCCAGTAGAATAGGGTGTGTGTAGAATATTCACCTGGTATGCGCAGTTTCGCCATCGCAGGTGGTGATTTTTAACAGTGAATCCCTAGCGTCGGTCGGGATTTCAAGCCGTCGTGCAGTATCCTGGTTTATAAGAAAGATGTTTCAACCAGAATGTAGGTGTACATTTATTGCATTTTTCCGCCCTCGTGTTTCGATAAATGCCTTGCCCTCAGGGCAGGCGTAATGCTTGAGTTTTTTAATAGGTCTTGAGCTTTCGCTCGGGTTGGGATGAAATCTTTTCATCATGGCTGTTACATGAAGCGTGGGGGTTTGTTACGACGCCTGCGCGGTTTCGGCTCTTGAAGGCTCCTCAGACAATGTTCTTATACTTAGTGTCTCATTTTTTAATATTGGGCAGCCCACTACTAGTGGTCTTTACCTCCTGCCATGGAGTTCTCAAATTACCGGAGTGGTGGTTCACAAGAGTATCCCTCGAGTTCGCGACTAGGGTTTTTTTCTTTCTTCTTTTTTTTATATCATATATTCGTTGTTAAGGTACAAGAAATCGCATGGAGGGCTAGCTATGGCGAAAACAAAACCCAAAATCCAAAACGAACTAACAAAGGAAACATCCAGAACAATATCCTTCAACTGGGGTCCGTACCGGTCCCAGGCCCACATACGGGCGCGAACTTAAAGCAAGTACATCAAGGAAAACCCTCCCTAAACCAGCGGACAGCATAAAAAACAAACAAAAATATAAACCTAGCTTTCCTGAGACGACATAAAGTAACCAAAGGAAACCACATTAGACGAGCGGGAAGAAATCGAGCCAGCGGAGGAAGTCGGGCGAGAAAACATGCCCGGCCGGAAGGCTGTGGCCGTAGACCTAATGAAACCGGTGAGGGCCCCCAGGAGGGCTGCCGAGTACCATACGGGGGCGTCGGGCCCAAGCTCAGTGACCCCCTGAAGGTGGCGGTTCCTGGCAGGCTCCTTCGCTAAGCAGTGGAGGATGGCGTGCTGGAAGCTTTCAGGTGCTTCTCCGCAGCTGGGGCAGGTTGTCAGGGCGCAATCGTCCCGGGACGGGTGGGCGCGGAGGTAGCTTTTCCCAGACCTCATCTGGTGGAGGCGACCCGCGTCGACCTTGGAGAGGCCCATAAAAGGATGGGGCTTTAGTGAGGGGCGGTAGGCGTATCTTGCAGGATCCGGCGCGGCTGTCTCCCACTCCTCTATAAGGAGTTTCTTGCACAGGAGTTTAAGCTGCGGGGAGGTGTGGCCCAGGGGGGGTTGGGGTATGTCTCGCCCAGTAGGTGCGGGGAGGTGACCGGCAGGGGGGCGTGGCCATCAGGACCAAGGAGGAAACGCATCGAGTGGAGGAGGGCGTCCAAGGGTAGGTGGGCCCTATTCTTCGAGGGCGGTCTCGGTTGAAGCCATAGTAGTGGCAGGCGGCTGGCGCATTCTTGCGGGAGAGGTCTCAATGATCGGGGGTGTGGCAACCTAACGATGGTGTCTGAAGGGAGGCAGGAAGTCGGGCTGCAGCCGGGTTGATCTCCGGGGGGGAGCACATAACCCTGAGGCAGGCCAGGCGGTGTTTGTACGCGAGGAGGAGTTCGAGCGGGGAGAGGCAGGCCTCGACAGCGAGGATGTCAGTTGGGGTGCACGCAAAGTAGTTTGTGGTCCACCTCTGGACCTTGTGCCAGAAGGCTGAGAGTTTTCTAGTCATGTGGACAGTGGGTTTGAAGGTGTCCGCGCCATAGCTGAAGATGGGAAACAAAAGCGAGGATGCCAACCGATGGCACAGAAAAGGGGGCAAGCCCATCCCCGGGGGGGAGAGCCTTTTGACGGCCACGAAAGCAGCTTGGGCTTTGGCCAGTCTCTTGGTGAAGTGTGGGGTGGTTGAGAGCGAGGGCGACAACCAGTACCCCAGCCATCGGACCTCGTCCTTGGGGTGGAAGACTGAACCATCTAGGTGTATTGGGGAGAGGGAGACCGAGCCTCTGTCCCGGTTCGTCTTCCAGTGGATAAGTTCGGTTTTTGGGACGGAGAAACCAACTCCCAGCCGGGCCCCTCTGGCCTTCAGCACCACGTACCGTCTCTGTAGGAATTGGATGTTACATCGGTAGGACGTTGCGGAAGCCGTCAAACCAAAGTCGTCGACATAGGAGAGGGTGAGGCCCTGGGGGACCTCATGGTGAAGGCAGGAGACATAAATAACGAAGAGAAGCGGGGAGACGGGGGAGCCTTGCGGTGTGCCCACGGCGACCGGGGCGAACACCTTAGGTGATCCTTGGTAGCGTAGACGGCACGTCCTACCAGTCAGGAAGGACCTGGTCCAGGAGACGAGGTATGGGTTTACAGCCTTCGCTTTAAGCATGCTGCACAGGATTGAGGGGTTCACGTTGTCGAAACCTCCTTTGATGTCTAGAAAAAGTGTTGAAACCTTCCTACCGGCCATCTGGAGAGTCCTTACCTCATGAGTCAGTGTGGTGGTCGCGTCCGAGGCCGACAGGCCGGCTAGGGAGCCGCATTGGTGGGGATCGAGGAGGCCCGCAACGCGGGCCACGCACGAGAGTCTTGAGTTCATAATCCTCTCCAGGATTTTTGAGAAGGTTTGCAGCAGCACAATGACGCAGAACGAGGAGGGCGAGTCGTAAGAGGGCTTTCCTGGCTTGTCTAGCACAATGCCGTCGGCCATCTTGAGGGCGGGGGGGGTGGAAACCGTGGGATACCAGCGGGGCGAGGAGGTCCAGGATCAGGTACGGAGCCACCCGAAATATCCTTTTCCATACCGAATTGGGGGTCATGTCAGGACCAGGGGCTGACAATGGCGATGACCTGGCCAGGGCTCTGCCAACCTCGTCCACTGCCAGCGCCGGGCAGTCTCTGAACGGGAGCAGGATGGAGTCAAAATGCCTGGCCGGCTCGCCAGGGAAGAAGTGGTTGAGGAGAGCACTATTGAGCTCCATCGGCGTTGTAGCACCCGGCAGCTCGGGGAAACCAGGGGGGGGGCGGCCTAAGGCAAATTTCTTCGCCGTCCATACCGATTGCGGGGTCGCTGAAGCCAAGAAAGCAGACCAGTGGTCCCTTTTGGCCTTCTTAATTGCTTTGAGGTAGGCAGTTCTAGCAGCTCTTGCCAAGGCAAGGAGTGCCGCATCATACCTGTCTGCCTTCGAGGAGCGGAGGGCTGAATTATAGGCTTTTCTGAGCTGGGAGAGGAGATCAGACCACCAGGGTTTCGACCGGAAAGTAACCCGTTTTACCGGGGTGTGGAGGGCCAGCGCGGCCGTTATCCTGTCCAGGTTTGTTTTGAACCAGATGTTCATCGACCGGGTGGTCGGGATAGGAGGGGCACGCGAGATACGCTCCGCCTTGAATGAGGACTCGAGCGTAGGCCAGTCAGTTAGGGCCCAGTTGGGGGCAGGGGGGGGCGAGCGAAAAAGCGGGGCTTCGAAGCGGAGGAGGATTGGGGTATGGTCGGAGCCAGTGGAGGGGAGGGGGTCGGACCATTCCGAAAAATAGGGGGCGAGGAGGGGGCAAGCAAAAGCAAGGTCGAGGACGCCGGGGCGCCCAATGAGGGACATAGAAAACCGAGTGAAAACACCTGGGATGTTAAGGAGAGAAAACACCAGTTCCGTGGCCCTGTCAAAGTAGGGAGTCGAAGTGGCGATCTAGTCTTCTTTGAAGACCCTAAGGGGGTCTGCCGTGGGGTGGTGAATGCTGAGGTCACCCAGCGTGAGGGTAGGGAGGGGGGACACAGGAAAAATAATGTCCGGGGGGACGGAGCGGGTATTGTTAAGACGACCTTTCGTACAGTAGGAGTTTATGATCGTGAAACCAGTCCTGGAGGGGTTGAAGAAACGGTCCGGGGTGACGAGGTCTAGAGCCATAACATCACCCCGTCCAAAAAAACGGGGCAGGAGGGAAACAGTAGCCAGAAAAGAACTGTAAACGTAGAAGGCAACGCGGGGCTTGCAGCCATTACCAGTGGGGGGGGAGAACACCGTGAACGAATTAAAGGAAGGAAGTTTGCCCCTGTAGACTGGGGGGTCCTGCAGGGCGACGATAGACGGAGGGTGGGACAGTTGCGTGAATGACCCGAAGAGTGAAAGACACACATCCCAGCTCCCGAGGCAGTTGTGTTGAACCAGTGTGAAGGGTTTCGGAGGGGGGGGGAGGCCTGCTCCCCTCCCCAAGACGTATGATTGTATTGCATTAGCGGGCCAGGCCCGACGGGTTTCTGCTCATGGGAGAGGGGCTAACGGGCGCCGCGGGAGGGAGCGGCCGGTTGCCTTGGCCGGGCCCTAAAGGGGCCGGAAGTATCGTTGTGCTTCTGGCTCTCGGAGTAGCCATGTCGAACGCCGACTGGAGAGAGCGGGTGCGTGAAGCGGGGGGCGAGAGGTCATTTGCGTCGGTGGCCGTGTCCATCTCGTCACCCTCGGGTGGCGGCCGAACAATCGTTTTCGGCAGCGGCGGAACGCCTGAGAGCGGGAGGAGACGGGCGGGAGTCACAATTCCTGTGAGTCGCAGTGTGGGGTCCTCCGCAGTTGGTGCACCGTGGTGAGGAAGAGCAACAGCCAGGAGTAGCCTTAAGGTTGCCACTTCCAGGGCAGGTGGGGTTGGGGCATCAGTGCATGGCACGGGTGTGATTGAGGGAACAGATGGGGCAGACAGGGCCGGCAGCGGGGCATCTGGGCGCGACATGGCCGAAACCCCAGCAGTTCTTGCACTGCATGTACCTATTGGAGGAGTATGCACGCTCAATCGTCCTTGAGCGGGAGAACAGACGGATCGAGGAGCCCATTGCCGGGACATCCCCTGGGTGGACGGAAATGATGACGGAGGTGGCGGACTTCCCCTCCCTTGATTGCGCGTTCGGGTTGAGATATCTGGCGGCGAGGATGCGTATGTTTTTGGAGTTGAGGATAGACTCCGCGAGGCAGGGGAAGAGTTCCTCCGGGTCCTCCGGAAGGAACGCGATGGGGAGGGAGTGGATGGCAAGCTGGGACTCGTTGGGAGTGAGGCGGAAGGGCAACCAGGGAGATTCTCCCACCGTGAAAGACATGTTGAGTTGGGAGGAGAGGGCGTCGAAATAGGGCGCGAAAGCAGCAGCGGGAGTGGCAGGGTCGGTGACGAGGAGGGTAACTGATCCACGGTCGTTAACCTTGGTAGTAACCCCAAGGGGGAGGATACAGTTGGCATCCCTAAGAACGCGGGCGGCGATGTCTGGGAAGGTAGCCGCTATTTGCGACGCCTGTGGGTGCTCGGAGGGCGAGGAACGGGGAGCGTAGAATCTTCTTTCGGCCGTGGAGAGCGACTTAGGTGGCTGGGGGCCAGGCACCATGTTGCTGGCTGACGCGACTTTGGCGGCCGTGAGGAGGCTCTTATTCTTCTTGCCCTTGGGAGCGCCGGAGGCTGCCTTGGCATACGATTGTTGGGGCTTGGAGTAGTCAGGGGCTAGGCGCCCGTTGATATAGGTGGCAGGGTCGGGGTGCTTCCCCTCGCGAAAAGCGTTGGCCTCCCAAAAGTCGGGAAACTTGGCTGCATACGCGCGGGGGTTGCCGTAAAAGGAACGCGTGTCCGGGTCATACCTGGGTATGTCCGGGTCGAAGGAGGAGGAGGGGCCCTTGTTAGTGGGGGGTGGGCGGGGCTTAGCCATTGGTGGTGGCATTGTGGGGGCAGAGTGTGTGGTCGCACCAGTCGGGGGAACAGACGGCCGAGTGGGGGCTGGAGCAGTGCGAGAGGCTGTGTTGCTGGGGGGAATAGGGGGCCGAGTGGGGGCTGGCGCCTGGGGTGTGGGGCCCGTGACCCTATGTGACAGGTCACGTATGGCAGCGTTTATTGGTTCGAGGGTGCTCTGGAGGGCTGGCCAGGTGGGCATGGTGTGGACGGCCTGTTGGATGTTGCCTAACTGGGTTGTTATGGTGTCGAGCTGACGTGTCATGGAGGCGAGCGCGTTCAGGGCTGAGCAGGAGAGGGGGACGAGAATCATTTCCCCATCAGATAGTTCAGAGAGCTGCGCAATGCCGAGAATTGGAAGTTGGACCTATGTGAAGTTAAGCCGTTGGCGGGTCTCATGAAGGAAGTCGCGTATGTAGAGGTGGGACTCATTGAGGTCCGGGTGGAAAGACTGGCGGGAGGGAGCTCTGGAGGAGTCCCTCGAAGAGGGGAGAGTAGGAAAGTCTTCCATCACGATGACGGAAGATCAGGGACGCGAAGCCTGAAAGGCAGGTGAAGATAACGTATCCGACCGAGAAGCGGGTCACGACAGGGACACGGGCCACCCCAGCACAACCAAGTTCCTTGTCAAATAGGAAACATATTACGACAACCAAAAGATGAATGAAAAGAAGAATAAAATAAATGTGATATTAGAGAGTTGATCAGAATAAACTAGGCAAGTTGAGACAAAAAAAAAAAAAAGAGACTCCTAAGGACGGATTCGTACCGGAAATTATGAACTATATACTCTGTTTAGAAAATATTCACAGAGTACGAAGGCAATGGAGATTGCTGACCTGAAAAGGAATAATAGAGGACTCTACTATCATGTGCTGAGGGAATTACTGTTGATTGGATGAAGGGGAGGCCGTGTGGAAAGCTCAAGAGGACGGGAGGAAGAGGGAACTATGGTGTGTGCCTCGCTGGCACTGGAATTATCACCCGGTGATAAGTCTTCGGGTATACGGGCTGAATTCTTGCCTTTCCGACTGGTGGACCCATTGACTTCCATTGTTAGAAGCTCTTGCTTCACCTTCGTAGCCTTTCTCTCTAGCTTTTTTGCTTCTAAAGCCTCTTTCTGAAGCCGAAGATTCTGAGCCTTATCCAAGTCAGACCGAGATACCAAAACAGCTTTACTGATATGCCGCCGGTCAGATTTGCTCTTTTTAGGAGCAGAGGCAATCTTGCACACAGTTTCCTCTGCAATAGTTGCTGCTGCTCAGGCTGTACCTGCGGTAGTTGCAAGTGCGACTCCAATCCTCTTGACTACATGAATGTCATGAGAGACTACTAAGAGGTTTTTAAACTGCGCAACTTGTTTTGTAGTCTCGGGTGGGGAGTAGGCAGAGCTGGGTGAAGAGTGAATTGAGGTGGAAGGGATGGAGGCAGTAGGGAGAGCTGAGGGAAGAAGCATGGTGTGTGGCGATATTTGAGTAGTTGAGGAGGTGGAGGGGGAGGATTTATCGATAATTTCAAGAACTCGGGCACGGCGAAATGGGTAAATACCAGTAGCAGCAAATACAGCCTTGATATTAACAATAGTCAAGGCCTTTTGGCGTGCTCTTTGGCAAAGTGGAAAGATGTCTCTCTTACTAATTGTCTGATATGGGTGCGCTCTACCCCAGTCATCAACCTCATTGCTATAGTACCATCCTAATGGACCAAAGATTCCAACATCCAAAGGCTGGAGAAGGTGGGTAGAGTGGGGCGGAAAACATAAGAGTTGGATCTCATGTGTAGCGCAGAATGTAATGAACTGCAGGGTAAGATGTGAAGAGTGCCCATCAATGATTAAAAGCCGGGGATGACCAGTAGGGGAATGGGTATTAGGCTCAAAATGGTCGGTCAACCAGAGTAGCCCCACCTTATCATTTGTCCACCCAGTTTTAGAGAGAGCAAAGGCTGCTGGATCTCTGTTCTCATAGTCATGGTTGCCCATAGTATGTGCTGCTCCTTTATAAATATACAAAGGAGCAAGAACCTTCCCAGTCGCAGAAATAGTTTCCATTAAAGTGACACATTCTCTGTTTCCTGGATGCCTAATTCTAGGATTCCGTCCCCTAGCACCACTGACAACCTTCCCTTTCTTTGCTACCCCGAGTGCAAACCCTTTTTCGTCCGCATTCCAGACATCCTCTACCACGATGTGATATCTGCTCCTAACCTCCCCTAGCCGATTAAAAAAACTCTGAATGCCTTCTGGCCTTCCTGCCACTTCCCTCTCCTGGTCAATTCGACCGGCAAAGCGACAGGCAATAGTAGGGTGCCGATCTAGAAATCAGGTAATCCAGTGTTGACCGGGGATGGTGGTAGTGGCAGTGGCCCGCTTCCGTAGCAAAGCAGCAACCATCTCATGCAAGTGTGTAAGCCTTGGTGGAATTCCAATCTTATCCAATCGCTGAGTCCATTTGACCAATTCAATCTCTTCCTCCTCGGTCAGCAGCTGCTGTGTTACATGGGCTTGGTTTCGTGGTTTTGCCTTCTCAAAAAATCGATTCCCCAATGTGGTCTTGGAGACCCCATACGTTCGAGCTGCACTCCTAATACTGACAGGGTTTGCCTGGTTGGGTGCTTCAATAGCCTTATCCAGGCGAGTTTTGTATTCGGAATCCGATCGAGGCTTTGCTTTTGGCATCGTGTGTGGTGGTATTGCATATGTTCGTTGACAAACGGGGAAGAGGGTTGATATGGGGTGGCCCGTTGCTACGTCATGACCCGTTTCTAGGTCGGATACGTTAGGGGGCGAGGGGGGATCGTGCACTGAACTACGTGGAGTTGTGATTTCAATGACTGGAGGTGTAGAGGGCGCGGAGTGTGAGTTCGCGACTAGGGTGTGCCGTCCTTTATCGTCGACCTATCCCTCATATGAGGCTGTCCCATGCAAGGAATCCACCATACCTTCACCTTCGGGTTTGGCTCTACTCCCCCGGAGCGGCCCCCTCTGACACCATTCGTCAAAACATGAACCTTGTGCAACATAGACGCGCCCCTGGCTTCTATTTGCCTGGCTGGTGTACCTGGAGAGAAAGTCAGGTTGCTCTCGATTTCGACCCCCCTTGGCGTGTTCTGCAACTCAGGTTCTGTTCTGGCGTAGGGTTGTCTTCTCTTTCCCTGTAGTCTCGTCGACCACATTCTTCGCTTGTAACTTTTTATGGTTCCCGTGGTCAGCACAGACAACCCATTTTTGGTCGTAAAATGGCAACCGGTATCCTGTTTTGGTTTGTTAGCCTTGCGGTGGGATTCCTTCACAGACTAGGCCGCAGGTCTTTCCTTTCGAGGCGGCAACCTCACTACCCAATCACCGTCATTGTTGGTACCAGGATGAATTTTCACAAGATCTGGTCATCCTCAAAGGCCCAGGCGCGGGGGTGCCTTTGAGCCGCTTGTCTTGAGCTTTCTCCCCGGCCATCTACAGCCACAGTGGCCACCTGGGGGCATCGTTTCCGCGCGAATGAAGACTGTTGTCTGGGCCTTGCCGGCCCTCGCTATACAGCTGATTCTTGTACTGGCTTTCGACAGTATTACCAAGCCTGATGTTTCATTCCGCACCGGGTGCATTCGTTGTCCGATTTTCACTTGTTGACAAGTTTCTGATCAACGCTCCCGTGGTCCTCTGCCCACACTGTGTGCTTAACCTCCCCCGCCGGTGCCACTGACCCTTCCTTTTTTATCCTTCTTTCCCCAGCCTTCTTCGCCTTATAGTCCACCCTTTCTTTAACCGAGTATTGCTTTTTTACTCGTTTGGCGGTTGCCCTCAGCTTCGAATCCTCTAATTTCCTTTTTTCGCCCCTTGTTGTACCGGAGGGACCACTCCCTCGAAGACTCTTTCGTTCTCTAAAATCTTCTTCCGCTCTGGTAACGGTTCTGACTGCTTCTACTCATTCCCCATCCTCAATATACTCTCGTAATGAGAGTCGTCGTAATGCATCTTCGGGGATTTGGTCTTCAATCATTTTTCTCCAGACTATTCTGGTGACCCTTGCATGGATGTTGAGGTTTTCCATTTCTGCCAAGAATTTGGCGATGTCACGGTGGTATTTGAGAAAGCCCATTTGGGTAAGGGACTTGTCGGCCTCATGGGTAGGGCCAAATCGTCGCACCGCTTGTTCTGCAACGATATGGCTGTGCTCGTATCGCGCTTGCCTGGTATAACCCAATTCTCCAGTCATTTGCCACGGGTAAGTTAACGCGAATGGTGCAACTTCTTTCCCTTTCACTCGGCTTATGGCGTATCGGATTCGTTGTCTCTCGTCTTCCCATTGCCAACTGTTTCGGCCCAAATAATCCCTGCATGTCAAAAGCCACCTGTGGATATCTTGGTGCTTTTCATTTCTGAACAGGGCTCGGGGTTCCGCTGGGACTCTAGTATGTGGTCCTAAGCTGTCGGCCATGACTCGAGAAAACAGGTTTAACTGTTCGTCGTTCTCGGCGTCATAGTTGTCTTCTAGCTGGGCAACTGGTCTCTCGTCCATCTTCCTTTCCTACTCTCATCTGGCTTCCTTCCAGATCCTTCTCCTTCATCATCGGGGTCTCCTCCACCTCCTGAAGCCCCTGCTGGCCCGCGTCTTGGTGGGGGTGGTCTTCCTCCTCCCTCCCCTGCAGCCTCTGGTGTCGGATCTGACACCTTCCCCTTTCCCTTGACCTGCCCCAACAATCGCTCCACCAGAGCTTTAATTACCGAGATCTCACCATCATGGGCTTGTCGTGACTCCTGGTGTTGTCGTAGCTCGTTTCTCATGAGATTAATGCTTGCCTCATGATTTTCGAGTTCCCCCCTATGTTGCTCGTTTATCCGAACGATTTCTTGGTCTAAGAGTAGGTCTCGGTGCATGAACTGTTGGTCCGTTCCTTGCACTGCTTCATGTAGCTGGGCTGTGACCGCCTCATCTCTGGCTTGTTGTTCATCGGTCTCGTCAAGTCGCTCCGCCACTTGGGGAGCGAAGCTTTCTTCCACCTTCTGAGATTCCAAGTCTAAAAGTTGCACTTGTTCATCTATTGTGGCGAGCTCTCGACCGACTAACAGGACCCCCGATTTTAACTGTGTCTTAACCTTTAACAGTTCTTGGGCAATCAAGAATATGTCAGTCGGTAGGGAAATGAATGCAAGATGTTGCCTATCTAGACTCACCCTCAGCTTTGGGTCAAATTGGGCTAGAATTGGGTCTAGTCTTTGGATCCGAATGGCCATACGGGACTTGCAGGAGGGCCGGGGGGTTCGTCGACCGTCTCCGCCTCTGCTTCAATATTTTGCGGGGAAGCCTACTGCGGCAGCAGGGGAGCGTGGTCCCCGGTCCGCTGAGTGCGGCCTGGACAGATAGGTGACGGTTGTTTCCATGCCTGAGGCTGACGCTCGTGACAGTTCGTCTCAAAATGCTGACTGGAGCGTTGTCTACTGTCTGGGTACTGGGTGTACCATACGGAGTTTGAACTCTCCGAAAGGGTATGGTAGATAAAGTTTTCGCCATACCACTATTGATATATTGCGGCGATATCTTTGAGTGTAACAATGTTTTCTGGGTTTATCCTCCAGAAATATGAGTCGCGATAGGGCCCTTGCGAACCTTTCTCAGGTATGATGGTAGGGGGCAAGACTTGGTTAATTGAGATAGTACTCAATGGTCATGGTTCGAAAAGGATATGGGGTTTGGGAGTATAAGTGTGTCTGCCAAAGATTTGTTTCAGTAACGATGAGAAGTATCAATATAGTGTTAGGTGGTAGCTTCGGCGTGAGGTATTCCGACAGCTAGGACCTGAGTCATTATTATATCGGAGAACTCGTTAAGGAGACACAAGTAATGTAGGCTAGATATAAAGGTTACTTCAGTATAGATCGTCGAAGTGTTGGTAACGATAAGATGAAAACTTCTTATCTTGATAAGATCTCATCTCGATGCTTGTTGTTTTGTAGTAGCAGCGAAGAGGCTTCGATATTTATATTCCGTGTCTGAGCAATCGCGGTATACATGCTCTCTCTATACTAACTAAGTATCTTGTTCACATTTCAGCGAACCTCACCTGAGTGCTAACACTCGTAGACCCTGAAAACTCTCTACCCCACATTTTGCTCCCATGGCCAACTTATTGGTCTGCGCTTCTGTTATTCCTGATGGGGTGGAGACCACGTCAGATGTCAGTTCATCCATTTATCCGTTGACAGCGATGGTTTCGAATTATCTTGCCCTCGTGCTCACCAAGGGTAGTCTTAACTCACTGGACAGAAAATGGCCAATCTTCCCTGGTTGGTTCCGTGGAGAATTCGGAATGCACCCACATGTCGTATTCTGGTCTTCCGGCATTACACGACTTGTCCTCAGGATCGTACCTATAAGCTTTTCCCCTCAGACTCCGTCTTGTACCAACCTGTCCTTTGTGGATGCACCCAATCCACTTACTGGACATAGTTACCTCCTTCATACACTACACGTCTGTGTAGCTACGTATTACCCTAGCGGGAATAGCTTGCATAATTATGCGCGAGGTATATGCCACCATAGGGGAGAGCATATATCCGAACACAAGCTTCCTAAGTAGGGACTTCCCGGTGGCATCTGGGAGACTACTCAGGAACCTCAAAGAGTTCACGTTTCAAGATATGGCTAACTGATTGGAACGATGATTAGAGAACCAGTTCTCTACTCTTACTAATGCATACGCATTAT
>Ga0307513_10007875_pt1 | contig 13737 bp, 18 predicted proteins | sample 15_EM_MG_FD_202174 | JGI IMG/M metagenome (GOLD analysis project Ga0307513, IMG submission 202174) | Populus trichocarpa ectomycorrhiza microbial communities from riparian zone in the Pacific Northwest, United States - 15_EM | ecosystem: Host-associated > Plants > Roots > Unclassified | place... | reverse complement strand
GACTTGGATATCCTTGACATCATGTGAGGTATTAGGTGACGAAGAGCGACTCGGCGGCATGGTGGGACAAGAAAGAAAGGGCGGGGGACGCAGCCATGGCGCCGCCGTGAATAAAAGGCTGAGGAGCAAGCTTCTCGTTGAACCCACGCTTGCTCGCTGGCAGGTAGTTTCGGGGTCCTGGCATGTGCCGGACAGGCATGATGCAACACATGACGTGTTTTTATTTTTTCGCGATTCCGTATAAGTCAGAAAACAGCTATAAGCGCCAAGACTGCGAGAGTTGTTAGTGCTGCACTCCCTGTTGGAATACCGGGAGGCTGTGCGAATGTGTGCAATGCCCCTATCCCCCAGAATCTAGGCACATTCTTCATTTTTATCGTTTCTCCTTCCAGGCTGCACAACCTATTTTATTTTTCTCTCCTACTCATCCCTTTGCTGCCATCAAGGTAAGCTTGCTGATTTGATTTCAACACTCCTCTCTTCCAAGATCTATGTGTGTAATATAGTGTAATGCGCTACTGGCTAGTGCGTCTAAGTAGTGGTTCTGCTAATTCACCTTGACACTACAAGATACACTTATAAGCGCTCAAAGTAGTTGGCGATTGATATAAGTGGAAGAATATAAAATAAGGGGGGTCTAGATGGTCTTATTTCGCAACCATCATCTCTGCATTTTTTAAATTGGTGGATGCATTGGCAGCGATGATTCAGATGTTTGCTTGACCATGGGTCTAGGGCCCAGGGGTTGGGGATTACAGTGGAAAAGTTCCAAATTCTTTTTTTGGAGGAAGAATGGAATTGGGCTGTGAATTGAATATACTTACATCTGGGCCTAGTGGAATATTTACAGTACTACATTCTCAGAGGTGTTGGCGACTTGCTACATGCCCAGGGAGCTGCGGACAGATGCACCACAAGAAGAATTGACTTGGGAAAAATGATGGTGGTCAGGAAGACCTTACAGGCATCTTTGAAAATGTGGTTCAACAAACTAGCGAGGAGTAAAGGAGATCGATCGGTCACTGGCATAGTGAAAGTGATATATTCAAGAGGTGGGTATTTACATTAAGAGAGTACCTCAAAATGGTGTCACATTGTGGCACGGGTAAGGTAGATGTCGTCCACCACCACCACCACCACCACCATCACCATTACTTTCTAGCCCTACCTTTGACCCTATGAGTCTCCTGTGCTCTTCCTCAGTATGGATTTCGTAGCTGGGCCCTATGAGCCATTACCACTGTCTGACGACAGATCTGAGACACCACTGCCCCAATTCGACCCATCGCAACCCTTCACTGGTGTCGAACTCATTGTCTCAGGCCTTCTGTTGGGCTCCCTCACTGCTGCTGCGGACCACCTAAATGCTGTTGTAGAAGAATTGCGACGCAAGGGTTCCCAGATTCCGCCCCTCCAAATTACATCCCCTGCCACTGTCCAACCTCTCAACTTCATCTATGTCTCACTCTTGGGACCGTTGTGGGAATCACCCCGCCCTGACCTCCTGGACAAAGTCAGACAAGTTTTGGAGAACGTTGACAGACTATGCGTCAACTGGAAGGCCACCCCGGGCTGCATTAACAAATCACATCAGGCTTACTTCCAGGTGGACGAGAGTCTGAACCCATCCAATATCAAGGCATGCATCGACCACATCCTACAGCAGAATGACCATCCGATTCAAGGCTCATACATCCCAGGCAACTCTCACTGTATCATCTACCATTTCCTCAAAGCCAGCTCCATCCCCACCCTTACTGATTATCCCATCATCCTTGACAACCACTCCTATTGCCCTTGCTATGTCCAACCTTCTTATGGTTTGGAAATAGCCATTGCTGGTGTCAGAGAATTTTCCAGGGTTAGGGCCACCATTGACTACTACATTGAGCACACTTTGGCCTCCAGTGACTCCAATGAGCCTATTGTTCACCGCAGCCGCCTCACTCTGGATGACACTGTCTACTTCATCGTCCTCAGCACCCCACGCTCACCCAACGCCTCCTTGCTGCCTGCGATGACTTCAAACCCTTTGGCAACACCCCCATCCATCATGATAAACCCCAATACATATACACCCTCAACACATCCAGCATCCCCATGTTCTTTAGTGCCTGTGCCTTCAGCTCCTACTCCCAACAACCTGACCCCACCATAGAGCGCCGTCTTGACTGTGTCAATGCTCAAAGTGAGGCTACTGCTGCTTCCCTCAAGGAGGTTGTCAGCAATGTCAAACAACTTGCTTATGGCTTCCAAGAAGCCCAGGCCACCATCACCAGAGCCTTTACTGATTCCACAGCCATCTATTCTGCTAACAGCGAACTCACTGCAGCCCAATTTGACGTCTCTTCCCTCCTTCAGTCCATTTCTACCAATAACATTCTCTTAGGTATAAGTCCTCCTGACCGACAGGACACTGTCCGGAATGAGCTTCAGTGCCTTAAGGAGCAGCTCAATGAGGCCAGAGCGATCAAGGCGGCGAGGGCTACTGAAGTTAAAGCACTTTGTGCTTCTCAAAGTGCCACTTTACTCCCTCCTAAGCCTCTCTCTTTACTCTCCGCTAATGTTCCTGACACTGCCACCTCCACTGGCCACAAATGTCCTAGGCTTGATGCTGAGGAAGCCGAGGTACAGGAAATGATCACCTCGATGGAGGTAGATCAACAGGTGTGCTCCATCCTCTCTTCTCTCTCTGACTTTTTCAAAACCTTTTCTCTGCTTCTGGATGAATCAGCCACCCATGTCGACCTCCTCCTGAAGGGATTAAATGGTCACGCCCCACTCACGCACCCTAAAATGTCGCCTTTGACATCCTCCTTTTCTAAAATGCTGCCTTCAGCACCTTCTCCTTACCAAAAGTCACCTACGATGCCTTCTACCTTTCCTTCTCTTCTTTTCCTTGCCATTTTCTTTATTTGTATTTCTTTGTTTCTTACTGTCTGTGCATTCCCGCCTCCTGGCCCACTGCCTATATCCTCCTCTTTGCATACCATGTCAATAAATGCGAATGGCTTATCCAACCCAATGAAAATAAATGCCATTCAAGACATGGTTAACAGTGCTCAACCCCGTATCCTTGTCATTGGGGAAACGAAGAGCACAAATGAGGTTGGTTCTCGACTGCATCTGCCCAGATATGATTCCTTTGAGAATCCAGGACACCAAAATGGTTGTAAATCAGGCAAATGGGGGGTCATTGTCACCATTCGGCGGGGAGTTTTTACTGTTCAATGCTTATCAACTGCTGACACCCTTCGAGGATGCGCTGTTGCGCTTGACCTCACTATCCCTACCACTAATAATGTTGCTTTCCCCCACCGCTTCATAGGTGTCTATGCTCCTTGGAACCCTGGTGGCACAGATGAAGATGAACATCTCTTCTGGCCTGAAATCACCTGCCTCTGCTCTGAGGCAAAATTTTCTTGGTCTTTGTCAGGGGATTTCAATGCGACTTTATCGCATTCTGAATCCACTTCCACCAACTTCTCTATATCTCCTGCTAGATTACAATACTCACAATTCCTGCAGCTTACTGATGCAGTTGACGTTTGGAGCTCTCAACCAAACACAACTGCCTCTTCAACCTTCTACACGTGCAGATCACAGCTAACAGCCCTTTCCAAACCCACCTTCTCCATCATAGATCGTGCTGCAGCCTCGCGCACTGGCACCCTTGCCACTGAAATTGCACTCGGCCCACACTTCATCCCTTGCACAGACCATCGCCCAATCTTCTCTCACATTATCCTCTCACCCCCCTCTTCCATCCCTGGTCACTCTCATATCCCATCTGATGTCCCTGTGACTGACTACACACCCCGTTTTCGTGTCCCCTTCCGACATGAAAAGTATCGTTACCACCTCTTCTCTGCAAGTGTTGATGAAAGATTGGCTGCTACCTCTGAAACATTCTTGCCAGACATTTCCTCAGATACCGACTTCGAATGTCAATATTCTGCCATCACTGATGCCCTCCTCTCCTCTGCTAAAGCTTTCTTTCGATTCCCAACTCCCTCCCCTCAGTCCCGGAAAATTACTAACCCCACAATTGAACTTATCGTTACAGAAACACAACACATCAATTGCCTCTTAAGTGTGCTTTCTCATAGCCATGCTCACACCCTTCCCCAGTTTCCCCCTGCGATCTTGGGTGAATAACTACATCCTTGCCTTTCTCTCCCAAGAGCCAGCTATCCCTGCATCCTCTAACCTTTTCCGCCTTCATTTCCGCACCTTCCTTACAAACATCCGAAGGAACCTCCACAAAATTCATTTTGCCAAGGAACGTAATGAAAGGCAAGACTGAATTAACAAGGCTGCGAAGCACCAGATCTGTAATGCTTTAGCTGGGGGTTCCTGTAAACATCTCTACCCTCATTCATTTTCCTTCCTCCCACTCACCATCACTCCTTTTCCTGACTCACAACCTGATCTTGTCATCACTGGTGCACATTCGGTGAAAACCGCTACGGTTGCCTATTTCCAGAACCTATACCACTGCACTGACCGCTGATGAGCACGGCTCCGCTCTGACCCCGGATTTCGCATTTTCAGCACATTTTACGACCGTGAGAAATGATGATTAAGCGCCGGTCACATGAGCAAACCGCCAACGGCGACCAATGGCGACCAATCCGAGCGGTGAAGGTTTTAGAAAGAATTGCAAGTGCTTATTGGGATTCAGTAGCAGTTACTAGGGACAAGTAGGGACGTACCTACGGTCACCTTTCTGAGCACCAGCGAACCGCCGAGAGCACGCCGAGTGAACCGCCGATCCAATTGCAACCTGGCGACGGTGCTTATTGCGGCGACTTGCGAACAACCAGCAGTTGGTAGCGACAACTAGCGACAATCTTTGGCGACCTATTTACATCATTTCCGAGCATTTCCGAGCCATTTGCACCTCAGTACAAAGCGCTGAAGCTCTCCATTCTTCGGTTTTTCATATTTTCATTAGTTCCTGATGTCATTTACTTACCTCTTTTGTTTCTTTTATTGTTTCACCTTTCCCCTTTCGTTCTTTTCAGTTTTTACACTGTAGGCTATATATTTCCATGTACACTACTCTATAAAAAAAGAGAAGATATCGTCCCTACTTTGTTTTCCGGCCTCGCTCGCACTCAGGCCCTCTCGCTTTCGTTCCTATTCGACCTGCGCACCTCGGCGCAACCTCCCAAACCTCCCTCTTTCCTGCTTAGAACCCGACTTGCACCCTTCATGCCACATCATGCACCCGTGACCACCATTGTTTGTTTGTTTTGGGCATGGCCAGTGGTGTGCCAGCGCATCACCGCATTCCTCAACAAAAACCCTGGCTAACATCTCCCTCCATGTCTGAGATCCGTGCCAACACCTCCTCAGACCTGTTTCAGTGGCCTGTTCTTCTATCGGTAAAAGATCTCCGAGCACTTCTCTCCTGAGGCAACGCGAGACCCACACCAGGCCCCGATGGTTGGGAGAAATGGTTTCTCAAACACCTGAGTGAATACGCCCTATCTATTATCCTCAGCCTCCTCAACTACATAATATCCCGCTCGCATTTTCCTGCTTGCCTGAAACCTACTAACCTTTCTACAATTCACAAACGAGGCCCTAACACTTTCCTCTCTAATTATTGTGGCGTTGCTTGGAACAATTGCCTCCAAAACTTACCTTTTGCCTGGTTAAATTACCTCCTCCCACCATACCTCACCCGCCACCACATTATCCCGGAGTGTCAAGTTGCAACTCAACCGGGCACTCAAGGATGTGATCTCATCTCTTATATCTCACAGATTGAACTTTGGGCAGCCCGAGAACATATTCCACTTTATGTCCTCCAGCGTGACCAACGGAAAGGCTTTGACATGCTTGAGCCACAGGGATTTTATGATGCAATTACTGCCTATGGTCTCCCCTCATCAATCATTGATCTTGACAGATCTGCCCAGGATGCGGTTCCTTACCACATTAAGACAGCTTATGGTTTCACTGACCCATTTATTGTGGATGGCGTCACTAAACAGGGTGGCTCCCTCTCACCATTAAAATGCACCCTGACCACTAGCCTGTGTAACCAGTGGTTAATGGACATCAAGCAACAAGGTGCGTTAACCATTCAAACACACATGTCGTGCACAAGGACCCTGCATGTGCCCACTGATGATTTGTCTCTCTGGATCTCGATGATCGAGGCAATGGATGATTCTCTTATTATACGGCACTCTCTCAAGTCCTTAAAAATCTCTGCTAGATGTGCTGACCATTTTCAAGCAACTTATGGCTGGGAGACGGAATGGCGGAAAAACGCTCTGTATGCCTTCAATACCTCTGCCCTGAATGATAAAGAAGGCCTCATGCCCTCAACCGACTACTCTAACCCCCAATCTGAGGTAACATTTTGGCACTGTGTCCCTATCATCCAAGACCATATCACTTTCCTATGAGTTTCCATTAACCAGCCACAGAAACAGTTCCATTTCATACGAGATATTATCGGCATCAGGAAAAGCCCTTTTGCTCTAAAGCGCTTTAGGTAATTACAATATTTCCAAAGATCCTCAGGAGGCTTTGGGTATCTCTGGATGTCTTTCAAAGATGAATATTTTCCTGGGTGTCTTTGGATGTCTTTGAAAGATCTTTCAAAGATCTTTCAAAGATGTATATTTCCCTGGGTATCTCTAGGTAGCTTTCAAATATCTTTGAGAGACATCTATTTCCAAAATGTCTATAGATATATTTTAACATTATATGCATCATTGTGGTAGCATTGGGTACAGGGGAAGAGGTGGATTGAGGTTAATTGATTCGCGTTTCGCAACAGCTTTGGCGGCTTCCTCGAGAGAAAGGATGGTGATGAGGTACGTAATCTTCATTGAAGAACTGCTTTCTAAGGATTATGAGCACTGTTACCTGAAAGAAAAATGCGGTGGTCATGAACCTACAACCTCCACTTCTTCCACTCGCTTGGACTTCCGCCCTCGTTTTCTCTTTGAAATAGTAGGTGGAGGACTTGGGGGAGCACTTTGAGTCATATCTTCATCGGAGTCGCTGCCAGACGTCAAAGAGCCAGCTCTTTCTTCTTCATCTCGCAAATTCTCGCCATCAGATCCAGCATCATCCTCACTGTCGGACTTGACGAAAGAGTCCCTGTCCATAATAGGACCTAAAATGGGCGCAGTAACATGAGCAGCTGAAGTTTTAGCCTTCTTGAGAGGTGGAGGAGCCATGCATGCGAGCGGGACGACGTGAGAGTAAGAGACAAGCCACGTTCTTAGCGTGGGACTTGAAATTTGCATGAAATTTGGCTAAGTTAATAAATACGGAATACATCAAAAACGAAGATCGAGTGCCATCATCTTTGCAAACAGCTGTAATTTAGCTCAATAATCACTAATTGAAATATTTTTCATGGAGAGGAGCAGATCTGTGTGTTGCTTTCATTCCCAAGGATTCGACAGTAAAGTATATCACATGATCATTGGCTGTACCTCAACCAGTGCAACCAATTCCCCAGCTCATCCATACCGCCTCTCTGTCTCTCCAAATTTCAGCACAATGTTAATTAAGATTTTTCTGACAGCTTTCTCCAACTTTCTCTCCAAATTTATATAAAACACTTTCCCCTCATCTCATTAATTGAGCGCGACTACACTTTCAAAGTCCGCACTTTACATAAGCATTTCCTGACACGGTTTGGGGGGCGTGATAAGAAACAGACCACATACAAGTTACAATGTGATTCATACAACACATAAAAAATCACTTGTATCGTGGTCTGTCTATGAGAGATTAGTACTCGTGGTAGCTTTATATACTCCAGACTAAGTACTAATCATCTAGGTAAATTAACAATAGGTAAATCGACTGTAAGGAACATAAACGAGTTGGACAGGCATGTATCTACGAGATAACGAATGGATAAGATAAGGAATGAGTGCAAAAGGTACCGATACGTTACAGTCACGTGCCGTCGGAGCTTCAACGAACTCCATGTTCGACCTTCCCTCTTCCCTCTTCCCTCATAGATGTTGACCCCAATGCCGTCCACACCATTGGTACTGCCGCACCACCACCTCCATGGACGGCCCCCAGCAACATCCCTCTGGAGACTCAACGAACACGACAGGACGCGTTACGAGGTAAGCATTTCATTTACAACCTTTATGTGTACTAAATTCTTTTTTTCACCTTCAAATTCACCTGGCCTCTCCCCTCCAGTGAGGGATGTAGGCCACAGTTCAACGCCTTTCAATATGTGGACAACGACACCACCCCCAGGCCTTCCACTAACCATTGACAAATGGCGTCGAACTTCGAAGACGCCCCTTGGCTCTGCCACGTCAAATGTCATTGAGCATCAAGGACGCCCCCCCTGCCCCTCTTCGCTCTGCCACGTCAAATGACGTTGAGTATCGAGCATGCTGCCCCCTGCCCCACCGCTCTGCCCGTCGAGGACCCCGCCCCTCACCCCTCCTGTTTGCCACCGAACGTCAAAGACGCCACCCCTAACCCCTCCGTTTTGCCATGTCAAACGGCAGCGAACGAGGATGCCGCTGCTTACCCCTTTGCTTTGCCACATCAAACGGCATCGAGGACACCAACCAGCTGCCTCTGCCGCTGTGTGTCTGCAGCCCCCACCCCCACCACCCCCACCTCATCAACCACCGCCAACACAGCTGACGCATCCCCACCACTGTACCTTAGCCGATCGACGCGGCCCCACCACTCTTGTCTCCTCAACTAAAGCTGATGGGATCCCCACCCACCCCACCTTCTCAACCACCGTCGATGCAGCATCACCCCCACCTCCTCAACACCGTCGACGCAGCCCCATCACTGCTGCCTTTTCAATCCCATCGACGCCGCTGATGCAGCCCCACTACCACCCTGCCTCAAGCACTGTTAACGTGGCTATCACATCCCCACCACCAGCTCCGCCTCTCCCACTGCCCTTGAAGCGGTTGAGGTATTGCACCATATTCATTATCCTGATACATATCCAGTAAGTAGTATAATAATTGTCATTAAGATAGGCTAAGTACAAGCAATAGTAATGATAAAGTATAATTACAATTGTATTTCTGTAGTCAGATTCGAATATAATTGTTTATTATAAAATAAAATGGAATAACTTTAAGAAGCTTTGGCCATACTCTGTACAGCTTATGCGTGACATGAACAATTGGTCGAAATGGTACAGTATTCTCTGGATTGAAAGTGAGACTTGGACTCGTACATGCCATGCGAAGCAATGGCCCTCACTACAAGTCGCCTGTGAAGCGGAGGAAGTTGAATGCGGTCACATCATTGTGCACCACTCCACAGATAGTAATGTCGCCCATTATGCATTGGCAGTCCGAGTATCTTCCCTGAAAGGAGAGTTAATTATACGAGACGATGCACACAAGGAAGAGATGCACCTGAGTCCCTCAGGGCTTATCCGAGGCAGACAGACTTGGGAAGAGCGTTGGTTATATTGGAGCCATAGTTAGTGATTGAGACGACGTGGGTGGAATAAGTGACTCCAATATGACCTTCGGAGGTGCGCCCTGAGAAAGAGACCTCCGGTGTTCCTTTGTAAGTAGAGATGCCCTGCGTCAGGAATTGGGTGTGGGTTCTTGATGTAGTCATATGCGCAGGCTGGAAGAGATGAGGTGGTTTTGAGGGACACGGGTGTGGGTACCTGCGAGGCACTCAACGCGCAATCTCAAATAATTGTGGAGAACATGTTGAAGTCTTGAAAGTTGGCGGATAATATTGATACCCCATTATGCACTCTCCACTGGAACTCGAATGGAATTGGTTCTTGATTGGTTTTCGATTTATAGATTTCGAGGGGGTCAAGACCAAGGGACAAGTGTATGGATGGCATGGGTCTGATAAGAACTATGCTTCGACCAAGTTCATTCGAGGTCGTCTTCGTCTCTTCCAGCTCCCGAGAATGCCAATGGATGCAAGTGTAATAGCCTCTAAACCTGACACTACACCACGGACGATTGTGAACCACAAGTTCCCACTTTTTAAAAAAAAAAAAAAGGTCCGACCGAACATGCCGTCCAAAAAAAACAGAGGAAGAAGGTGACACGAATACTCCTTTTACCCAGCCCTAAAGGGATGTCAATGAACAAGTGGTAGGTAAGAGTGAAGTAGCATCCGGGAATTATGACCCATATGGTCACGTCTCGTCCGGCAACAGCAAGGATGAAAGCCACCGTCGATAAAGTGATTGATGGGGGGACGAGTGGTGTCTTGTACATGCACTTCAGCCAATGGGAACCAAATAATTCCAAGACGTGGACAAGTGAAACCCCGACACCCAAAAGGAATAGAGCTCCAACATAGAGAGTGAAGACAAGATCTATATTGATAGAGAGTAAAATGAGCGAACCTCCTGAAACGACTGCAGTGCCAAATAGCGCAGTCATGCAGAATATAAGGTATGCTTCAATATTGGGGGCTTTCTGTTCTGGTCGAAGGGAGAGGTGGGAAGATAAAGCGGCATTGACGGCTGCCACAACGGCAACGGCAAGATTGAGCGCCACAGTAAGAATCCCCAACAAGATCCCCAAGGAATATGCGGAGTAAGAATCCTCTCTGGGACTCAATGATTGATTTTCCATCGGAGACAGGAGATCATTCATCAAGGACAGGACTGCTACCTGTACCCCTCCTGCAAATGTTGCCTATTTCTTTTCTGTTAGAATGAATAATGCAGATAATATAATAGAACGAACAATCAGAACAATGTTAGTAAATTGTGACATTATTGTTTGGTAATATTCGCAGGTTTTAGGTTTTTGGATTGGGATAGGAGGAGAGTACATCATGAAATTGGCGAGAAGCTCTAAAAGAAAGATGTCTTTAGCATTAGATCAGCTTGTAGAACCCCAGATTAATACAAACTTTGTCGGAGTTCATGAGCCATTGGTGGTTCAGTGGCTCCCTGTGGCATAAGTGCAGGCATGGGATGAAGGCAGAATTGTACTTCTCTGAGATCTGATTCTGGCCTCTTTATAGGGTTTACGGCAGGGGTCGGGAGCTCGGGGAATGCTGGCTGCTGCGCCCAGGCCATTGTCAACCCACAGAAACGGGAACGAGGCTGTGTGTCCAGAGCGATGCATCAAGGAGACTCAGAGAGGCCAACGACTCGGATGCGGAGATTTGCACACGGTGTGAAATTGGGGTGAATCTCTGTGTGTGTCAGGCATAAATTCTAGGTGAGGGATTGAGAGTGTTTCAATACTGAGTGTGAGGCTGGTCAGATAAACTTGGGATAAGCCACCTGGGTGGAGAAAAAAGAGGTGCGAACTGAAAGCTGTGTTTAAATAAAGTGCATTGCATGTCAATGAGATATGAGTCATCACGAAAATGCTATTCCCAACTCAGGCCAAAGAGATCTGCACGAGTTGTTAGTGCCGTTGTCCTCGGAATCTAATTTTTATTGTGTCTTGCAAGTTGCAATTCTTCCAGGCTGTACGGCCTAATTTATCTTTCTCTGCTTTATTCTTCCATACTAGTATATAGCCGAGTACTCATCTCGGGCTGTTTGCCTAGCCCACCGAGACGAATGTAAATCTTATCTTTTATCTTATCTTGATCACATGAACGATTTGAACTAGAGTCTTCCACTTACTTAAGTGTAATAAGTTATGTCAATCGCCAGCTACTTTGAGCGCCTATAACTGTATCTAGTGGTATAAAGGTGAGTCGGCAGAACCACTACTTAGACGCACTAGCCAGTCTAGCGTTAAGTTGCCTAGGGCGGTTACGCTGTATCATACACGTACTTAGATGTTGGAAGAGACCGGATGGTCTCTCCTGAAAGATTTCGCAACCATCGAGTCTGCGTTTCTTGAACTGACGGATGCCCTACTGTAGATGATGTTCGCTTAACCATGGGTCAGGGGTTAGGGATTACATTCTATGGGGGAAGGATCCAAATTCTTTGTTCGGAGGAAAAATGGAATTGGGTTGTGAATTGGAGTGGAATACAAGGGAATATTTACAGTACTGCATTCTCAGAGGTTATGGCTGTTAACAGCTTGGAACTGGGGAGCATGAGACAAAAGCGCTGCGAGAAGAATTGACTTGAAAAAAACGACGATGGTCAAGAGGACCTTACAGTCTTCTTCGAAAATGTATTCAACAGATTGGTGAAGAGTAAAGGGGATCGATTGGTCCAAGGACGGCAAGTGGTATATTCAAAAGGCGGGTATTTACACTCGGAGATTATCCCGAAATGTCGCTGAAGATCGGATATATGTGCAATTCTGCTTCGCTGGGGCATTCGCATTCTCCATGTTCAGTTTGACAGAGCGATCAAAGTCGGTAACCCTCCACCGTATTGTGGCGCGGGAAACGTGCTTGGGGTGTCGTCCATGAAGAGGAAATTGAATGCGGTGACCTCGTTGTGCACTAGTCCGTACATCCCGACGTCGTCCATGATAGAGGCGAAAACATTCTAAAACTTGGAGAGTTAGTTTGCACATACAAGCTTGTGACACACTTGAGTCTCTCGCTGGGCATATCCCAATGACTCTCCCAATGCTCGCCACGGCGTTCTCCCAGTAACTCGAGCACGAGAACGGAGATAGTTGGGGCTCCAAGTATCCCATGGCGAGTCTCGCAGAATTCCTTGGAGGATGGGTAGTCATCTAGTAACCAGTCTGGAGAAACAGTCACTGCTGTGGCCAGAATATTTTGCATGTCATGCAAATGGGATATAAAACTACAAATTTTACCTGTTTCCATGGTAAAACTGCTAATAAAGGATTCTGCTCAGTGCAAATTGACCTGCAAAACGCGGTTATCATTTTCGTTTTGTGTTTTGCAACCCTGCAAAATAAGCTGGCCACAGCAGTGAGTGGACATCCATGCGAGGTTCGCCCCGTCAGGACGTGGACTCCTATGCGACCTTCCGATATGTGTTCTCAATGAGAAACCTCCAGTGTTCCTTGGGGAAAAGAGACCTATGAGTGAGTAACTAGTGTGATGACGCTCAGCAGAGGACTCACGGGTAGGTTCGGTTGAAGTTGCCTTCTCCGGGCCGCTTGTTTGGCTGTGCAAAACAGTCCTAAGAGATTTTTCGCAGGGCCCCCGAGAGCTTGTGACAGACTCACGATAATCGATAGGACATTCGAAATGTTCTCATCCATCCCCTCCCTCCACGGTCTTTACACTTCGAAAAATAACTTATTCGATGCCAATCTGTGTGTTCATAACTTTTGAATCACTTTTTTTTGCTCTCTGTACGGTTTTTTATGGGTCAAACTTTTTCCTTCCTAGTTTATTGATCAGAAATTTCGTATGGCCTCCATCGTCCATTCAACAAACTGATATCCCTACTTTGTGAGTATAAATCTTTTCATATGCATCTCAAAGGTCAGCAACTAAAATTTCATGCCTACAGACGTTCATTTGATTGCTCAGGACGTCATTGCCGAGTGCGGTGTTTATACGCACTGAGGCACGAATGCCTTCACCCCAACTGGGTGGCCCGTTATCGCCAAACCGTCCCAATATAACTCGGACGAGCCCTCAAATACCTCAGCGGCGTAAACCTGCAGCCTCTGCTCCTCCAAGGCATCAAGACTACCATGCCCAACAACCTATCGATCCCCTCAATTTCGCCAGCCTTAGTGGTCATATTTATATATGAGTACATGGTACTTGCCTAACATACTTCATAAATCCACAGCGGAACTTGCCCACCACCCAAAAAAACAGAGTTTAGCCGTGATGCCGGGGCTGGTTAGG
>Ga0307513_10007874_pt1 | contig 13740 bp, 12 predicted proteins | sample 15_EM_MG_FD_202174 | JGI IMG/M metagenome (GOLD analysis project Ga0307513, IMG submission 202174) | Populus trichocarpa ectomycorrhiza microbial communities from riparian zone in the Pacific Northwest, United States - 15_EM | ecosystem: Host-associated > Plants > Roots > Unclassified | place... | reverse complement strand
CATGTTTATTTCTACAGAGAAGCTTTGAAACTTGGAAGGAGAACTTGTCTCAAAGAATTTATAAGCAGATGCAATGGCTGTGACAATGCTTAGTGTTAGTTGTTAAGGCTGGAGCAACTATACGTTAACAAGCTAGCTTTGAAGTGTTTGTCGTCGCACCATAACTTTCCAAGGACTTGGATCGATTTGAATTCTCTTGTTTTCCACATAACCAAAAGGCAGGCCTAAGAAAAAAAAAAACAACTACAAATTATTATACATAAAGCTAAATCATGTGAGAAAAATCATGTTCATGAAGACTCATTGTATTGTGGATTGGAACAGTGTTAACAAAAGTCCTGTTCATCAAGATTCATGGCACTGTGAATTGAAGCAGTGTAATAACAAAATTGCCCTTGCCACAGAGAGGTGCAAAGACTGTAGGGGGAGGGTGGGGTTGTCTTTTCATTTGGATGCATTTGACATTAAAGAAATGATTTTGGAAAAAACAGTTAGTGCAAATTTTGGTGGGGCATAGTGGGGCTGCAAACCCTAGACTACAGACTCCCGGTGCGAGGTTATCATGCCCTGCCACATATGGTGGACTAAAGTTTTGGGTTTGGTGAAGGACTTCCTTTTGTTAATGAAGACACCTGCAACAAGGCTATATACATTGTCGCACGTGTGCGGCGTCGCGGCGAAAATTCCACTCTCAAATTCTGTTATCTATCTATCTGTCAAATATGGGAAGACAAAGAATTCTTGTCTTTTATCATTGAAAAATTAAAATGGGAGTTGCCACCTAGTATTTTGGTCACTAGGAACCCTAACTGGTCTCAGAGATCAGGTAGGGGACTGATTGCGTAAAGGGAAGATATTAGCACCTCAAATACGCCCTACCTAAGGTAAGTTGCATTGTTTTATTGTCTGATAAAACTAAGTTCTTGTTGTGTTTTCTAGTTGTTAGTCCGTCTACGGTTTAATAAAAGTTATTTTCGGTAAAGAGATCCTCATCTTATCAGGTAAAACCTAACCGTTCTAATGTCAACAAAAGAATTTAATATCCGGAATACGTCTTACGTATAAGGTCGTACCCCCAGATACTAAAAGAAAACAAAATATTTTTTTTTTGAAATTTTTGAAATATTGGCCTAGTTCTCGTGACTTTAATAAACTAGTTATTAAAGCCAAAATGTATGCTAATACATATTTTTGAATTTATGTTGTATGAAAATACAATATAATTTTTTTCTTTGAGATACTTGGCCGTATGCATGAAAACAAAATTTTATAGTTATTATTTTTTTGCAATGTTTTAACAAAAACCAGATATTTTATTATCGAATTTGTATTTTTACGGTATAAAAACACAAACCAATATTAAGCAAAACTCAGTAGAAAAATACTCGGGAAGATCACAAATTTTCCGAAATGTTTTTTTTTGGATTGGGCCACACCCGGCCCCACTATTTTGACGTGGGTCGGGCCGGCCCAATTATGCGGGCTGGGCCAGAATTGTTCCAGTCATGAATAGTGGCTCTCCACTGTTCCTTAGCCGAACAGTGGAGACCGGGTGAAGAAGAAGAAGAAGAAGAAGAAGAAGAAGAAGAAAGGGAAGGGGAAGAGGGCTGACCTGCGGTGGCTCTGAAGGCGGTACTGCTGGCGGTTTCTGACCGGAGAATGACTGAGACGGTGGTCGGCCTTTCTTCTTCTTCTTCTCTACATTTTTTCTTCTGCTTTGTTCTCCTCTGTTTCTGTTTTCTTCTTCTGTTTCTCACGGTGCTGTTGTCGTGTGTGCTGCGGTGGCTCTGAAGGCAGTGCTGCTGGCGGTTGCTGACAGGAGAATGGCTTGGACGGTGGTCGGTCTTTCTTCTTCTTCTCTGTGTTTTTTCTTCTGCTCTGTTCTCCTCTGTTGCTGTTTTCTTCTTCAGTTTCTCACGGTGCTGTTGTGGTGTGTGCTGCGGTGGCTCTGAAAGCGGTAATGCTGGCGGTGTTTGGTGCTGTTTTTCCCGTCTGTGCAGAGGCGCAGGTTTCTGCCTTTTCTTTAATGGTGTTGCAGCGGGGGAAGAAGATGGTGAGCTGAGGAAAAATGACGATGGCGTTGGCGATGCTGGTGTGTTTGTGATGGAGAATGGCAGCGGTTCGCAGTTAGGGAGAAAAAGACGATGGCCACCAACGGGTGTTCTTCCCCTGTTTTAAAACAAGCTCCTCCCTGTTTTCATATCTTCCTTACGTTCCCCTATCCCTCTGTTTTTTCTTTCCTCTGTCCCCAGTTCTTCCTCACGTCTCCCTCTGCTTTTATTCTCCCTGTTCTCTCTCCTTTTCTTTCTTTCCCCCCTCCGTTTTTCTTCTTTTTCTTTCTGCCTTTTTTTTTCTCTGTGTTTCGTTCGCCTGTCAAAACCTCTCCCCTCGGTTCATGTGTCTCTTTTTGTTTCCGCTCTTCTCTATTCTCTGGTTTTTATATCCAGAGAAATGCATGCGTTTTTTTATAATAAAGCCGCCCAGGACTGTTATGGCTGAAGTAAAGGTAACGGTCGGCGATCGTTTTGGGGACGTTTAGCAGGTCATGGGGCGGCGTTTCTTTCTCTGATTTTATAGCCAAATGAATGCCATACGTCTTAGTAATGTATTGCATTGTGGGCAGCTGGGGCTAATTATCTTTTCTTCTTCCCGCAGAAACGGTTTCCTGGTGCAATGAAGAAGACGATAAACAGGGTCCTCTTAAACGACGTCGTTTTGGGATGCGAAATGGCCTTTTTCAGTTTGGTCACTCAATTTCTGAAATCTTGTAATCAAATCCTTGGGTAAATTCTAATTGGATCCCTTGATTTCAGCGTCATTTACAAGACAGCCTTTGGTCTTTGATTCATGCAATTTGACCCTCAATTGATCAATAAACTTCTAATTTCTTCAATTTAGCCCCTGACTTGGTTAATTTCAACCCCTCTATTTACGCGTCTTTTCCAATTTGGTCCTTGGGTTCGTATTGTTTCAATCAAGTCCCTAATTGGCTATCAAACTTCAATAATTATGCAATTAAGCCCCTGATTTGACCAAATCAATTCTTCAAAATTATAATTGGACCCCAGAACTTTAATTTCTTCCAATAAAAGCCCAAATTAACTTAAAAATTAATTTTTCTTGCAATCAAACCCTTCATAAATTCAATTAAACCTTAGATAAAATTTAATTGAGTCCATAAACATCTGATTTTGGACTTTTCTTTCTCAAATTGAATTTTTCTTATCAACAGGGTTTTCATCAGTCAAAATATACTGTCAAATTTCAATTCTTGTATTTTTGAACCTCCTTAATTTCTAGCAATTTTTTGAGCATTCCAACATCCTTTTCTCGCTCCTATTATTTTTTGGATTTCTTTCTAATATTTTTTTGATATATATTTTTTTGAATTTTTTTATTTTTTTGTGTGGGAACCCAAAAATGGGTAACAACATACACTACCAGATTTCACAGTTTTATCGACGGACTGAATCTGTCGGTGTGAGATTCAGACTTCATCGGTAATTTTTTTACCGACTAAATCATTGACGGAAAGTGTCTGTCGGCATGTCTTTTGTCGATAATCCCACATTCCATCGTTAAGTCTGTCGGGACAAAAAATATTATCGATGGTTTTACAGATGGAAAATACGCGCCAAAAAACATTCTCGCTGGAAATATACCGACAGAAATATTCCATCGGTGATAGTGGCATATCCAGTAAATATTTTTCAACTCTCGATAAAATACCAATTGATGTTATTCGTCTGTGAAGACGTCGGTGATTGTGGCATTTTTAGTGAATATTTTCGACTTTCTGTAAAATGCAAACAGAGACATTTCGTTTGTAAATCCGTCTGTGGGCTTTTTTAATTTTTTTTTAAAAAATTATTTAGAATAAATAATATAAAATTATATAAATTAATAGTAAAAAAACCAATTATGCAAATAAATTTTTATTAAACATCAAAAATAAAAAAAATAAAGTTAAATAATATTCATTACAAATTGAATGTGTTTCCAAAAAAATATTAAACTAGAACAATGGCGGAGCTGGAGGAGGAGGAGGTTGGTTATTCCAGGGACCATACGGCCAAAAAGGGGGCGCATATGTATCACCACTTTGTGATGTCATGTTCATGACCATTTGGCGGAATTGTTCATAATTCACCGATAGTTGCTCATACTTTTTGGTGAGATGAGTCGTGTGTTGTTTCAAGGCCATGATCTCCTCAAATTGGGTGCTCGATACTAATTGGGAGCTCTCAACGGTTGAGACACTATAGGCCGCCCGCAAGTTCTCGACCATAGTGTTGGAGAGCCCGTACACCCGATTTTTTTCGGGTCCATCGGGCGATCCTACCTCCATCCATAAATCAGGATCGAAATCCGGATGGGTCGAAGGATCGTCCCCATATCTCTCCCTCAACCGGCTATTATAGGTCTCCTGAAAATGAAAAACGAAATCATCATATTCAATTCAATAAAAATAATAACTTACGAAATAAAATGGTTGAACGAACATACCACAAAGTGTTGAGCGCAGTTATCAACGAACTGTAGCACCCCCTTTTAGCGGTCTTCACTCCGCACGTGCGTCTCTACAAATAGCTCCATTGGGCTTGGCTCACGTCCAAGAGACGTAGCCTGTAAGAAAAAAAATTAATTAAGTAACAACAAATTAATTAACGATATATTTCATTTAAATTAATCTTATCATCCGCTACGCATATGCAGCAAATGGAACGGAGCCGCCGGTGTGCGTTGTCACCGAAACATGAATTTGCTTGTTCCGGTTGCTAGCACTGGACTGTGAGCGTTGTGTGAACCGCTCAGACGTCTCGTGCTCAACATATTGTGGCTGTATATATCCCGGGATGTATAACAATTTGAAATCCCTCCAAACCGCCACGTCGTTCCAGCTTTGGAGATCGTTATCTCTCGTGTTTTTTTTTTGCCTTCATACCAAAAATCATGCAACCTACTTCTATAGTCACTACAAGATTTAACAGTTTTACTGATGGATTGAATCCGTCGGTGTGAGATTCAGTGTTCGTCGTTAAATTGTTTACCGATGGACTCACCGACGGAAATCGTCTGTCAGCATCCCTTTCATCGGTAATACCACCTCCTGTCGCTATATCTGTTGGTAAAAACAATTGCCAATGGTTTTACAGACGGAAAATGCGCACCAAAAAAAAATTCCCGCTGGATATATACCGACAGATTTTATTCCGTCGGTGATTGTGGCATATCCAGTAAATATTTTTTAACTCTCTGTGTAATGCCGACGGATAGAATATTTTTAAATATTTTAAAAAAAATTTATTTAGAATAAAATTAATAAAATTATATAAATTAATAGTAAAAAAACCAATTATGCAAATAAAATTTTATTAAACATCAAAAATAAAAAAAATGAAGTTAAATAATATTCATTACAAATTGAATGTGTTTCCAAAAAATATTATATTAGCACGAAGATGGAGCTGGAGGAGGAGGAGGCTGGTTGTTCCCGGGGCCATACGGCCAAAAAGGGGGCACACATGTATCACCACTCTATCACAAGAAGTTAGATCCAAAACGTAAAATGCAGAATTTCTTGTCATTTAGCGATTAATTCACTAAGTCTGTTCTGCATGCCAAACTTATAAAAATAACTTTCAATCAACTCGAATAAGTTCAAAATCCCTTAAAAAAACATAGGGTAAAAGGAATAAAAACATATGTATATTTTGCACTTATCAAATTCCCCCACACTTAGCTTGTGCACTTCCTCAGGCAAAATTTCAATTTAACTTTTCCAATATAAAGAATGTGATGTCATCAATGAACAACAATTAAATTCTCAAAACATCAGAACATATCATGAATAAAATTTCAATCACTTCAAAATTATTTATCAAGCATTTTTACTTCAGAATAAAAGAACCAAATAGTAGACCTTATAGGAATAATTGCTCAATTCTCATGTGTTTGAAAGGTTAGTGTTTCACTCCAGTTCATTCCAATGAAAATGATCTACCATAAGTTTGTGAATCAAGTCACTCTCTACCATTTAGATTACATGCATTTCACAAATCACAAGGTCTTTTCAAGGGTTGTAATGTGGCTTGGTTCAAGGTAGGAAATCTTTGGTAAGGTAGTTTAAAAGCCGCCGAAACCAATGAAACAAAATACCCCCAAAACAAGACATAGAATATTAAACACTCCTTCTAGCCATTTTGAACTTGGCAAAAATTAAGGCTACACGATCGTTTTTTTTTTGGAAAATTGATTGTCCAACAGAACAAGATTTTGGTTCAAACTAAAGAATGATCTTTTATCTTTTTAACACTTCAAACCTTCATAAGACCGTTTCTTTAAATTTCCTACTTGTTCTGCTCTCTTTTTTTTTTTTTTCGTCTTTGTTTTGGCACCTGACACAGACCCTCTGAATTTATAACACCCCCACACTTATTTCATGTATTCTCATGCTTATATAATGATGTATCATGCTCCATTAGTTCTACGACTTGGGTGAGACACTGTATGGTTTACAACTTATAATGTGGGTTTATAATCAAAGAAAAAGTCCATCAGCTCAAAAGGAGTCTCAAGGAAAACATTTATCCAAATGTAGGTTGCTAGGCTATATAAGGTACATAACGAAGAATGCCTTAATCATGTTCATGTATGCATGTAAAAGGATGGTCTTGATTAGAATCAAAGCAAGTTCTAGGAGAATAAAACCAAAGGAAGAAAATCACATATAAAAGAAAATAAAGACCGATATGCGTGTGTCCCAGGCTTGTGTCTACTAAATCCAGGTACTTTATTCCACATAACATAGCTTGACTAAACAATCTTAAGAAGCAAGATCACCATTCAATCATGTTATGATTATTGATGAACTCATTTCAAAATTCGTTAATGGTATTAACATTCAAAACATTTTCAAACATAACAACTTTTCATTTTGCTAGAGATGCAGCCCAGCCCCTTAAAAATTAATTTGCTATCAAGATGCGCAGGTGCATTTTGCAAAAACAAATTTGCCAAAACAGAGCATGAATTAGAGCATCATTTCATCAAAATAGGAATGCTAAAAACAGAGCATATTGCTGCCAATATAGATAGCCCCTAACAGAGCATGAATCAGAACATTATTTCATCAAGATAGGGATGCTAAGAACAGAGCACAGTGCTGCCAATATAGACAGCCTCTAAATCCCCCACACTTAGCATGGACATTGTCCTCAATGTACGTAGTGAAGAGAGATGGATAAATAGAGAAAACTGCCTTGATTACATGCTGGGTTTTCCTTATTTTGGCACCCACGGTAGCAACATTTGTTCGGCCATAATGTGTTTCCATATCTGCCATAACCTGTTGGATTCCCCTCCATTCACTGTTGTGCTACCGTGTCTTGCTGAAGACTTATGCAGAGTGGCAGAGATGGTGCCGCCAGTAGTTTTCACGTTGTTGGGAGCTACACAAAAGGTAATGTGGTGAGTCATATCAGATGTGTGAGGAGAAAATAAAACAGAAAGGAAAAAAAACGTTTGTTTTTTTTTACGTGGAATGTTTCCACGTTGGGTTGCCTCCCTAAAACACCTTCCTTTATTTTATTTTGCTAGACATTGTTTTCTTCGTGTCATGCATCTATGTAGATTGGATCAGCCAGTTTAACTTCCTTCTCAATATAGTCTCCAAAATTCTCAACGAAAGGCTTTAGTATATGGCCATTCAACTTGAAAACTTTGTTAGTTTCACTGGATTTCAATAACACCATGAGAAAAAATGTTTAAAACAATAAATGGTCCAATCCATCTAGATCGTAATTTCTCAGGCATGAATTTCAATCTAGAGTTGAAAAGTAATACTTTATCCCCAACAAAAAATTGCTTGCGCTGTAAAAACTTATCGTGAAGATATTTGGTTCGCTTTTTATATAGCCTTGTATTGTCATGTGCTTCCAATCAAATTTCTTCAAGTTCTTGCAGCTGCAATTTGCATTCTTCTCCCGCCTTTTTAGCATCAAGATTGCATTGTTTCACTGCCCAGAAGGCACGATGTTCAATTTCCACCAATAAATGACATAACTTACCAAAAACCAACCTATATGATGACATTCCAATTGGAGTTTTGTATGTTGTGCGGTATGCCCAAAGTGCATCCTCTAAATGCAGGCTCCAATCCTTTCGGTTGGGGTTTACCATCTTTTTCAAGATGTGCTTTATTTCTTGGTTTGAAACCTCAGTCTGTCCGTTGGTTTGTGGGTGGTAAGTTATGGCTACTCGATGATGTACTCCATATTTTAGCATCAATGCTTCAACAGTTCGGTTGCAAAAATAGGGGCCTTGATCACTTATCATTGCTTTTGGAATTCCAAACCTACTAAAAATGTTAGATTTGAGAAATCCTACAACAACCTTAGAATCGTTAATACGAGTACCCTTTTCTTGTAGCCATTTCGAAACATAATCCACAACAAGCAAAATGTAAAGAAAACCAAAAGAACTAGGAAAGGGTCCCGTAAAATCCATGCCCCATACATAAAAAATCTCACTATATAAAATAGGAGTTTGTGGCATTTCATTCCTACGGGATAAACCACCCATTTTTTGACATTTTTTGCAACTCTTGCAAAATTGGTAAGCGGATAAAACGAGTTTCCCAATAAAACCCATTGTCTAAGATTTTCCTAGTTGTTCTTTTGGGTCCAAAATGCCCTCCACATGTATGATTATGACAATAAGTAAGAATGAAATGAATTTCATCATTAGTTACACATCGACAAACAATCTGATCAGAACCTATTTTTCAATGGTATGGTTCATCCCATATATAATACTTAGAGTCATTTTTTATTGTCTTTCTTTGCCTTATTCAAATCATTAGGTAACATTCCAGTAACTATGAAATTTACCATATCAGCAAACCAAGTTCCTTACCTTGCAGATGCAGTAACTGCTCATTAGGGAATGTGTCAGCAATAGGCAATGGGTCTTCCTCACACACAAGTCTGCTCAAATGATCTGCCACAGAGTTATCAGTGCCTCTTCGATCTTTGATTTCTAAACAAACTCTTGTAACAAAAGAATCCAGCGTATGTGTCTCGGTTTGGAATCCTTCTTTGCCATTAAATATTTGAGGGCAGCATGATCAGAAAAAAACAAATACTTTAGATCCTAATAAATATGATCTAAATTTATCTATGACAAATACAATAGCTAAAAGCTCCTTTTTAATGGTTGAATAGTTACATTGAGCAGAGTTCAACGTCCTTGACGCATAGCAAATGACATGGACTTTTCTTTTCCTTTTGTTGGCCAAGTATGACTCCTACAATATAATTACTAGCATAGCACATGATCTCAAAGGGCATATCCCAACTTGGTGGCTGTATAATTAGCGCTGAAGTGAGCGATGTCTTCAATTTGTCAAGCTAATATACAATCTTCCTTGAAATCAAAAGGTACATCCTTTTGCAACAACCTTGACAATGGTTGTGCAAATTTTGAGAAATCTTTGATGAACCTCCTATAAAAGCCTGTATGGTCAAGAAAAATACTAATGTCCTTAACATTAGTAGGATATCGTAAGCTTGTAATTAAATCAACCTTGGCCTTATCAACCTTGATACCCCTAGCTGAAACAGCATGACCCAAAACAATTCTTTGTTGGGCCATGAAATGACATTTTTTTTATAATTTAGAACCAAGTTGGTGTTAATGCATCGTTTCAAAACCTTAGTCAAATGATTTAAACACTGATTGAAAGAATTGTCATAAATAGTAAAGTCATCCATAAAAATTTCAATGCAATTTTCAATCAAGTCAGAAAAAATGCTTAACATGCATCTCTGAAACGTACCAAGGGCATTACACAATCTAAAAGGCATACGTTTGTAAGCGAAGGTCCTAAATGGACAAGTTAAAGTTGTTTTTTCTTGATCTTCGTGAGCTACAACAATTTGATAATAACCAGAAAACCCATATAAGAAATAGAAAAATGACTTACCTACCAGTCTTTCTAGCCTTTCATCGATGAAAGGAATTGGGAAATGATCCTTTCTTGTGGTAGCATTCAATTTCCTGGAATCAATGCACATTCTCCACCCATTCTGAACTCTCATGGGCACAAGTTCATTTTGTTCATTGGGAACAAGAGTCAAACTTGTCTTCTTGGGAACTACATGCACTGGACTAACCCATTGACTATCAGATATGGGATAGATGATTCCTTGGTCAAGTAGTTTCCTTCATTACCACTTCCTTCATGGCTGGGTTCAGCTTACGTTGAGGCTCTCTCACGGGTTTGGCATCATCTTTCAGTAAGATTCTATGCATGCAGATTGCAGGGGTTATGCCTTTTATATTAGCTTAAGTCCATCCGTAACTGTTTTATTTTCTCTTAAAACCCTCAACAATTTTTCTTCTCTTGTTGCCGTGAGATCATTTGCAATGATCACCAGTAATGTCTCACCTTCTCCTAAGTACACATATTTCAAATGCTTAGGCAAAAACTTCAATTCCAACTTTGGTGCTTGTTCAATAGAGGGTAAAACCCTTTCATGAGAATTTGGTAGTTGTAAATGAGAGTTTACTAACCTGTTTGGCATTTGAAATAGTGAATGCAAAGACATAATTGTTTCCTTTATGTCTTCATTATTCTCCAACCTTGCATCCTTTATCCGTCTTGCTTTGCTGTAATACAAAGCTCAACTCATCTTGCAAAAAATTTTGTTCAAAAGCATCTTGCACAATGGGGTCAGTTACATCAACATGAAAAACAGATTCAGAGTCATCAGGATATTTCATAGCATAAAGAATGTTAAATGTTACTATTTCCCCATCAAACTCACAAGATAAAATTCATTTATGCACATCGATCTTAGTTCTTGTTGTTTTCATAAATGGTCTGCCTAACAATATATGAGTTGAATTTGACAAAATTCATCATCCATGTCTATAATGTAAAAATCCACAGGAAAAATCAACTCATTTATTCTAATTAAAACATCCTCAACAACGCTTTCTAGGTATGAATTAGACCTATTTGCCAATTGAATTATTACCCTTGTTTCTTTTAAAGGTCCTAGATTCAAAACCTTATAAATTGAAAGTGGCATAACATTGATCGAAGCTCCTAAATCAAGTATAGCTATTTCTACCCTATGATTTCCAATTACGCATGGTTTAGTGAACATACCTAGGTCCTTGAATTTCTAAGGCAATTTCCTTTGTATGATTGCGGACACATTCTCTCCAACTCTTATTTTCTCATCAATGTTTAATTTCTTTTTGTTGGTGCACAGTTCCTTGAGAAATTTTGCATATTGCAAAATTCGCTTGATCGAATCCAACAGTGGAATGTTAACTTCAACCTTCCAAAAGGTTTCAAAAATATCATGTTCTGACTCTTCCTTCCTTGCCTTCGCTAATCTGTCAGGAAATGGTGCATCTAGATTCTTAGTGATAGGAAAGATGGGATTACCGCTTAATTCTATTGTTAGTGCATCCAAGATTGCTGGTTCTGTTTTCAGCTTGCTATTCTTTGTTTCTGTTGATTCTGGCGTCCGTTAAAGTTGGTAGTATATTTGCTGCTGATTCTGGTGTTGCAGCAGGCTAGGTAGTCTGCACTATAGTGGCTGCTAAATCTAGCTCTTTTCTTAGTGCTGTTTCCAGCTTGCTATTCCTAGTAGCTGCTGAATCTGATGTTGCTGCTGGCAGTATGGTCTGCACAACAGTAGATGTTAATCCTGGCATTGCAGCTGGTTGGGTAGTCTGTACCACAGTAGTTGATGAATCTGGCTCTGTTTTTGGTGCTGTTTCCAGCTTGCTATTCTTGGTAGCTGCTGATTCTAGTGTTGAAACTGGCAGCATATTTGTTGTTGATTCTGGTATTGCAGCTGGCAACACAGCAGCTGATGAATTTGGGGTTGCAGCTGGCGGTATATTGGTTGTTGATTATGGCGTTGCAACTGGCAGCATGGTCTGCACTTCTCTTCCACTTCTAAGAGTCATGGCACTTGCATTTTCTCTTGGATTAATTTCAGCTTGAGATGGTAGCTTCCCTCTATTTGTCTCAATGTTCCTCATATACGATGCAAGTTGTGAAATTTGAGTCTTCAAATTCTGGATGCCAGCTCTTGTTTCTTGTTGGAACATCTGTGTATTAGTGGCTAAAGATCTCATAATTTCTTCTGAAGACATGCCTGAACTTGATGCTTGGTGAGGAGGAAAAGCTGGATTTCCATTGGCGTATGACCGGAAGGGTTGCTGATTTGGAGGCTGACCATACTTCAGGTTTGGGTGGTCTTTCCAACCGGGGTTGTAATGGTTTAAGTATAGTTCATACTTCCTTGGTTGATTACCAAACCCTCATATTGCATTCACCCGAGGGGCTGAATCTTCTTGAAATTGTGGGCACATATCAGTAGAATGTTCTGGGACTACACAAATGCCACACACTCTGGATTGCCTAACTTGCCCCAAAGCTACTTGTCTCACAAGAGAAGTTAGTTTTGAAAGTTGTGTCTCAATATTAGAATGCATCACATCATTTACTTTTCTAGTAGTGTGGTCTGTTCTGATTCCAAATTGCTGTGAGTTTGCTGTCATTTTAGAGATCAAATCTCTTGCTTCCACATGAGTCTTTTCTACAAGTGCACTGTAATAGTTTGATTGTACGACTCGATCAATGTTAAAAGATTCCAACATATCCTCTTTATTTGAGGGTAAGTTTTTTTTTTATTTGCAAAAATTCGGCAGAGTTTCGTTTGCATTTAGGACATCCCAAGTTATCGACTACTATCAGTTTACTCAATCAACCCATCATCACAAGGTCCCTTAATTCCGGACCTTATATCAAACCTCATAATTCCACACCTCATACAATCCACACAATATATATATATATATATCCAGTAGGCTATGATACCAGATAAAAGCCAGTATTCTTAGAAAGAACAAGAGACCATTAGACTATAGGTATGCAACTGAATGGTGTAAGTCCCGTCTGAGTTTTAGGGCAATAAATCCATATAACCTGCAGCCTGTTTCCTAGTTTATCTTTCCTTTCTATGGATTCCATCTTTCACAGGACTACTTCTATTTCAGCTTCCTCTACCTCTAAATCTTCTGAAAGCAGAAGGATAGTACAAAGTGAAGAAATAACTATTGAAGACTTTACAAAAAACATTGATGACTGGAAAATTCCAAAAATTTCTCAAACTCAGATTTATCAAAAATCTAAATATGATATTTTCAAAACAGATTTTACTATCAAAACTGAAGAACGAGATATTCAGCTTACCAAACCTTTTGAAACCATTCAACTCCTCTCTCAAAAATCCCTACAAAAACATCTAGCCCAAAACTATAAATATATTCATGTTGTCCTTGTCCAAGTCGGAATAAAACCCCTTACAAAAGAAGGCTTAAACACCTCCATTCTAGCTGTCCTCCGTGATGCTAGATTTCAAAATTTCCAAGACTCCCTCCTTAGTTCTATTGAGTCTAGCCTTTGCAGTGGTCCGGTATCATTTGACTGTTATCCAAACATAACCTTATCCCTCAAAGACAAAAATATCTTGCAAAGTATGCTACTACAAATAAAGACCCACAATTATGACATGCTCGAAGGATCTATCCATGTTGCTCTCATATTCAAAATCCATTACAAAGCCATGTTCTCAGCCTTTGCCAGCAAACACAAATTCCAATCTCAAAAAGACGAAACACTCCTACTATAAACAGATTTATCCCGCTCAA
>Ga0307513_10007873_pt1 | contig 13741 bp, 16 predicted proteins | sample 15_EM_MG_FD_202174 | JGI IMG/M metagenome (GOLD analysis project Ga0307513, IMG submission 202174) | Populus trichocarpa ectomycorrhiza microbial communities from riparian zone in the Pacific Northwest, United States - 15_EM | ecosystem: Host-associated > Plants > Roots > Unclassified | place... | reverse complement strand
GATGATGCGCGCGTCTCTAAACCGGGCGGGACGAGCGGTCAAAGCGTGGGGAAGATTTGGTTCGCACGAAGGCGCAAAGGCGCGAAGAAAGGTTTCGGCGCGGCGGTCGGGAGACACTCATCTGGAACGGGAGACACCGATCTGGAAAGAGCGATGCTCAGGTCATTCTCATTTCTTTGCGCGAACAAATTTTACAACGCTTCCCCGCAGGCAACGGCCGAGGCCCAGGCCCATTGGAAGTTATAGCCGCCCAGCCAGCCGGTGACATCGACCGCCTCGCCGATGAAATGGAGCCCAGGTACCGCCTTTGCCTCCATCGTCTTTTGCGACAGGCCATCGGTCGCGATACCGCCGATCGTCACTTCGGCCTTGGCGAATCCCTCGGTGCCGTTGGGGTGGAACGTCCAGCCCGCGAGTTGGGCCTCCGCCGTGGCCAGCATTTTGTCGGGCAAGTCGGCCAGGTTGCCGGACAGGGCCAAACGCTCGGCCAGCGTTTCGGCGAGACGATCGGGCAATGCTTGCCCCAGCGCCGAGCGCATTGTCGCTCGCGGTCGCGCACGCTTTTCGGCGAGCAGCCAGCCGACATCGCGATCGGGCAGGAAGTCGATCGCCACCACCTCGCCGTGCCGCCAATAAGACGAGACCTGAAGGATCGCCGGCCCCGACAGCCCGCGATGCGTGAACAACGCTGCTTCGAGAAACCGCCCCTGCCCCGCGCTCGCAACGACCTCGGTCGCGACGCCCGACAGGTCGCGGAACAGGGTTTCATCGCCGCCAAGCGTGAGCGGCACCAGCGCCGGCCGCGGCTCGATGAGCTTGAGTCCGAATCGCCGCGCGACGTCATAGGCGAAGCCGGTCGCGCCCATCTTGGGGATTGAGGGGCCGCCGGTGGCGATGACCAGTTTCGGTGCCGACACCGCGCGCGTGCCAAGCAAAAGGCTGAACAACCCGTCGGCATGGCCGATCTCGCTGGCGGCATGGCCCAGGCTCAGCTCGACTCCGCCTTGCGCGCATTGGTCGAGCAGCATTGCCACGATCTGCTTCGCCGAACCGTCGCAGAACAGCTGCCCCAGCGTCTTCTCGTGCCAGGCGATATGATATTGCTCGACCAGCTCGAGGAAATCGGCGGCCGTGTACCGCGCCAGCGCCGAGCGTGCGAAATGCGGATTGGCCGAGAGATAGCGGTCCGGCGCGGTGTCGATGTTGGTGAAATTGCACCGCCCACCGCCGGAGATCAGGATCTTCTTGCCCGGCGCGTCGGCATGATCGGCGAGCAGCACGCGCCGCCCGGCCTGTCCCGCAACCGCGGCCGCCATCAATCCCGCGGCGCCGGCGCCGAGGATGATCGCGTCATGGGTTGCTGGGGAACTCATCGCGGTGAGCCTGCCTCAGTTCGAGGGTGAGTGCCAAATGGCGCGCATACGAAAAACGGCGACGCAAGCGCCGCCGTCCTCGTCATCCGATCGGATCAGTTCGATCAGAGCATGCCGAGCGCGTGCAGATAGGTTTCGAGGATCGCCTCTTCCTCCTGATATTCCTCGCGCTTCTTCTTGCGGATCGCGAGGATCTTGCGGATCGCCTTGACGTCGTAGCCGCGGCTTTTCGCTTCGCCCATCACGTCCTTGATGTCGTCGGCGATGCCCTTTTTCTCTTCTTCCAGGCGCTCGGCGCGTTCGATCAGCAGGCGGAGCTCGTCCGCCGCGACGCGTCCGCCGCCCATGCCTTCGCCACGTTCTTCAGTCACACGTTCTTCAGCCATAAACCCTCACTGTGAGGCGAGCTCCCTGCCCAGCCTGTTCGAATGGATTGCGATATCGCATTGGCGCGGCCAGCGCGCTTGGGCGTCGTCTAAGCGGTCAGCGCCAAGCCCTCAACCGCTATTCGACGAGTTCGCTATCGATTGGGTTCGGTCATCGACGGTGGATCGCTCGCCGGAAAGGAATCGGCCAGTGCGTCGTCGAGCGCGGCATTTCTCGCCATGCTCTCGTCCATCCGCCGCAATTGCTCGAGCGTCGCCTCGGGTTGGCGCGACTTCCACACGTCATATGGCTCGCCATAGACGATCTCGCGCGCCTCCGCCTTGGACAGCCCCGCCACCTCACCGACCCACTCGGAGAGACAGTTGCGGCAAAAGCCGGCGAGGCCCATCAGGTCGATATTCTGCGCATCCTCGCGATGCCGGAGCAGGCGCACCAACCGGCGGAACGCGGCCGCCGCCGATGCGTCATCGAGTTGATCGAGCTTATCCATTATACGCTCCACGGTTGATCCATCAGAGATAGTAACTAGAGCCAGCCCTCGACAAGCAGAGGAACCTCCCCGGATGACCAAGGCCATCGCCCCTCGCTCGCGCAAAGTCCGCATTCTCGCGACACTGGGCCCGGCGAGCAATACGCCCGAGATGATCGCCAAGCTGTACGAGGCAGGCGCCGACGCCTTCCGCGTCAACATGAGTCATGGCGATCAGGCATCGAAGGTCGCGGTGATCGAAGCGATCCGCAGCCTCGAAAAGAAATATGGCCGCCCGACCACAATCCTGGCCGACCTGCAGGGACCCAAACTGCGCGTCGGCAAGTTCGCGGACGGAAAGGTCGAGCTCAAGACCAATTCGACCTTCATCCTCGACCGCGACAAGACACCGGGCGATGCGACCCGCGTCGAACTGCCGCACAAGGAGATTTTCGCTGCGATGGAAGCGGGAGCGCGCCTGTTGCTCGACGACGGCAAATTGGTGCTGCGCGTGATCGAGCATGACAACGAACGCATTGTCACCAACGTTGAGGTCGGCGGGCCGCTCAGCAACAACAAGGGGCTGAACGTCCCCGACGTGGTCGTGCCGATGGCGGCGCTGACCGAAAAGGACCGCAGCGACCTGGCCTTCGCGGTCGAGCAGAATGTCGACTGGATCGCCTTGAGCTTCGTGCAACGGCCCGAGGATCTGATGGAGGCGCGCAAGCTGATCGGCGGCAAGGCGGCGTTGCTCGCCAAGATCGAAAAGCCGGCGGCGATCGAGCGGCTGGAAGAGATCATCGAGGCCTGCGACGGCGTGATGGTCGCGCGCGGCGACCTCGGCGTCGAATTGCCGCCGCAGACGGTCCCACCGCTCCAGAAGCGCATCGTCGAGAGCGCACGCCGCCAGGGCAAGCCGGTGGTGGTCGCGACCCAGATGCTCGAATCGATGATCGAATCGCCCTCACCGACTCGCGCCGAAGTCTCCGACGTCGCGACGGCGATCTATGACGGCGCCGACGCGATCATGCTGTCGGCCGAATCGGCGGCGGGCAAATGGCCGATCGAATCGGTCGCGATGATGAACGCGATCGGCGAGGCGGTCGAAAGCGACCCCGCGCATGGCGATCGCATCCACTTTACCGTGATCCGATCGGACCCGACCACCGCCGACGCCTTGTCCGAATCGGCCAAGAATATCGCGCGGACGATCGAGGCCAAGGTGATCGTGTGCTTTACCAGCTCGGGGTCGACCGCGCGGCGCATCGCGCGCGAGCGCCCCGGCGTGCCGGTCATGGTGCTGACGCCCAAGATGGAGACGGCACGGCGTTCGGGTCTGTTGTGGGGCGCCTATGCCGTCCACACGCGCGACGTCGATTCGTTCGAGGACATGGTCGCGAAGGCCAAGCGCATGGTGCTCCGTCATCATCTCGCCGAAGCCGGTGACCGCGTGATCGTGATGGCCGGCGTGCCGTTCAAGACACCCGGATCGACCAACGTGCTCCATGTCGTCCGCATCATGGGCGACGAGTTGAAGGGGTATAATTGAGGCTGAGCCTCCGGCCTCTGAGCACCGTCGTCACCCCGGGCTTGTCCCGGGGTCCAACCCTCCCCAGCGGAATCCTGCCGTCGTTGCGCGTTCATTGCCGGGACGAGCCCGGCATGACGAACGGGGCGTTGGTCACCACGACGAAGCACGCAGAAACGCGTCGAGCGCCCGATCGTGGCGATCAGGCGCTCGTCAGGAACTCGAGGTTCCGGTCGAACAACACACTGCCGACGCCGCGAACGGCAGCGGCAGGAGCCGTCGGCAGCTTAGCCCTGGCGGGCCTTGAAGCGACGGTTGGTCTTGTTGATGACGTAGGTGCGGCCACGGCGGCGGATCACGCGGTTATCGCGATGCCGGTCCTTGAGCGACTTCAGTGAATTGCGGATCTTCATGATCGATTCGCTTCTTTAAGATTGCAGTGAAACTGGGAAGCGGGCCGCCTATAGTGGGGGTTGCCCGAAGTCAACCCACGGGCAGGTAAAACCGGCTACGTCTTACAAGCTATATACCGGTGCAACGCGATGGTGGAGAAGAGTGAATGCGTAGAGCGATCCTGCTGACGGCGGCCCTGATGGTGACGGGGTGCGCGACGGCGCCCGCGGCCTTTCCCACCGAAGTGACCCGCTACCGCGTCGATGATGTCGGCCGCGGTACCATCGCGCTGGTCCCCGATGATGGCGTCGATAATGGCCCCGAGTTCCAGGCCTATGCACTGGCGGTCGGCGATGCGCTGAGCAAGCAGGGATACACATTGGTGCCTGACGGATCGGCGAGCGTGTACGTCGCCAAGATCGGCTTCCATACCGACGCCCGGCCAGTGCGCGAGCGTTCGCCGTTCAGCATCGGGCTCGGCGGGGGCACGTGGAGCGGCAATCGTGGAGGCGGCGGCGTCGGGCTTGGCGGCGGTGTCTCGTTCCCGATCGGTCGCGGCCGCGACCGCGAGGATGCGCTGAGCCTGCTCTCGGTCAAGATTAACCAGCGCCAGGGCGATCTCGGCGTGTGGGAGGGTCGCGCCCAGTCGCGCGCGATCGGTGTGGTCGGCAACGCGGTGGCGGACAAGCTCGCGCCCAAACTGGCGACTGCGCTGTTCACCGGGTTCCCTGGCGAGTCGGGCAGGACTATCGAGGTCAAATGACCGATTCCTCTCCCGCCATCACCGCCGCGTTCGACGGCGGCAATATCCGCGTCGTCGAGATCCAGGGCGACCGCGTCGACCTGGAGATCGCCAAGGACCATCTGTCCGATTTCTATCAATGGTTCTCGTTCCGCGTCGCCAATGCCGCCAGGCGCAAGCTGACCTTGCGCATCGTCAATGCGGGCAAATCGGCCTATCCGTTCGGCTGGCCGGGCTACAAGGCGCGCGCCTCTACCGACCGCATTCACTGGCGGATGATCCCCACGCGCTACGACAACGGCGTGCTCGAGTTCGACTGGGAGTCCGACGCGCCAATCGCGTGGTTCGCCTATTTCGCGCCCTATACGATGGAGCGGCACGAGGATCTGATCGCGACCCACGCCGCCAAGCCCGGGGTCACGCACCGCGAACTCGGCCATACGATCGACGGCCGCGCGATCGACCTGCTGACGATCGGCACGGGCGACAAGCCGGTGTGGCTCTATGCCCGACAGCATCCCGGCGAGAGCATGGCCGAATGGTGGATGGAAGGCGCGCTCGAATGGCTGGCCAGCCCGGCGGCGGACGCGGTCAAGGCCAAGTGCACGTTCCACGTCGTCCCCAACATGAACCCCGACGGCACCTTCCGCGGGCACCTTCGGACCAATGCCGCGGGGATCAATCTCAACCGCGAATGGCACGAGCCGTCGATGAAGAAGAGCCCCGAGGTCAAACTGGTCCGCGATGAGATGGACCGGACCGGCGTCAAGCTCGCGATGGACGTCCATGGCGACGAGGCGATCCCGGCCAATTTCCTGGCGGGCTATGAAGGCATCCCGAGCTGGACCGACGCGTTCGGCGAGAAATTCTACGATTTCAGCCGCCGCCTGGCTGCGCGAACGCCCGAATTCCAGACCGCGAAAGGCTATGAAAAGTCCGCCCCGGGCAAGGCCAATCTGACGATGTCGACCAACCAGCTCGCCGAACGCTTTGGTGCGGTGTCGATGACGCTGGAAATGCCGTTCAAGGATCACGACCCCAATCCCGACCCGGAATTCGGCTGGTCGCCGGATCGTTGCAAAGTGCTGGCGGTGGCGTGCCTGGAGACGATCGCGGAGGTTATCGACGGGATTTGAGGTTCGTCACGAATGATGACCGGGGGACAAGGGGTCGTCATGGTGCGCGCCCCCGCTTCCGCCGCCCATGCCTCCACCCATTCCCATACCGCCCATTCCGCCGCCTCCGCCTCCGCCGCCGCCCTCGCGGCCACCTCCCTCGCTCTTACCGCGCCCGCCCGCCACAGATGGCCGCGCCGGCCCCTGCATCGGGATGGCGAGATCGGCAGGGATCGGGTCGAGGTCGAGCGCCTCGCGGATGAAGTCGCGCAGCGAGACGACAAGGTCGTGGGTATGGACCGGATGCCCCGACACCAGTTCGCGCGCGGCCCGCTCGGCCAGGCGTACCTGCGGCTCGGTGCCGAGCAGGATGATGTCGGACAATGCCGCCTCGACCGTGTCGCGGATGCGCCGCGCGCGATCGGACCCGCCGCTCAAATCGGCCGGCGCATCCGCTGCTTCTTCGCCAACCGCTTCCGCACGCCGCTTGAGATCGTGCCGATGCGTGGGATCGACCGCGAGATTGCCGGTGAACGAGCCACCCAGTACCTTGTACGCGGCGATCAATGTCCGCAGCCGTTCGTTGATCTGTCGGTTCACCCGCTCGCGGCGCTGTTGAATCGTGGTCATCACGATCAGCCGGATGCCGACGCCGATCAGCGTCACCAACGCGAGCCCGACCAGCGTCGCGATCAGGCTCTGCCACGAGCTGAAGTCGATGTTGCGCATCGCCGCGAGCCGGGGCTAGCCGAACAGCTCCGCAAGGAAGTCACTGGCCGCTTTCCAGCTGCGACGGTCGGCGCGTTCCTCATAGGCGACGCCCTCGCGAACCGGCGGGGCGCCCTTGCGGTCGATATCGGTGAAAGCGTGGCCAGCGGTGCCATAAGCGTGGATCTGCCAGTCGGCCTCACCCTCGCTCAGTTCCTTGCCCAGCGCGACCATGACATCGGGCGGCGCGATCGGGTCGACCCAGCCGTGGCACACCAGCACCTTGGCGTTGATCGGCGTGACGCTGGCGTAATCGGGCTTGTCGTAGACGCCGTGGAACGACACCACGCCCAGCACGTCGAGCCCGGCGCGCGCCGTGTCGAGCGCGCATTTGCCGCCGAAGCAATAGCCATAGACCGCGGTTCTGGCCGGATCGACCAATTGGAATCCCTTGAGCATGTCGAGCGAGGCCTTCAGCCGGTCGCGGAGCAAGCCGCGATCTGCATTGAGCTCGTTCATATATTCGACCGGATTTTCCGACGTGAAGGTCTTGCGTCGGCCCTGCCCGAACACGTCGGCGGCGAAGCCGACATAGCCGAGCTTGGCGATATTCTCGGCGGTGATATTGTCCGATTCCTTCTGGCCGAGCACGTTGGGGATGACCATCACGCCGGGGCGCGCGGTCTCGACCTCGTCGTCATAAGCGAACACGCCCTCGAACGGGCCGCCCGGGCCGTCATACACCATGGTTTGCCGCACGATTGCCATGACTCGCTCTCCCGGTTTGCCGTTACGGCTTGAAGCGCTACAGAGCCGCCCGATCCCCCGCAAGGAGTAGCTTCGTGCCCACGCTCGTCCTGATCCGCCACGGCCAGTCGGCCTGGAACCTCGAAAACCGCTTCACCGGTTGGTGGGACGTCGATGTGACCGAGAAGGGTGCGGAGGAAGCACGGCTGGCGGGCGAGCTGATGGCGGCCAAGGGCCTCGATTTCGATATGTGCTTCACCTCGCTCCAGACACGCGCGATCAAGACGCTCGACCTCGCGCTCGAGGCGATGGGACGGCTGTGGTTGCCGGTCGAGAAGGACTGGCGGCTCAACGAGCGGCATTATGGCGGGCTGACCGGGCTCAACAAGGCCGAGACCGCGGCCAGGCATGGCGACGAGCAGGTCCATATCTGGCGCCGCAGCTTCGACATTCCACCGCCGGCGATGGAGCCGGGCAGTGCGTTCGACCTGACCAACGATCGCCGCTATGCCGGGATCGCGATTCCGCAAACCGAGAGCCTCAAGGACACAATCGCGCGCGTGCTGCCCTATTGGGAAGGGCGCATCGCGCCCGCGCTCAAGAACGGTGAACGCGTGCTGATCTCGGCGCACGGCAATTCGCTGCGCGCGTTGGTCAAGCATCTGTCCGACATTCCCGATGACGAGATCACCAGCCTGGAAATCCCGACCGGGCAGCCGATCGTCTATCAGCTCGACGATCAGCTCAATGCCACCGACCGCTATTATCTGAGCGAACGGTGACGCCGAACCGGCGCGAGCTGCTGGTCTCGGCCGCCGCGTTGGCGGTGGTGCCGGGCGCGGTGATCGCCGCCGACGCCGGCCTTCGCGTCGTCCGGTTCATCGATGCCGACAGCGCCGAGCTTGCCGATGGCCGCATGCGCGCGACCATCAAACGCGGCGATCGATTCGGAGTCTGGACGCTCGTCGAACTGATCCCCGGCGCCGCGGTGCTGGAGGATTTTACGCGGATCGATGGCCGGATGCTGGTGATCGGCACCACGGGCGTGCTCCACGATTTCGGCAAGACCGCCGAATCGACCGCGATCGATTATGCCAAGGGCTTCCTGGGGCACAGCGCCGACCAGGTGATGGCGAGCCCGACCGATCTGCTCGGCGCGGCGATCCTCGCGCGGTTCGGCGACCCCAGTTACGACGAGATCGCGACCGTTTTCCCGCCGATCCGCAAGGTCTGGCTGGAGGCATACAATTTCCTCGGCACACCCGAGACCACCGACAAAGTGTGGTTTGCCTATGGCGGCAAATCACCCAATTTCGACCCCGCCGTCTATCACCACCCGATCGAGCAGGTGCGCAAACAGGGCCAGGTGCTCGACGGTTTGGTCGGCGGTCATTTGCCATTCCTGCGCTTCGTGTTTCCCGAAGCGACTGGAGACTGGACCGAGATGCTGGCCTTCGCGCCGTTTCGCATCGTCCAGGGCAATATCAACTTCCAGCCGGTCTGGTACCGCACCGCACGGGTCGAGGGCGGCAAGCTCGCCTGGCTGCGGCATGACGACAGCTATCTGCCCGTCCCGCCCGCGTCCGCCAGTGCGCCGGCAGGATTCTACTCCGACCTGATCGCCACCGCCGCCGAGTGGAACAAGCGCCTGGCCGAAGGCCTTGACCTCGACCTGCCCGACCGGCGCATGGCCGACCAGGCGCGCCATGGCCTGATCCGCGCGATGATGACGCGGTCGGCGGGCTCGCCCAAATATGGCGTGGTCGACCGCAATTACGGCGGCACCGAACATGACGGTTTCCCCGACACCTTCACCGTCGAGACCGAGGCGATGCTCGACTGGGGGCTGGTCGGACGGGCCGGCGAGTATATCGATACGCAATTCGCCAAATACATCCGCGACGACGGCAATCTGGTCTATCGCGGGCCCGAATTCGGGCAGTTCGGGCGGATGCTGACCGTCGTCGGGCGCTATTGGGCGCTGGGCGGTGATCCGGAAATCCTGAAGCGCCACGCGAAACGCATCGACGCGATCGCCGACAAATTGCTTGGCCTGCGCGCCACCGCGCTCAAACTTCGCCAGGACGATCCGGCCCACGGCATGATCGCCGGATGGAGCGAGGCGGATTCGGTGCTCGAGCCCGACCCGCAGCGTTACTGGCAGCCCTATTTCTCCAACTCGACCGAGGCCGCGCGCGGCTTCGCCGAACTCGGTCGCGCCTGGGTCGCGATCGGGATGACCGAGCGCGGACAGGAATTGCTGGCTGTATCGCGCGCGCTTGCCGCCGACGTGCAGACCGCAATCGGGCGCTCGACGCTGAAGGTGGGTGACGAAACGATCATCCCAAGCATCGCCGGCATGAAGGAGCCGTTCCACATCGCGGTCGCGAAGGACCATTCCGACCCGCAATATCGCGGCTATCGCACCTATATGGAGATGCTCCATTCGGGCATCCTCACGCCCGAGCAGGCGGCGTCGATCATCGATTACCGCCAGCGCCACCATGACGTGATCCTGGGCGTACCGATGGCCTATGGCCTGGCGACCGGCGAGATGGCGGGCTTCCTGTCCTATGGCCACGGCTTCGGACTGATCCAGATCGACCGCATCCGCGAGGCGCTGCTGCTGACCCACGCTCACGCCGCGCACCAATATACCCGCGGCATGTGGATGGCGCCGGAGACGCGCAAGCCGATGCTCGACGTCGACACCGCGACCTATTGCAGCCCGGCCGAGTGCGTCCAGCCGATGCTGCTGCGCTGGCTGCTCGCGTTCGAGGAACCCGATGCGGACATGCTGTGGCTGGGCAAGGGCCTGCCGCGCGACTGGCTGGCGCCGGGACGGACGATGCGGGTCGGCAACATCCCGACGCGCTGGGGCCGGACGGCTTATTCGATCAGCGCCGGCAAGAGTGCGATCGAAGCCAAGGTCGAGCTGCCCAAGGATATTCCCGCCGAAGTGCGCCTGCGGTTGCGCGGCGCGGCGATCCGGAGCGCAACGGTCGAGGGCAAGCGGGCAGAGCTGACTGACCCCGAAACCATCCGTCTGCCGCGCTGCGGCGGCACCATGCGGGTGGTCGCGACGCGCTGCGTCTAAGGCGCTTTCGTCCAATAACTTCGCTCCGCGAGAGCGCAGCCCTCCCTTCTTGAAGGGAGAATCGCCATGCCGCAATTCGTCATCGAACGGGACATGCCGGGAATCGGCGGTGCCAGTGCCGCGGACCTCAAGGGCGCGTCGCAGACCTCGTGCAGCGTACTGCGCGATCTGGGTCCGGAAATCCAATGGGTGCATAGCTATGTCACTGACGACAAGATCTATTGCGTCTATCGCGCGCCGTCGGCCGACCTGATCCGCCAGCATGCCGATAGCGCGGGCTTTCCGGCTAATTCGATCGCCGAGGTGCGCAACGTGATCGATCCGACCACCGCCGAGTGAGTCGCGGCCAAGGGATCGACAACCCGCGACGCGCGTTTCTTCTCCAAGCGTAACGATCGGGCAATCGCCCGAATGGAGAAATCACATGCAAGCGGGTGACCATCGGAAGATATCTATCGCGGCGCTGGGCATGGCCGGCGCCTTGCTGCTGCCCCACCCGGCGATAGCGCAGAACACGGCGCCCGCCGATCCCGTGACCACGACGGCCCCGACCAATGCCGACCCCGCGCCGCAATCGACGCGGGACGAGAAACGGAAAGCGACGATCGACGATACCAAGGACGTGGTCAGCCAGCCGGCCAAGGACGTCGGCATCGCCAAGAACAAGATCCCGCCATCGCTGGTCGAGGCGTCGAATGCGCCTTATTCGCTCAAGGGGCTAAGGACCTGCCGGCAGATCGCCGACGCGGTACGCGTGCTCGATGCGACGCTCGGCCCGGACTACAGCGCGGGCGGTCCCAACGACAAGATGAGCATCGGCAAGGCAGCGGGTGGCGCCGTGGTAAATTCGCTGATCCCGCTGCGCGGCGTGGTGCGTGAGGTGTCGGGCGCCGCTGCCGCCGACCGCCGGCTCGCCGCGGCGACCCAGGCCGGATTTGCCCGGCGCGGATTCCTGAGGGGGGTACATCTCGAGCGCCGCTGCGCCGACGCCTTGTGAAAGTCTCCGGGGCTGTCTCAGCGCAGCCGAAGCACCGTCCTCCGCGTCGCGGTGATCCTGACGTGTTGCATGTGTCCGTCGATCCAACGCTCACGCGCGCAGACCCGGAACTCGCCCCACAAATCATAATCGAACGGATTGCGCTGATTCCACAGTCGCGTGATTGCTGGCGGTACGTTCCTATCGTCGTCGCGCAGTGCAAGCATATGCCCGCTACCGACCACCCAGAGTCGATTGATGCTCGAACCATTGGAGATGCTGAACCGGCCTCGCACCCACGAGCATTGCCCCACCCGTTTTGGGATCGTCGCCCGCGTTCCCATCGATGCGGCAGCGAGCGCAAGAGGCAGCAATACGACCATCGTCCGATGTTACTCCACGTCGCGGCTTCGCAACAGGTTGCCCCAATGACGGGAGCCCGCTAACGCGCCGCGATGCAACCGCTCGTGGGCATCATCATGGGTTCGACTTCCGATTGGGAGACGATGCGCCATGCTGCCGAAAAGCTCGAGGAGCTTGGCGTCCCGCACGAGACCAAAGTGGTCAGCGCGCACCGCACGCCGCAACGGCTCTACGATTATGCGACCAGCGCCGCCGATCGCGGGCTCAAGGTAATTATCGCGGGCGCCGGTGGGGCCGCGCATTTGCCCGGCATGGCGGCGTCGATGACCCACCTCCCCGTGCTCGGCGTCCCGGTCGAATCTAAGGCGCTAAAAGGGGCCGACAGTCTCTATTCGATCGTCCAGATGCCGGGCGGCGTGCCGGTCGGCACGCTGGCGATCGGCAAGCCGGGGGCGATCAACGCCGGACTGCTCGCCGCGGCGATCCTGGCGACGAGCGACGAGGCGCTGACCGAGCGCCTCAAGGCGTGGCGCGCGAAGCAGACCGACAGCGTCGCGATCGATCCGGAGTAACGACCAACCGTTCGCCCTGAGCTTGTCGAAGGGCTGCTTCTCCTTTTCAGACGGGACGAGAAAGACAGTGCTTCGACAAGCTCAGCACGAACGGGGATTGGGATCACGGACATGACACCTCTTCCCCCCGGTTCGACGATCGGCATCCTGGGCGGCGGCCAGCTCGGGCGCATGCTGGCGTCGGCGGCGGCCGAGCTCGGCTATCGCACGCACGTCCTGGCGCCCGATGCCGAGAGCGTTGCGGCGCAGACCGCGTCGAGCTTCACGCGCGCCGATTATCACAGCCGTATCGTGCTCGATGAGATGGCCGCGCGCTGCGACGTCGTCACCTACGAATTCGAGAATGTCGCGATCGAGCCGGTCACCTATCTGTCGACCCGCGTGGCGGTACATCCCGCGCCGCAGGCGCTTGCCATCGCGCAGGACCGCGCCAGCGAAAAGGCGTTCGTCGACACGATCGGCGGGCGGACCGCACCGTGGCGGCGCATCGCGAGCCTCGACGACCTGCACGCCGCGCTCGATGAGATCGGGGCGCCGGCGATCCTCAAGACGCTGCGCCTCGGCTATGACGGCAAGGGCCAGGTACGGATCGCGACGCACGACGCGGCGGAAGCAGCGTGGAACGATATCGGCCAGCGCCCCGCGATCCTCGAGGGCGTGGTCAGCTTCACGCACGAATTCTCGATCATTCTGGCGCGCGGACACGACGGGTCGATGGTCAGCTATCCGCCGCCGTGGAACGAGCATAAGGACGGCATCCTCGCCCGTTCGTCGCTCCCCGCGCCGGCCGATATCGCCAATCAATGGGGTATCGCCGCGGCGCTGGCCGGGCGGATCGCCGACCAGCTCGGCTATGTCGGCGTGATCGCCTGCGAATTCTTCGCCACCGCCGAGGGGCCGGTGTTCAACGAAATGGCGCCGCGCGTGCACAATTCGGGGCATTGGACGATCGAGGGCGCGGTCGCCTCGCAATTCGAGAACCATATCCGCGCGATCTGCGGCCTGCCGCTCGGCGACACCGCGCTGACCGCATCCACGGTCGAGATGGTCAATCTGATCGGCGCCGAGGCGGATGACTGGGCGACGGTCCTCGCCGAGCCTGGCGCACATCTGCACCTCTACGGCAAGGGCGATGCGAGGCCCGGTCGGAAGATGGGGCATGTGACGCGGTTGAAGCGGGACTAAAAAATCCTCCCCGTTTACGGGGAGGGGGACCAAGACGCGCAGCGGCTTGGTGGAGGGGGTGAGCCCCAAGTGGTGGACGTGTGGAG
>Ga0307513_10007872_pt1 | contig 13742 bp, 9 predicted proteins | sample 15_EM_MG_FD_202174 | JGI IMG/M metagenome (GOLD analysis project Ga0307513, IMG submission 202174) | Populus trichocarpa ectomycorrhiza microbial communities from riparian zone in the Pacific Northwest, United States - 15_EM | ecosystem: Host-associated > Plants > Roots > Unclassified | place... | reverse complement strand
ATGGGGCATGGTGGCGGTGTGGGTTTTTTTTTGTGGGGGGGGCTCCCCCCCCCCCCCCCCCCCCCCCCAAGAGAGGGAACCGCGGACGTCTTAGGGCGAGGCTCAATTATTCAAGTTCTTACAGTATCGGATTACTAGCAGGAATCGACCTATTAGACTACGAAAGGCTTAGTTCGACCTGTTAACATAATTGCGAATGCTAGCTAACGAGATCTAACAAGTCCGGCATGCTGGTCCCATGCTATGTTAGGAAAAATCTGATCCTTCTCAGGAGTTACAAGTACAGTACCAGATCGCTATTTCTAGGATAAATGAAGTGCATTGAACTCAGGAGCTTTTGACTCAGAATTCGGATATTATAGGGCTGCGGGAGACGGCAGATTTCAAAAGTTTTTGTGGTGCTGTTGCCAATTGGAGCGTGAAAAAGCACCTGGTGGCTAACTAGGGGGCAGTAGTACATGTACAACTAAACCAAATTTAAATATCAAAGGAATTCATACATGTTGATCTCGGCATGTAGTATAATACTGTATACTCTACCGGACTTGCCGAGCCTTAACATCCTATCTTGTCCAACCTTCCCTCAAACAATCACAAAAAAGGTCCTTTCGACCCCTCCTTGCCTCCTTTAATTTATGGACAGCACTATTAATAAAAAGGAAGAGAGCGATAAGTAAGGCGAGATGAGCTCTGCAGCATATCAAAGCCCAACCATTATCATAAATGGGGACGGTGGTAATGTGATGAACATTTATAAGAATGTGGAGAATGTGGAGAATGGCTGCGAGGTATTGGCATAGGACGAGAAGGGCCAGATTTTGGAGCGATTGTATCCCTTGGCATGTCGGGGGAAGAATCGGGCTGTAGGGGAGGATGGGGTGGATGGAGTGCTGCAAAAGCTGGAATAATTGAGTACCGGTAGTGTGCTGTGTAGTCCAGAATTCCCTACTTTAGAAAAGGGGGCGAAAAATACACTAAAAAAAAAGTGGCCAAGCGCCTCTGAGAAACATAAAAAAACAAAAAACACAAGGTCTTGCCAGAGGGGAAACTCTGACTACATGGCACACTGCTCAACTATTACAGTTTTTACGGTAGAAGATTAGCTTCTCCGAATGAACGAGTTCGGAAAGCGTCAGGGTGTATAAAACTAGCTCTATTGAGGTAGCGTGCAAGATTAAGTGCTAAATAGTGGTTCCCTTGTAATTCATGTACTTGTATGGTGCGATGAGATGACATAATGGGGTGTCGCTTCCGACAGCAAAACCATTGCACCACCGCCGCTTATTATTTCAACCCACCGGCCGCAGGCAGTCGCTGCCAGTTAATGCGGCATCTTTTAGGTCCAGACAGGGTCTAGAAGAGAATTAGGCTAACTAAAATCATCGGTATCATAGCCCAAGTCAAAGCCATAAGACATTCACTATCTCCCTCAATCCAACGATGATAAAATGCAGTCTATCCGGTGTCGCGACTTAGAAATAAAATGTGTCCTGAATAATACTCTGAGCGTAGGATGTACTTACGTAGTGTATTTACTAGCCTTTTGTTTTTCTTCTTTTCTTCAATTATTCTAATATTCCATACCCCTATCAACTGATAAAGACTCCCTAGCACCAATATAATACCATAGTCTACTGTACATGTCAGGAGAATGGTCTAACTGAACGCAGCACCACTGCCCGACTATTGCCGCTCATGTTGACGCGCCACCACTTGTACTTCCCGACTCGGGAGTCACTATAGGTGCTGTGTGGTACAGCTTTTTTTCTTTCAAAAAATGAAAATGAGTGGTATACGAGACCTTTACCGAAAAAAAAACATAGGAGTAGCAACATGTCTGACTGGTTAGTTCGCTGACGTGTTTTGACTAGGAGAATCGATTTTCACCTCCCCTCTGAGAATACCATCCTCTATTAGGATCTGCCAAAATAATAGCCTTTGGTACATTATCAAACCCATTGAGGAGGAAGATATTTTTACTGATTCCTAAAAACCATGACGCAGGGAAGGGAAGTGTTGGTTGCATGGGAAGTATACGGTGATAGCATTCGTTACGGGGCTTCCAGGGTCCTGAATAACGCGGCCCCCGCCCCCGCCCCCCGGCCCCGTTCCCCGCCCCGCCCCGTAATGAACTATACAGTAATCAGGCACCTTTTTACTGGTAATGTTGAAGCATTTTAGCATTTTAAAAAAGACTCCAATGATATACCACCAAAACTTGGCCCCAGGGTTTCGAATAGTCGATGGAAGACTGGACTGGACTGGCTAGTCCGGCCGAAAGTCAAGTCTAGTCTAATGGTGGAAATTAGACCGACTGGACAGTCAGGATCGAAACCGACACGACCAGGACCGGTCCGACCAGGCCCGCCAAGCAATATGATATGCTATTTTTATCACAATATATTACATTCAAATAAAGCTTTGCTTAATTAAACTTACTGTTTCCATAGATTATATGGTGGAGATAGTGCCTCGCTTAGATTAGGGGTGGCGAAAATCGGTTCTTAAGTGTCGAACCTTTCTTGGTGCACTAGGTGAGTGATATTACATGACCGCATACCACAATACCTGTATTCAATGCAACTTATCCATTGTGTAATTGCATTTTCACCACATGATATCCTCTCGAGGATTCTCCATCAACTTGTATTGAGGGGCTGTTGATTTATAACGTGACAAGCGGCTGTAAGATCCTACTATAGCTATACTTCTATTCTTACCGAGTGTTGACTTGGGTGCCATTCTGACTCTCATGCGATCTTTTATAAAGACTGGCCTAGGACCAATCCAATCCAAACCGGACCAGACCACCCGAGTTAGTCGGGTCCAGTCATCGACATCAACCAGGACTGACCAGCCTGGTCCTACCTCCAAGATCCGACCGGTCGGACTATTCGGAACCCTGGTTATGGAAGTGGGTTGTGGGAATCGCATTCTACTCGTATTCTGGGTCGCCGAACTATTCCTTCAGGTTTTTGTCGATACCCTCATTTGTGTATTGTAGCGGCGGTTAGCATTTTGTGGGGCTAGATTAAGTGACTGTGATCGAGGGTATTTGTGGAAGAAAATTTCCAGGAACCGCAAAAAGGGCTGGTTCTCCAGCACCTGCCTTCCCTGAAGATAGGGACAGGACAGACGAGAACTAGAAACGAGGACGACAGCAAGATACTCCTCGACAAGAGAGAGGACAACAAACGTGGCCATGTGGCCAATTGATTGCTTTTCCGACAATCCTTCTCATTCTTTATTCTCTGTGAGCCTTGCAACTTTTGCGGATATATCCTGATCGTGGGTGTTGATGGAGCAACCCCATCGTGGAATGCTATGTTAGCATATTAGTTGGCAGGCGAGCAGGGCTGTCACCATGTCGAGGGTGACTGGTGTTTCTGGTGTTTGTGCGATAGAGAGCCCACTGTGTGAGTGGCTACCACAAGCTGTATTTAGTCTCAGCCGCGTTCTCTTTCTCTCTGTATGATAGCCATCATCACTCTACACACCGAATAGCGAACAAAATTTCGTCTTCCTACCACCGTCGTTCCGGGTCTCTTCTCACGACGCTCACCTCACAGGAGCCTCCTAGCGGTGCTTGTACGGCGGCAGTTGTGCCTGCGCACAGCCAGATCTCCACCAGATATTAGAGTGAAAGCGAGTTCGAGTACGAAGGCTTCGATCACCTGCCTTTCCTGTTGGTGCCTGCCTGTAAGTAAAGCCTGGTGAACAGATCCCTCGCTCCCCCGACCCGACATTGTTCCTTCATTACTCCGAGCGGTTACTTTATTGGAGGTGGGTAAATGGGATGTTTAGGCTGATTGCTAGGGTAATATAGTAGTCCTTTGGGTTACTGGGAGGTGGTATTCGGGAGTTGTAAGGAGCTTGTGGAGTAAAGCGATTCTAATCTCAATACAGCTAACACCATGTATGACAGAACACTCTTCCGGGCCGCCGAGAGTGGGCATGAGGAAGCTGTGAGGGTACTACTCAAGCGGAACGATGTCAATTCTGGCTCGGTTGACGAATATGGCAGAACCCCGCTCTGCGCAGCTGCCGAGAACGGGCATGAGGGAGTCGTGAGGATACTGGTGGAAGGAAGCAATGCCAATCTCAACACAGCTGACAACAGGCTTAGACAAACACCGCTCTCTTGTGCTGCCGGGAATGGGCACAAAGGAGTTGTGAGGGTACTGCTCGAACAGAACGATGTCAATCCCAACCTAGTTGACTGGGATGGTCAAACACCAATCGCGTTGGCTGCCAGGGATGGGCATGAGGAGGTGGTGAGAATGCTGCTGGGACGGAGAGATGTCAATCCCAACATGGCTGACAGGTATGGCCGAACACCGGTCTCCTGGGCTGCCGAGAATGGGCAGGAAGGAGTTGTGTGGATACTGCTTGGGCGGAGTGACGTCAACCCCAACACAACTGATAAAGATAGTCAAACACCGCTCTCGTTGGCTGCGAAGAATGGGCATGAGGGAGTTGTGAGGGTACTACTCGAGCGAAGCGATGTCGATTCTGGTACGGTTGACGAATATGGCCGAACGCCGCTCTGTGTAGCTGCCAAGAAGGGGCATGAGGGAGTCGTGAGGATACTGCTCGAACAGAACGATGTCAATCCCAACATAGCTGACAGGTCTGGTCGAACTCCGGTCTCCTGGGCTGCCAATAACGGGCATGAGGGAGTCGTGAGGATACTGCTCGAACAGAACGATGTCGATCCCAACATAGCTAACTGGATTAGCCAAACACCAATCGCCTTGGCTGCCATGAATGGTCATGAGGAGGTGGTGAGGATGTTGCTGGAATGGAGCGACGTCAATCCCAACATACCTGACCTGTATGGCCGAACACCGCTCTCCTTTGCTGCGCAGAATGGGTATGAGGGAGTTGTGAGGATATTGCTGGGACGGAGCGACATCAACTCCAACACAGCTGACTCAATACTTAGCCAAACACCCTTCGCTTTCGCCCCTGGGAATGGGTATGCGGGAGTGGTAAAGATAGTGCCTGATCTGAACGAGGTTATTCCCAACAAACTTGGCAGATCTGGGTGGACACCACTCTCGAGGGCTGCACAGGGAGGGCATGAGGGAATTGTGAGGATGCTATTAGAACGGAATGACGTCAATCCCGAAAGAGCTGACCCAGATGGACGAACACCGCTCTCGCTGGCTGCGCAGCGGGGGCAAGGGGGAGTTGTAAGGATATTACTGGAACGGAAGGAGGTTGACCCCAATGCACTTGATAGAGATGGCCTATCACCGCTCTCCCTGGCTGCACAGAAAGGGAATGAGGAGGTAGTGAGGATACTGCTAGAACGGAACGACATCAACCCCTGCGCAGCTGGCCGCTCTGGCCAAACAGCTTCCTCGTGGGCTGCCCGGAATGGGTATGACAGAATTGCAAAGTTGATACGGGACTGGGTTGATCCCACCCTTAGATATGCAGCACCCCAGCCACCAACAGATCGCGCCCCTCCTGGCTATCTAAGCCATCCAAACCACATTCTAAAAGGATCCGCAGGGCTTAACAGACAATGGTGGGCCCCTCCCGATCATGCAATAAATTGAGGAGGCACAATCCTAAACCCACTATAGACAGCTCTCCTCACGTGGATTTATAGGTTATGGAAGACACAAAACTCCTCGGATTAGATCGCTCGCCTAGAATTTCTCCTTATCTCATTGGCCCACCAACCACGCACTCCCCTCAGCACTCCTTATTCTATTATTTGCGTCCAGTTCAACCAATTTTCTCTACATTCGTAGTTCGGTTTTCTGTTTTTCTCTGGAATCTCCACTCTCTCCATATTTATACATCCTTTTGATCTATCTCTGTTCCTCGCGCCTTCTGGGTTAAGTTATTCCAAGTTTTTCCGTGATTTATTTCGCATCTACTCGTGATATCGTGCTGGACCATCGATTCTCCGGAGTTCGCAGCCCAAAAACCCCCCCTCATCGCATATATCCACCCCATCCAACCCAATCCCTAATTCCAGTGTTTTTTGTTGGAAACCACGGGTGGTCACTGTGACTAGCTAGTCCGGTCGAAAGTCTAGTCTAGTCTAATGGTGGAAATTAGACCGACTGGAAAGTCAGGATTATCGAAACCGACTCGACCAGGACCGGTCCGACCAGGCCCGCCAAGCAATAGGATATGCTATTTTTACCACAATATATTATATTTAAATAAAGCTTTTCTTAATTAAACTTATTGTTTCCATGGATTATACGGTGGAGATGGTGCCTCGCCGAGGTAAGGGGGGGCGAAAATAGGTTCCCAAGTATCCAAACATTTTTGGTGCACTAAGTGAGTGACATTACATGACCAGATACCACACTACCAGTATTCGATGCAACTTATCCATCGGATTGCATTTCCACCACATGCTATACTCTCCAGGATGCTCTATCAACTTGTATTGAGGGGCTGTTGATTTATAACGTGACAAGCGGCTGTAAGATCCTACTATAGCTATACTTCTATTCTTACCGAGTGTTGGCTGCCATTCCGACTCTCATCCGATCTTTCATAAAGACTGGTCTGGGACCGGACCAAACCGGACCGGACCACCCGAGTTAGTCGGGTCCAGTCATCGACATCAACCAGGACTGGCCGGCCTGGTCCTGCCTCTAAGACTTGACCGGTCAGACTATTCGGAGCCCTGCTCTCTGCACTCAGGTACCCCCCCCTACTGTGATTGGCTATATGAGTGTTTATATGCATGTCATGGCTAGATTGGAATCGAGGTGTTGATTTTCCATCCTAGAGGCTATAGATTCTACAAGTCCCCAGGGATATGGTTTCGCATAGTCAATTTGCCTTAACCTGCAAAATAATCCCAGTCTTGTACGAAGACATATTCCCGGGAACTTGCAATAGTACAAGAATTATGGACTTGAGTTGTGGTTTGAGTGTAGGAATGGATTTCAATGGTGTGCGCGGAGGATGGTAATTGGGGGGGTTCTGGTTCTTTTCCCCTTAGGTTACCAATAGTTCATTTTCAAGTTACTTCCCAGGATGGTTTCTAATATAATTCTTTTTTCGCTTTCGTCTTTTTGTTGTTTTTGCGGGACATTCTTGCCGTGCAGGGTATCGTACAACATCACAATCTGCCTCCCGGCGGGTAGGTACCCGCTACAGGTGTGCCAAGGAGTCGTTGTGGCGGTTTGCTGATTCCGGATGTGATAGAGGGACTTGCTAGGGGTAGGAATGACAGGGTAGCGAATTGGATACCGATAATATTGTGAACCCATATCAGAGCCCTTTGGGGCAATTGAGGAGCATTTGTGGGATTACAAAATTTTCATTTTTTTGCTCAATGGTGAAATAATATTGAGGTTTTAGGCGGGGGTGTTGAGGCCAGCAGGTGTGGTTATTACAAAAACGGACCATACCCATCCGGGTATTGATTCTAGTATATGCTGCTCGCACTTTATTTCTAAAGGATCCTGCGATTCCCAAAACCTGAGAAGGTCCGTCCTTGAAACCGAGAAGCATTAGTTCCAAAACCAGCAGTTAGCGCAGAATGAGTTGCCTGGACTTTGCGATTCTGGTAGTGTTCGGCCATCTGTCTCGGTACTATGTTCGCCTTTCGGGCTCTTCCCCTACATAGTTGATACACATTTCTACCCAGTGTCACGACACGCTTCTCTAAGTAGGATACTGGAAATTATGCGGGCCGAGTCACATGGATAGTATCTTTCCAAATACAATATCTGCCTGTAGTCAATCTCCTGGCGTCATAGGATTGGGGGCTGACATTTACGAGAAATCCATTGGCGGGGGTCTCTCCCGGGGTTTCTAAGAACAACAGGGACCAGGATAATAATTGGGTTTGCACAAACCCTTGTTGTGCGAAAGCCGTATCAACCATCGCACCCACTCTCTCAGGATCCCAGAGATTTTGCGGGGCTCCTGAGGAAGTTAGATTCTCCTTGCATGCGATCAATCTCTACATTACTCTCAAAAGAGAAGTTCAAATAAGGTCTGTAATGCAAATTCCGGTAGGACAGCGCCAGTCACCCGAAATTTCATCTTGTTCAATGTATCCATGGGCTGCAGAAATTTCATCAACTTCGATACTGAAATTCATGCCAAGAGGGGTCAAATTCTACAGTTACATTCGCCTAAACCACAGCGAGGGCACCGAGGTGTACGAACCAGCCCAGGCGGGGAGGGGAACCAGCTACCTGAAAACAAAGAGTTGAGGGTATTGAGCGATACAGAAGACGGCTTCATTGGGCTAGCCTTATTCCGCTACGGGAATCCGGGAGAAGGAGAAATATATCCTAGGAGGAAAGACTTCTCGTCTTGGGAAAGATAATGTACATGTCAGTGATGATGACAGATTGACAACTCCCTGGTGGTTGACGGCCTAAGGGGGCTGGCTAGGGGAACGGCATCGACGCCGTGGGACTCTGCTGCGATTTCCTCGCCTAGTTGGGGCCGTTCATCACAAGTTAGCTCGGCGCCATCCTCGAATGACTTTCCAAGAGACCAAGAATCTTGGACCATATCCGGGTGGCTCTTTAGAGGAAAAGAGTTTGGCGTCCAGGTGGGCAACTTCAAAATCTGGTAGAAATTATAAAATATAGCTATTATGGCCAGTGAACCCATCCCTCTTCGGGTCCGGACGGGACACACTGCGTACCTGTGAGGACGCCGGGGACGGACTGGCATCTTGGAGTCCGCCCTGAAGCCGCCCGGGAGGGACAGGTGGGGACTACAGGTATCTCAGGTTGCAGAACCTGCTGTGCGCCTCCACACGACGGGCAGTCCCTACAGGTGACAGGAGGGCCCTCCGGGGAATTGGCGCACACAACATGTAACGGCTGATTATCGGGGAGTGAGATAAGGTTTCTAACATCGGAGGCAATGGCTTATGTGCTGATGAAATTGTTCGTATAAAACAAGAAGTTAAAAAAGGCAGGAATATATATGCAGAAACAAATCACAGCTACCATTAGCGAAGAAGTCATAGGCTCTTATAGAGTTACTGCCTTCCCTATACTACCTTAATAAAATTAGCCGTATGGTTCGGGAGATGCACAACTTGAATTTATTCCGAAAACTATACAGAATAACCTGTACTCACCATCCTACTCACACCCGCCCTGTGCATGCGTACAGAGTATTTAATTAGGAAGCAAAGTCTGAGACGGGGGGTGCTAGTGATTTATAGTCCTGAAAGAAAATTGGTATGGACGATGGGTGACTGCCGGGATATACCGGAAGCTCCCGTTTGCACTAAGACTGCAGGGCCCGGCCGTCAACCCATAGGACTGCTGTCTTTAAGCAAGACGAACGCCGTGCCCGACCGGCCTCACCCACCCTGTCTGGGGCGCCCGGGACTATAGTTCGCCAAGGCACTGCAGGCTGCCCGGGACTGCTGGGAACACTGATTACGACGCTACCATGGGCGTCGGTATGCATCTATCCCTTTATCCCTTAGACGCATCCCACCACAGCGGTGGTGGGAGCCATTCGAGTCGCTTCCGGGATCGTTTGGGTGCTACAAACATTGGAATAATCCATGCCGCGAGGCCCCATGTCGACTAAGAAATCGTGGAATATTTCAGCAAGATGGATAGGATACCTCTTGTTCCCGCCGAGGATGAGATAAATGGCCATTTGGAGATGGGGCTGGACCAGCACAAGGATACCGACCCCTATGGAATGGATCGTGCGTCTGGGGTTCATACTTTGTGAATGATTCGCAAGATCTAGAAAGTGCGAGCAACATCCAATTGAAGCACGTTCCTAATAAAAGTGGTGGCTATTATTTACAAGGACGACAACTAGCTTATATCTGTCTCCCTGGAGATTGGTGCAATCGATGGTAAGACTATTCTCCATCAGGAAATGAAAGGCTAAACGGGGTGACTAGAGCTTATGGCCTGGAAGATGCCTAAGCGGCAACCTTATCACGAATGAAGACACTCTTAGGGCGCGTCCGGTCTTCCATGCTTTTGAAAACCTTGATAATCTCAAATGTAGGTTGCAACGAGAAAATGTGATTATGAGAAGTTGGTGGTTTGTGTCAACCGTAACGTCACAATGGGGTGTCTGGTCACCCAACCCTCCAACAAATATAGTTCCTAAAATTGTACCAGTAGTAGTTTCTATAAGAGAGAATGTAAACGCTGGATTTTGTATTTTCTAATATGATAGAAGCAAAATTCTCAATCAATTAATCTCAGGACAACGTCTTCTATTTTTTTTTTTACCTTTTTTCTTTTGGGATCCATTTGAGAGACGAACTTCAGAGAATGGCAAAATTGAAGTGATCCAATCCAGCTACCCAGACACTGCTTAAAACCTTGTATGAGCAGGCACTCGAAGGACAGAAGATGGAAAATGGATTTAAAAAAAAGGCATGGACAGCTGCACAAGTGGCACTGAAACAGACGCATGGGCTTGAGTTAGAAGCATCACAGTTGAAGTCAAAATGGGCAAATGTAAGTTAAGTTAATAATAATTTATTATTTCAATATTATATACAAGAATAATGTAAATTAAATGAAGCTAATTACTTTTTAATATACATAGTTGAAAAAGGAATAATATTATGATACATTTATTACGATTAAAAATAATTCAGGATTTGGGTGGGATAGTGAGAAAGGGGTACCAACAGCTCCGGAGAGTGTATGGGATACATACATCAAGGCACATCCAGAGGCCGAAAGGTTCAGACATCGTGGCCTAGTACACTATGCTATATTAGACGAGCTTTGTGCAAATCGATCAGCAACTGGAGAGTTTGCACTTACCTCAGGCCTTACCGTTTGGAGTACCACAAGTACTCAGGCTTCGAAGTTAGCCGGAACTGATCTGGCTTATCGAGGGCCGGAGTGGGAGCGGGAAGCGGGGATTGGTGGGTGGAAGGAGGAGAGAGAGAGCAAAGCACAGGCGGGGAGGAGGGTGGCGAGACGAGAGGAGATCTGAGGGACTCAGAACAAGAGAAGGAGGAAGAAAGCGGACAAGAGAAGGAGAAAAAAGGAGAAAAGGAAGAGAAGGAAGTGGGGAAGAAGTTAGAGGAAGTTGAGAGCGAAGGGGGAAAAGAGATTGGAAGAGTGAAGGAGGGGGCGGAGGTGGTGTCAAAGAAACTCTTGATAGGAGAGGGAATGAGAGTAAAGATAGAGGAAATAGGGGATGAGCATGGGGCAAGAGGTCAAGAAATGGGAAAGAAGAAAATGCTCGAAAAGAGGAAGGTAAAGGGGGAGGTAAAAGAAAGACAAAAAAGACAAAAAGGGAATGTGGGAAGAGGTAGCGAGAGGGATAACCAAGAGGAGAAAGAGGAGGATGAGGATACGGTAGAAAAGAAGAAAGAGGGGTCTCAGAGTGGTATTCGAAGGGAGCGTAAGAGTGCTAGGAAAGCCATTGCAGCAGCACTCGACCGAATAGGTACTACAGCACAGTCAATTCAGCGCTCGAAAACGGAACTTGCGATTGAGAAATTGCAAGATGAGTATAGGTTGATTGTTTCGGTTGAGAAGTTGGTAAAGGCTTTTTGGTTAATGGAAAATGAGGTAAAGGCCTCTGTTTTTATTGCATTACAGGATAGAAATGCACGAGATAGGTGGCTAGCTGAGTGTTTAGATCAAATGTAGTGTATTTTATTGCAAATTGAGAGTTTTGTTTTTTGTCTTAACGAGTATAATTAACATAGTCAATCCATATCCATTCTGCTAATCTGTCCCGAAACTCCTTCATTCCATCATCCTCCCTTGCAGAATCAACTCCGTAAACCCCATTCATCCGATCCCCTTTTTGTAAATCTTCCTTGTTTTTTTTTTCAAAATACCATTCCCACCACTCCATCTCTCGTGCATCATTTCTACTTCTAATAAAATTGTGCAAAGCTCCAAGAGCAATGACTAATTTTACTTGAGTAGAATACGGATACTCATTTCGTGAGCAGAGAATTGGGAATCACTTTTTGAAAATTCCAAAAATCCTCTCAACACAATTTCGTGCCTGAGCATGCCGAAGATTGTAACGCGCTTCTTTATTTCTTGGACTTAATTTTAAGAACACCATGACATTGTATATTAAATAAATTAGCTATAATATATTCAAATAATTATGTATATATTGCTAGGTTAAATAAAATATATGAAATAGTGAACTCACCGTAACTGAGCAATAGCCTGTTCACGTAAATGGTATCTAACACCACGGTAAGTTGTTAGGATACCTCTTTTTAATGTGTACAGAGCATCAGCAAGGAAATATTTTCCTTCCGGAATATAAAATCCATTTCCTAATGCCCATTGCAGTACTCGCGCATCATGGGCGGAACCCTCCCACCCCGGAACCAGACCAGCAAAAGAAAGACTAAATTTACAAATACCAAGTACATTTTGGGTTATCTCGCCTTTTCTGTTTCGAAATCGTGTAACATCCTCTGCCGGTACCTTCGCGGGTATATGTGTTCCATCGAGAGCACCGATTGCATCTTGAAAATACGGGTATAGTGTATCCTCCTTTTCTAATATTTCTGTGGGAACAATACTTGGATTCGGTGGCTGAATATTCTCGCTTGAAAGCTGAATCAATCCTTTTAGTACCTGATTAAAGTACCTAATTATTATTATTATTATTATTGATTTAATTTATATAAAATTTGAATAAATACAAAGAATTATTATGTACACTTACTTAGTAACCGTAGAGTTACTAACTTGAAATCTTTCTTGTACCTCACGATTGGTACTCCCATGACCGACAACAGCAAGAAAAATAGCAACTTGTTCTTCAACAGTAACCTTTTTGACTGCCTTTAACCCCCCATAACCTCTCATCCAGTCACACAACTCTAAAAATGGATTCTTAGGCATTTGAAATACCTCCAGAATTCTCTGCTCATTTGAAGTAAGTAACTCTCTGATATATACATCACCACTCAATGGACTTGTCCTCCATGGCCTTTTTTCCATATAAAGGCAACCATAAGCACCAACAATCGCATCTTTCTCGTCCGCTCCACCTCCAGCGATTGAAATCTCAACACCATGAGAGATCATCGTGAGAGTGTCCTCCGCCTCTGGCCTACCCCGCCCGTGGCAGCTGCTCGGGGGTTTGTCATGCCTTCATCTCTTTCCTCTCTCTGGGGCCTTTGGCCTCCCCTCCCAGGGGTTATGGATTCCTTTCTGGTTCCGTTCGTCTTCGTTGAGCACGCTCGCGTTGATGTTCCTACCCTTTACCCCGCACGTCGCGACGCGTCTCGCTTAGCGATTTGCACGGTCGGCAACCCTCCTTCCTCCGTCAATACACGGTTGCTAGTTTCGGACTATCGGTGAAGTAGTTGCACTGGTGGCCCTGCTCTCTGGTATTGCACTCTCTCCTGAGTTGCAGGATCGGTACGGTCGGCATTCGAAAAACTGTGACCCCGTCTCCGTCCTCCGTGTTCGTACTTCTTGGTCGTTGGCGAGCCCTCCCTCTCCCGCTTCCCACGCGTTAGATCCGCTTGCACCGTACTGCTACGTCCGTCCCTAGCTGGCACCTTACTGCCTCCTCGGCTGGCACCCTACTGCCCCTCACGATAGCTGGCACCTCCACTGCCGAGTGGCTCTCCTCGCTGGGTGACTTCCCTCGTCCTCCTCCCGCTCCCGCGATTTACTCTACGGTCGCACACCTCGCGTGTAGGTTACGCTGGGTCATGGTATAGCACTACCTCCTTGGCCCATGCTAAAGTCCGAAGCGTCGCCGATATAACGGGCTTTCCGCCCGTGTCGAAC
>Ga0307513_10007871_pt1 | contig 13742 bp, 21 predicted proteins | sample 15_EM_MG_FD_202174 | JGI IMG/M metagenome (GOLD analysis project Ga0307513, IMG submission 202174) | Populus trichocarpa ectomycorrhiza microbial communities from riparian zone in the Pacific Northwest, United States - 15_EM | ecosystem: Host-associated > Plants > Roots > Unclassified | place... | reverse complement strand
ATATCTATTTATAAAGTGGTGCGAAAATCCTGGATTCCCTCCAATCTCTCAAGATTTTCAATCAGCGGAAACGTACCCTTATTCACCACCATGTGTGGGTCGACATTTTCGGTTGATTATCTATTCAAAGCATGGACATATCAAAGATGATCTCCTGTGCAGAACTACAGGGTGCCCCAGACCACCTTGTGGTACAAAACATCCACTTTATTGGGACTCAACAGTTCATCCACTTTCCCTTATCATGGCGAAAAATAAAAACGTTGCCAAGGTCGAATCGAACCCGAAGCAAGTCGAAACCTCTAAATATGTTGACGACGAGAAGGTAAAGCGAGCACAAAAACGAGCCGCAAAACAGCAGGCCGCAAAACAGGTCCCCATGCTCTTACAAACCTTCATTGGCTGAAAGTGATGATGAAGACGACTCTAATGACAGTGACGAGCACGGTGATAGCGAGAATCCTTCATATTATGAGTACCTAAAGAAGTTTAAGGTCAAACTTGACTTAAACGATTCGAACGGTCTATGACGTTGGATTGGGGGTGTACACCCATAAGGATGTTCCGGTGGAGATTGAGTCAAGACTTGGGTGACGACTAAGCTGCTGGCGAAGAGTAGAGAGCTCAAGAATACTCGAATACGCTTTTCTGATTGAAAAAAGGTACTTTGCATGGTCATCATTTTTTTTTTTTGGGTTTTAGTCTACCTCCTGAAATGGTGTCTTTGAAATTCTTTTTTCTATAGATAACCGTCGATTTCCTGCACAAATACATTTTGTCGAAACATCCATTGAACCAGACCAACTAGCTATTTGGATCAGACATCCGAACGCCGACGCTGCCTGTTGAGAAGGCAACTTAGCTTTTGATTCAGCAGACGACACGGAAGGTAAATCCATTGTCGACGCTCCTTGAAATATTCGACGACAGCTTAATCCCATCAATCCATTCGATTAACAAAGTTTGAGGACTACAGCCTCTGTGATGACTAGATTATTTCCGTGTATGGAGCCCAGGAGGCCATTCGAGCCTTCTCGAGCGAGCCTTCGTCATACCCTGACCAACCCCTATAATCACCCATCATTCTTCTTCTCCTCCGTACTCGCACAACGCCACGCAGTTTGACATTGTGATGTCAAAATACCCATTTGCAAATTACACACCCTGCTCCTTCGATCCCATATCTGGTCAATCCCTTGATGCGGGTGTCATCATTTACGACTTCCTGAGGTAACCTTGCTCTGACTTGTGGAAATAACAACCTTTGCTTCTTCTTTTTTGGAACGATACCGCAACCTTCTGATGATAACCAAGATTGGGGACAATGGATTTGGTATTAACAATATGAATGAAAGGCCAACGAGACAACGGAGGAAAGGATAATCTGGTTATACAAACAAAATTTGGCATTTTATGTATGTATCTGCTATATAGTAGTCCATAGCAATAGTTGCAAAGTTCTTTTTAATCTGTTTAAGCATTTAGGTATGCACCCTTCGATGGGTGAGTCGCGTCTATAAAAGAGGGGATAATCTCCAGAGAAACCCCAACCCGGTTTTCAGGTGCATAGGAAAGGCGTGTGCCAATATCCGCCACTCAACTTTATTGCATTTCTTTCTCGAAAGCTCAGAAAGTAAGATTTGTTGCCCCAAATATATTCAGACTCTGAAAGGACTACCGACACTTTCTGCAATCCCAGATCCCAGATTTGCCTGAGTTGTAGCGACTCGATCTCCAATCAATCCAACCTGCATACCAGACCTTGGCTCAATGATGCAATCAAATATGTCAGGATGGCTGTGCGGTATGCAGGGACAAAAAGGTAAGAACGCGCAAGCTCTCGGAGTACGAGTATCTTACGAGACGAGCCCTGAGGTGAATTTGGGTTCACTTAGTATATCATTTGCGGAGATTTGGAAACAAGCTGTGATTGATGCTACTGAAAGCCATATGTTCGCATCAGCAAACGCCTTTCCAGGACAAATACTTGCGCATTTCAGGGAGAAGGTCGCATGGAAATTTGGGAACACTTACCGACGCCCAAAGCCAAATACAATCTGCCTTGGGTCAAGCGGCTCCCCATCGATGAAATGCTCCGGACGAAAGAATTGAGGCTCATCATATGTCTCAGGGTTCCTAGTGATTCCCCTAAGGAATATTTTGAAAGAGCTGAGTTAATTTCGGCTTAGTGGAAAGAGAAAGGTACAGACCATACGTTTGCCATCACGAGAGAATATTATATCCAAGATATTGGTCACTTTGAGTAGATGTATGGGGAACCCCTGTGAAGAAAGCAAGTGAGTGCCCATTTAAAAATGGAAAGACCTGGGAGCATTCCTAAGGGGAGAGGAGGATGCCATCTACATGGAATTTTTAGTAAGGGAGGTTCGTGCCGGTATTAGAAGTAACATACCTGTACAACTCCATGACAAGTGCTTCAAGATATGGAAGGGAACCACGGTCTGTAAGATTAGGTAGCCATTCACGACCGATAATGCGATCTATTTCCTCTTGAGCCTTGCGATATACATCTGGATAGTGCAACATGGCTAGAAAGAATGCCTCTATGACAGCGATGGTCTGGCATTGAAGTTCAGTAATCTTTGGACAAGACATATGTAACGAACTCGCCGGCATAAAAGACACCCGCAGCACCCTTGATATCCTGTATATCTTTATGTGAAACCTGCCCGTTGTGGGTATGACTTTCAAGGAGGCATGTGACCAAGGAAGTCGTAGAACCTAACTTCTATTGAATATGAGGAAGACGTCCCATAAATGTCAGGTTGAGTCAAGCTTACTATATATTCTTTTGCAAGATCGAAGAGCATATTTTTCATTCTTTCAGCATCTTTGCGAACCATGAGAGTGTGTCATTTGAAGCCCACCCATTCCAGGAAGCCACGCCGGTATATATTTCACTGGGAAGGAAGGAGCTTTAAGTTCTAAAGTAGAACAAGCCTCAAAGAAGAATAGAGCGAAAAAAGAAAGACAACTTACGGGCTGGAAAAAGGTCCACAATATGAGAGCCTGGGTTTCCGGATTGAATGGTACCAGTCACCACAGTTTCGGACAATTGGACGTATTTGTCGTCCATCAAGTTAACATGGTGCCCATAAGCCAGATGAAGGATGAGACTGGCACTGTACCTGAGACATCTCTCAGAAATGCTTCAAATGAGTCAAGAATGCCAATTAACCCACCGTCTGATGTGATTAAGAAAGGCATTGGGAGTTGTCGCTATCTGTTGGAGAAGAACCACAGCTTCGTATTCCTGCAGTTGTCGTTGGGCTTGCAGAGCAATCGGATTTAGGCCCTCATGGACGAGACGTGCATGCTTCCTTTGTTGGTCGCCATACGGGAGAAACGTCAAACTTCGATCCCAGCCCATCCTAGGAGAGGTTAAACTAGGTAATATTGGTTGGGAAGGATACGCGCTTACATTTCGGAATACAAGACAAAGCGTGGACGGCTGGAGTATATAGCACTTCGCTTCTCAAGTAATTCTTGCGCATCGTCGAAGGACGATAGGATAATGAGATGCTCCATAAAGACACGCAGGCATCACATCCCCTAGTCCTGTCAGTTACACTGCGCTTTGTCCAGTGGGATGACCTACCATATATTTTCGCTAAATCGGCAAAGGCTCTCTCCTGATACGAGGTAGGGACGTTTAAGAGATTTCTGATGAAAGGATAAGGTCGAGCGCCAGGTGGGTGTGGAGTATTGGGAGAGGTGTGTCGGAAATTTCCAAATCGAGTTATAACGCGTCACAACGCGCCGTAACGAGCTAGAAATCCCGCAACACTTCGGCCCTGTTGCGGCACATTGAAATGAACTAGAAGGATGTCACAACTGGCATAAAACGGCGTTTAATGGCAGTCGACGGCTGATCAAATTCTATCTGAGCCGTGGTAATGCTGGTTGAACATCACATAATGGCCCGGCCGTTGTAACGGCGATCGGGAATTTCCGACATGAGCACTTGATAAGCAAGATATGCTGCAAACAAAGTGAAGCATGTCAGCAAAGTATCGTAAATTGTGAGGGAGGGAGCCATCATGGGGAAATACAGAAAGCGCATGAAGGCCTATTTTCAAATGACCTCTGTGGAGTCTTTCAATTCCATTGGCACTGCCAAACCAGAAGGAAGGGGCCGAGGCAGTGGTGTCTAGCGGTGTGCCACTTACCTCATCGTTCTTGATCATGAGTTCGCCAGGTGGAAGGAAACATTATCAAGCCAAGACAATACTACACTCATCAGCAAAATGTTTCTGTCAGTTTCCACTGGTTTCTGGGTTCCTGGAAACCTGGAAAGGAAATTTGTACAAAAATCATACGATTTTCTTACGATTTTGTAGTCCCTGAGTCAACCTGCATGTTTCCACGAAAAGGGACATAGGTCGCCAGGTTCTGGGGTTTCTGCCTTTTATAGGAGGTTTCAGGGTTGCCCAGGTTGAGAAACCCAAAATGCATGATTACTGATGGCCCACCTTTACTGCCGTTTGCATAATTTTGTGAAACTCAACTTTTTTTTGCGCGAGCTCACGTGAGGTTTCCCACAGCCAAACAAAGGAGATCAAGCACTGAATACTGAAGTCTGATAAGCGGTTCTCGCCGTTTATTCTTTCCTTCATGCTATCTGCTACTCTCGTACTGCTATACCTTGCAAATTCGTAGAATATGAGGTAGCACTACACATAAACTCGGATAAGTGTGCAATGCTCAAGATGGCCTTATTTCTGTCTTCCATCGGATCTCCCTTCCCTTCCCTGCATCACGTTCTATGATGAGCAATTGCTATATTCATCGGTCAGGACATCTTATAACCACCCGGAGCATATCCAGAGAAAAAAGGATCCTTGACTTCGCCATATTCCAGGTAGAGGCGAAGTACCTTTGATACCACTCCAATTGAGCATTGTGCATATGTAGCTATCTCCTTCATAGTCTCCTGATCTTCATAATACCATTTTACGATCCTATCGATTCCTTTAAATCATTTGAGAGGGGGGCTGGCATTAAGGTCAAGCAAGGAGGAGATGAGCGGAAATCAGCTTATCGGTCCTTTATTTGGCTGTGGGAAACATCACGTGAGCTTGCGCAAAAAAAAGTTGAGTTTCACAAAATTATGCAAATGGCAGTATCTTGAACCAAGAGCAGAAATGGTAGTGTTATGCGACACAGAGTGCGACCTCCCTCTCAAAGTCATGTAATGTCACCTCATCTGAAATATTGTGTGGAGAAAGATCTCGAACTTACATAACCTTTCGATTACGATGCTTCATGTGGTGCAGCGCTTCGTGATTTCCTCTAAGGGGAAATATAATTTTAGTACTTGCCTTTTATATTTAAGGTTCATGGCGGAATCTCAATATTGGTGGAAGTGTCCGGTAACCGGACCGGAGCAAGGGCATGCTCCGAACAGGGGGATTCACCATGGTTCGTATTTCTTGTGTGGTTGATCATTTTTTACCTCCCACCTGCTCGTCCCAAACGACGACGGAAGTCAAACAGAGAAGCTCCAGCGCCTGGGGCATAAAACACGAGACTGCTGTCCTAGAGTTGTTTCTTGAACAACAAAAGAGGGTGCTGATAATCGGTCATCATCTGTGGCATCCCACCTAACCTATATTATGCTTGAATGATTAGACCCCGTCTTGAAATTCATTGACATACACCATTGACAAATCCTCTGGATGTTCCCTGATCTTATCTCATTTAAACTAGGCATTATTCCCCCCTGTCTCACTCACTCAGATAGTGTTCGAACTTGGTTTCTCCCTCGTTTACTCATTCAACGGATAGGTATGAGCCTGCAAATGCATGCTTAAATAAATTTGTACCCTCTGTAATCCATTATCCTACGTCGTGAACATATTACATAGCTACTTAGAACGACAATTTTTGTTTGGATAACCAGGCCATTCTCTTCCTTTTATTGCATTCCTCATCAATCCCTGGTTGCTGCTTGGGTATTGCGGGAGGGTGGCATTGATAACAGCGGTAGTATCGTAAAAAACGGTACATCGGACTCCATGGTCAAATACGAACGTTATGTTGTTATTTTCACCAGTCGTGATGTCGAAGGATGTGGTTGCTTCAAGAAGTCGTAAATGAGGACTCGGGCCTCTTTGTCAGAGGTGACGCAACACATTCGACCGGATGCAGGATCGAAGGAGAGCTTGGGCGTATATTTTGAAATCGAGACATCCAGCGGCGCGGCCGTGTGCCCGCTCAAAGGCGAAGGAAGAGAGAGCGCGTCTACAGGATTGGGTTGGGGCACCACGAAAGCCCGGACATCTTTGAAGTTTGTGTGCAGACAGACCATCCGGTCTTCGCAGAGCATATACTGGGGAACCGCAATGAAGGTAAGTCCTCGTTTAAGATTCCAAGTAGCTCCGGTGGGTTCGCTTATCGTATTGTCTGCTAAGGTGATACGCCGTATATTGCCATAACCTCCTGCCAAGTGATCAACAAATAGGTTGTTCCTGGAGTACCAACCAGAGACGCATAAGTACAGGCCGAATCCCAGAGGATATTCCAGATCGGTTATATCTGGACTAGGGGCAGGGATAGTAAGGGCCTCCCCTTTTGAATGGACTTGGTGGAGCTCCCCAGGTATTTTCCAAGCCTGCACGACATCGTTGCTAATGAAAACGACGATATCCGAGTCCGCGATTATCTATGTGCCATCAGGGGGACAGAAAGCCAGTACGACATCTTGTACTCACCCATTGAATGGCGTTTGGCATCGTCCAAGTCAACCGACGACCACTTACAAAATTCCAAAATTCAATAGTAAGGAGTGTGCAGAATATGAGCAGGTCGCCTCGGAGAACGAACGGACCTGTGGGTCGTGCGCGAGTTCGTATCTCCCCAATGGTTGTTGGGGCAATAGAGTGAGGGAGAAAGTCGTAAACTGTAATAGCGCAGTAACTGAAAGAAGTGATTAGTACTACTCGTGTCGCGGTTTTGATAAACGACGCACAGTCCACCCTTCTCTTTACTGATATTTTGAGTTGCGATTCTAAAAGCACCTTTTCCAGGATTGGAATGTTGGGCTACGGCACAAAACGTCGCATCTTCAGGAAGAAATACTTGATTTTTTATTGGGTTTGCCAAGTGGTAATTGGTTTCTAGATCCCATATCTCGATTCCTCTCCTGGCCAAAAGGATGAGATGACGACCACCGGGCACAAGAAATAAATCAGCGTGGGGATCTCGGATAGAAATTGCTTTTCTTGAGACATATTCGAGGCAGATGTTACGATGTGAAAATTCCTCTAGTCTGCGAAGCATTCTAAAGGGCGCAGTAGCGGCGTGCATGAGTTCTGAAGTCTGCATGCTCCCCAGGGATGAAGTTGCCAGGAAGGACTGATTCACTGCTGCTGTTGTTCGAAGTTGATCAATCCAGATGAGGCGCTGGCCGCACTCGTGATGATTGTAGAGCCTCTGACATGTCTAATGGATGGCAAATCACGACAGAGCACTCCAGCTAGATCAGGTATCATACCTGTATCACTGAAATCACATCGAACGGTGCAAGAAAATGACAAATGTATGCAAAGATGTCGAAAGATAGTCCATCAAGTGTAGCCATTTCATGAATGAAGTTGGCACGAGGGATCAAGAGGAGGTCGTTTGCGCTGAATTATTCCCCTTGAAACCAACGTGGCATGGGCAAGGTCAAGGAATTAATTTCCAACTCCGCCCGTCATGCATCAATGCCGAAAAGCTATGGCTCCGTTCGGTTTCAATTTCTAACCACTCACATCGATGGACACTCCAAGTGTTCGGTCAAGTGTAGTCTCAGGCACTGGCCTGAAGCTGAATGTGGCAATCCTCCCATTTGATGTCCAGGTATATATTATGGAGTTCCTCGATCCTCGAGATATCTTACGGCTACGAATGGTGCGCCTTTAAATGCGAAGTAATCTCTGTCCAAAAAACACATTTCTAACGCGACCATTAGACGTGCCAAAGTATATATCGAGCCACGAATCAGCGCACCGTCTGGATTCAAGCTCTGGAACGGCTTTGCACTACCGACTCAATCTTTCGCCCATCATATCCAACAGAAAAAATGTCGTTAGCTGACCTCGAAGATGCAGTAACCGCCCCTGCAAGATGGCTATCGTTCGTTTCCAATTCCCAGCGCACGCTTAATAATATGCTTATTCCATCTCAAACTCGGATCCTCCAACTACCTGAATTGGCTAAAGATCCAGATCGTATTTTTCCATCGGTCTATCTAGTCCCAGGGGGACGCTTTCTTATTACATTCGCAAACACTATAGCACTCTTCGATGTAAGCTGCGACTACGTTTCCCCGCGACTTATAGCGGAAACCATGACCCCGTTCTCCAATCGAGAGATGCTTCTCGTCCATTCTTCAACAGATGGCGAGGGAATTCGCATTTTTGTATCTGAGTCTCTTTGCTCAAACTCGGGTTCTACTTATGAGTGCGTCGTTTCACACACATGTGGATTCTATTACATAAATATGATGCACAGACCGGCAAGCTTCTCGATCTACGAAGTTTTTCCAAACCACCAGAATCCTGGGATCAACAAAATTGCGTCGTTAGATGGCATTTCGGAATTGGATGTCCATTTTTGGTCACTCTCCTTCGATCGCCTTATCTTCCTTGAAGGGTCTATCTTGAAAATATGGGACTACAAAGCAGATACCTGGGCACATTGGAAAGTTAACCAAAGCTTTGAACAGGTATTTTCCATCAGCCCCTTGTTCGTACACTTTAACCGACGATTCGGACACTTGTAGATTGTGGTCTCAGAGGACGCCCTTATTCTTCTCTGCCGTTCCCATATATCTATCTGGAAAGTTACTGCGCTCTCAAATCAGAAACCTCGTTTTAGTGGCGATCCTCCCCTATTCTCTCCGGATTTGGAGATCCCCTATCTACTTACTATCTTCGACGTCGACGATATGCATAATTGTGCAGGGCCATGCGACTGGTACTCCGGGACCGCCCAACCACTCCTCTACGACCTGATCCACCCACCAGACAACGACGATTTTTTTTCCGAGCTCAGCCGCTTTGAGGTCATTCTTGATGGCTTTGGACATGCCGAACTTCTGTCCTTAGCAACCATGGAGATCCCAAACGACCCAATTTTTGAACCATACAGATTTTCTCAGGGAACGTTGACGGCGTGGTGGTATGACGGTACCCATATACAGGCACACATAAGCTCGAGTAACGGGCTTCCAATAGCAGAAACAGTCGGGGATATATTATTGTTCGCAGTGGATTTGGATCGATCTATTGATATTTCATCTTTCTGTCCTTCGTCGGGAAGGTTGGTCTGCCTGGATAATGAGCAGGCTGTTCATGTGGTTGATTTCTTGACTCCACGTCCCAGGCAGAACCACAGGTTACCGACGAACCTTTGATTCCCTTTATAAATCCTTTGCCCCAGTACTAATGGCGGTTATCCTGTACATCCAACTCGTTGCACACTTATTCAAACAGAATCGATATGGAACTGCCTCAATAAGAGTCACGAGATCATCAACCTATTATGTCATTGATAGTATGGGCGACTACTTGATATCATACACTAACATTCGACCCAATAGTATATATTACATTAGGTACGCACAATCCGCTTATCCTCAAGAAGAACTCATCCTGATCGTCCAACCTTTTAACAACCAAGTGCTCTACTTTCGATGGCATGGCGTAGCACCGGTAAAACCAATGTACAACTCATCTCCAACTTGAAGCGGAATGGGATATTCCATTCGGATGGGGTGATGGCGGTGAGCTCCTTCTCTTTGTTTTCAAGGCCGTGGTGCGATGCAAACTCACCGCTTTTCGTCGCAGGCTATGAGCGGAGTGGATAGGGCACACTATGTGCTCGATAAGTTGGATGCATACGAGGATGCACCTCAGTTGAGTATCTAGTTAGGTTACTGTGTGGCCTTATGCTCTTCATTGCATTGCCGAGTGTAACGATCGCTTGCGAAGCATTGTACTCAAGCAATCTCTGTATGTTCTCGTGTAGGTCTATTAGCTATGGAGCTACTATCAGCGCGCCTCATATGGTGAGTTTATTCTACCACAACCGTTCGTGTACTCATATCCTGGAAAATAGCATGCATATGCCTGCGAGCATCTACTTCCGTACCTTCGTCCGGGTTCAAAAGTTCTTGATGTTGGAAGCGGATCCGGTTATCTCGTGGCTGTCCTGCACAACCTTGTCGGTCCAGGCGGAAAAGTTGTGGGCATCGACCATATCAAAGAATTAGTCGATTTTTCTGTGGAGAATTTGAAGGAAGACGGGAAAGGTGAAGCCCTCCAAAAAGGAGAGATCATCATGGTAACGGGGGATGGACGACTAGGTTATCCTCAGGAAGGTAAACCGTTTCCATCTTTCTCATCGCCCTTGCCTCTCTTCTAACGTTCTTGTGCAGGGCCTTATGACGCGATTCATGTTGGCGCAGCGGCGCCCACCGTACCCAAAGCTTTGATTGACCAACTCGCAAGCCCTGGGCGGATGTTCATTCCTGTAGGAAGCTTCATGCAGTATATTGAGCAGATCGATAAAGACGCAGAGGGAAATATCCATACGAAGAAGGTTATGGGTGTCCGAGTGAGTTTTTCGTGGCGTTTCATTGCCAAGAGGCCTATCGCATCGCTGACTCTCCTCCTACAGTATGTTCCATTGACGGACAAAGAGGCACAGGTGGGTGATTGAACGATAATTCAAGTTTGCGATGTCATATGTGTCCTGGCCGCGTTTTTTGAGCTTGTAAAAAGTTGTACATTATAATGCACTCGATTACTGGGGTGGTTGTCTTCTAGTTTGAAGTTTTTCGGTGTGATGGACCATGGTTGATACACATGATGTCGCGAAGCTATCATTCAATGTGGTTGACTTCAGCCATATTTCTAACTGATTTGATCCGGAGAATATGTATTGTTCTGCGTAGGTCTATAAGCACTTATAGTTGAAAGGACTATTCTTCCAGAATGAAAATGTTATAAATTTAGGAAGGATAACGAGGAAAGAATCACCCTGCATCAATATCCACAAATGTTCGGCCATTCCCTGCCGCCCGTCAAGAAAAAACCAACAATCCCACGTCAAATCACCACCACCACCAGTTGCACGACGGCTGAAAGATCTTCGAGGGCTCACGATGACAACGGCAGGATTCTACGAGATCCAACTTCTAGGACTCGCTGTCATCTGTGTTATTTCATTATCAATCGACAGATACGTGGCGGGGAAGAGCGCGAAACATGGGAAGGAATCGGCCGACGAACGCCTAGAGAGTGGAAAGTCAGGTAGCGCGTCTGCGCTGGCAACCTTGACGCGTAAGTATCTGGTGGTATATGGGATTGTCATGGGTGAGTTTTGTGTATACTCTCGACTTTGAGTCCAGGTCACTGAAATGATCTCCAGCGGCGGATTGGCTCCAAGGGCCTTATGTATACTCACTGTACCGAGAACAATATGGATTTCCGGAGCGAATGGTCGCTGTTCTTTTCGTCACTGGATTTGTTTCAGCTGGCTTAGCCGCTCCCTTGGTTGGTGTTTGGGCGGATCAACAGTAAGCACATATGTTAGTTATCATCTCCGTTTTTCATTTTCTCACCTCTTGACTCCGTAGTGGTCGACGAAGACTATGCATGGTATTCTGCATCACCTACACCCTCGCCTGCGCGTGTATCATGGTCCCATCCATCCCAGTCCTTCTCTGTGGACGCGTTCTTGGCGGTGTCTCGACATCCATCCTTTTCTCTGCATTTGAGTCGTGGCTCATCTCATCGGCAAACTCAGCAGCACTGCCTTCAGCCGACCTCTCAACTATCATGGGTCGGGCGACTCTGATTAACGGCCTCGTGGCAACTGGAGCGGGTGTGGTCAGCAATCAGTTGGTGGGAGCCACCAAAAACTTCGTCTCGCCTTTCGTTGCCAGTGGTGCACTCCTCATTTTCGGATGGGCGGTCATTCGTGGAACTTGGTTGGAGAACTATGGTGGGAGGGGTGCTAGCGGAGAAACCGATGTCTTCCAAGTCAAACGCCTTGGATCGGCCTGGTCTATTGTCCGCAAAGGTACGTGGCCTCTCCGCGCATCAAAGGTAGATATGAAAATCTGAATTTAATCTCCCAGACCCACTTCTTCTCGTTCTCGGCCTCACGCAGACGTGTTTCGAAGGCTCCATGTACCTTTTTGTCTTCCTATGGGTACCATCTCTGCAGGAATTCGCCGTCTCCCCTGGCCTTCCACTCGGCTACATCTTCTCCTCCTTCATGATTTCGATGATGTTAGGATCGCTTCTCTACACTGTCATCGTTTCTTCTTCCCAAAAACAGTCCCAGAAACCCGGCGCCGACTCCTCACTTACGCTGCACGCCAAATTAAGTAGCATCGTCTGTGCGATCAGTGCACTCGCGCTGGCAACAACCGTGGCGTCCTACAATGAACACATGAGGTTCTGGGCGTTCTGTGTCTTCGAAGCGTGTGTAGGGATGTATTATCCTGTCCAAGGTACCCTCCGAGGAACGCTCATCTCGAACGAACATCGTGCTACTGTAAGTTCTCCTTTTCGTCTCTCCTTATTCACCAAAGTTGACCCCCCCACTTCTAGCTCTCCTCCTTATTCCGTGTGCCATTGAACATTTTCGTCGTCATCTCCCTCCTCACCGGCGTCTCCGATGCACGTAGGGCAGTTCTCACCGCCAGTGCATTGATGTTGGCCTTTTCATCGATAATGACAGCCGTCGTCATTGTCGACCGCCCAGAGGAACGCACCAACTCGACGACCAACGGTACTGCCATTGACCGCGACTAGAAGGGTTGCATGTGGCAGGAATCGGATACAAAAAAAACAAAAAAACATACCCATCCCGAATGTGTTACCCCAGCTTCAAATGCTTGGAGGCATCGGAAAACGCAACGAGGTCGAGGGAGTAAAAATCGAATTCCAACCCATTCCAATCGTAGATCATGACTTTTATTACACTAATATCTATGGTAAGGAGTTTGCTCGAGAATAGATCGAATGGTCGATGTGCTGTATTTATTATACTTAATAATCTCAGTCCTATTTAATACATACCCACGGAAAGTGAGATAGACACAAAAGCCTTTGCAGTTTGAAATTTGAGCACGAAGAAGTAATAAGATCACATTTTTTCATTCTGGATTAAACAGAAACATACGAAAGAGAGGGGGTCACGAAAGATAATTCAGTACATATAATCAGTAGGCATTTTGGTCAACAGGATCCGGAGAAGAACGTTTTTGCTACGTGTCGTGGACAACGTGGGTGGCCGAAATAAATAAGCAAGCAGGACATGTGGTGATGATAATGTCCGAGCGATTAGACGAGGTGAATCAAAGACCCTCCGACTGCATCGGTCCAACTTGACCACCCTTGGCAGCCGTCGGTGTGAACGTGTGCCAGCGATCGTTGAAGCGAACATCTATCAAAAACAGAGAATTTAATAAAACTAGCCGCGATGAGAGGAAGAGTTCAACGTACCCAATGGTCTGCCTCCATACATGTATTGCTGGAATTTGGCTGTAAAAATGGAAAATGAGTACGGGAAAGCAATGAAGATCCAGAAAATGTACCAATTGCAGTCTCCGCCTCTGCGGTTTGAGCAAATTGAACAACGCCGCAACCCTTGGAGCGAGTGCCGTCAAAGAGAATCTCAGCAAGCTCGACCTGGCCGGTCGTCTCGAAGAGTTCAACCAA
>Ga0307513_10007869_pt1 | contig 13744 bp, 15 predicted proteins | sample 15_EM_MG_FD_202174 | JGI IMG/M metagenome (GOLD analysis project Ga0307513, IMG submission 202174) | Populus trichocarpa ectomycorrhiza microbial communities from riparian zone in the Pacific Northwest, United States - 15_EM | ecosystem: Host-associated > Plants > Roots > Unclassified | place... | reverse complement strand
ATATTAATTGCGCTTCCCTTTTAGCATCGAATACCTCAACGGAAAGAACTTTGACAAGGGCGTTGTCGGATACCTCAGTAAGTTTGGAGTTGGGACGTTTCGCGTGCAAAGCACTTTAACTGACTCGCATTCTTAGCTCTCGGAGTCGACTCTCGTACTGACTACCCCATCGAGAACCCCAACTACCACGACGTGTAGTGAGGGTGACGGATTTTGATCATACTTGGGGACACGGTTGCCTATCATACTAGTATACTTAACAGTGGACGTTTACGATCATATTTCTCTACGTACGAGATGACTCTTGATTTATACCGGGTTTGCCTCTGCCTCCTTTATATAGACTGAGACTCCCGAATGTCAAGTCATCTTTAACCATGTTGACCGTTGGTCCGAGTGAGATTATCTTAAATTCGACGAGGGGAATTCGGAACGACATTCATTTGTCCTATTACTTTCGTTTGACTCGAGGCTCCTTTTCGAGACCCTTTAGTAAAGGGGGCGAAGTTCCTGATCATCGTTACCATCGGCCATTACTTTACCTCCCTTATGATTTGGCCTCTGGAATTCCTAAATTCCACTCTGATTTTGCCTCCGGCCTTCCTGAATCCACGTAAGAACTCTTCCCAGACCGACATAGCTTGCGGCCAAGTATTCAGCATCACTGACAACCCCTCCTGAGACTCGCCGCGCCCAGCCACTCGCTCCAGCCATCTATCGATATCGACCCACCGACCCTGCAAGTGATATTTGACACTGGACCACGCCTTGCATCGAATAGCGATAGAAGTTAACGCTGAAGTACGCGGGATACCGCACAGAATATTTGTAAGGCGGGGCGAGGGTTCGCCAGTGCAAAGGTTGATGGTCAGAGTGGTAAGAGCAGGCAACGATGGCAGGTGAACGGGAAGGTCGATCACTTCATACAGAGGATCTTCCGCCGAGGTATCTGAGAGACCCATCGTTGTCATTGCTTCTGATCCCCGGAAAACTTCAAAAACCACACACCATTAAGGTTTAGTTCCACCATCGTCTCTGAAGAATGTATCATGAGTTGCTTTATGCTTGAGGTGCGCACCTCTAAAAAGAGGTGGCGAGATGTCAAACGAGACCTGACAAGGGCCTCTCCGAGCCCGCATACGTCTCCATGTATCTCCAACAAGTCTAGTGGTTCTCTCTGCAGTGCGACGGGATGAGTTGAAAGCGGCTCTCCCGACTTGATTGCATATCCCGCAATACGCAACATCTTGAGATTGGGGAGAGAGAGGATCATAGACACGATCGGCGCGAGCGTGCAGAGCGGAAACAAAATATGGAGGATGGTAATTCCCTTCCCAAACTCTCCGCGCGACATTTGAGCCGGCAGCTCGTTAGGGATCGCTGATTCTGACACACGCAATTTTATCAACGAGCTAAAGTTCTTGAGCACGCGGCCGGGAGCCGTGGGGTCGTTCCAAGAGGCGATCTCTTCGAACGTGATGCGCTGGACGTAGGAGGAAAGACCGTCCGAGTCCTGTGGGACGTTGGTGCACCAACGGTTCACATCGTCTTCGGAGAAGAACTTGATCTTCTCGAAGGCTCGTTGTTGAGTCCTTCGTCGCCATCGCTTTGCAACGAGAGAATAGCGGAGGATGCGACGAAGGGGGAGGTTATCGATGATTCTGTCGATTAGCTCCTGGGGAAGTGAGTCCATGGCGAGCTGATCGTATCGGTCGGGTATCGTTGGAGGTTCAGGATTAGAGCAGATTGGCCGCAATGGATTAGCAGATCTCTCTCTCGAGGCCCAGCTGAAGAGGCAGGAGAGGGACAGCGTGGGATACCGATTTGGTCGATGCCATCAATCTGAGGTGCGGGTTATTGACCACCAACCTGCTCGTAGCGTCCTCGGAGTATCCCCGCCACGTCGACCGTTCCGCTTCCTTTGTGATGCTAAACCGCTCAGAATACCAACAAATCTTCCAGTCGGTCGGTCGGCCGGGAGGCCGGGGTCGCTGAGCCCGTTCCTTCTTCCTCTTCTAACTGGGTGCGTCGCCCGCCTACTTCCAAGAAGACAGATTCGGAGAAGGTGGACAATGCTTTCAAACGGCACGTATCTATGGTCGCGTTTCACCGTTGATTCTAACGTTCGGTTACAGGTGGAACGAGCCCGTTATTAAAAGATCAGGATGAAGAGGAAGCCGAATTGGACGGAGGACTTGGATGACGGCAAGGAGATCTGGAGGAGCGCGTTCGAGCCGTATGTTCCATCAAGTCGTGAAGACTTGGGGTATGTAAGCTATTATCCTCCTCCGGAAACTTCGGATCTCACAACCCGTCCGACGCAGACCAAAAACCCTGGACCGCCGACATTCAATGTCTCAAGCAGGATTCGACACGTTAGTGACCTCAACGACTCTCGGCTGTTCCGTAACTCAGTTCTCGCAGTTTGGTCCAAGGTGTTAGGGGGGCTGTTCTGGACGGCGTACATCCGAAGGTGATTGCCAAGGGGTCTTCTCGCTCGTACCTTGCTCGATCGGAGCTGGATGGAAGGGTACAGACTGTTAAGTATGTTCCGCGCAAGATACGTTCATTACTCTTGCCGACCTCCATGGGGTGTTCGAACCAAACGACGAGGGGCCGCATGGACGCCTCAATCCAAAGTAAGTTTTTGTTTTCGATTCGGGATTTTTCGATTGCCATCTCTGAGGCTTCTCTCCTTGAATAGACGACCGAGTAGTTACATATACAAGTGTGCGAGCGGCTTGCGCCCGTCCGAATGCGAACTCCCCAATCTTCGTAGTTCAAACCCCTTCGGTCGGGTTCGAATCTGAGGTACGAGCCGTAATCCTTTTTCGCGAAGTGGAGGATCCTAATCCGCTTCCAGCTGCATCTCTGAGGTTGCTGCTTCGTTGCTTGATTGGAGACTAGAAATACATATCGTTTCTAGAACGGGTCTTGGGCCCCTGCCAAGCCAGGTACGGTACATCGTATTTACCGGTTAGACAGGGGAACCTAACGAGAACCTGGGCTTTCTTTTACGATTGGATAGACCGGACCGCGTTCGAGGAGGGAAAACTTCTTCCAGACAGGGTCGGTAGTCCGCGGTGTTTCCTGAACGGGTTCACAGGTGCGAAGTTCCCTCTCAGCGCCACTTCGGCTTTGTCCCTGAACCTCAGGGTTGGCAGATCCCTCCAATTGTGGAAGAACCCTTTCCCTGGGCATGCCATCCCTGAAACACGTGCCGACGATCATTACAGACACGGGACCAAAGCCGGGCAGTCCGCGAACGTCTTTCGCATCTGTTGTGGTAGGACGGGAGATGAGGACAACTTCTATGGCGAAGAATTTGAACACGATCACCGCCTTTTCGACGTCAGTGAGGGCCTGGGGGATCAGCCGTATTATTGGACTACAGCGCTCCGAAATAGTTTCAGGGGAACTCGAGAAGTGCGTTGTTTTCTACATAATTTACCGTTCTAATCTTTTCATGTTTGGTTAGGCTCGTCATCCTGGACTACCCGGTGCAAAACGCTGACCACGGTTTGGGTAACATCAGATGATGCAACATTGGCGACGAGAAGGCTTCCGTCGGCACCCCTCTCGTGAATACATCGCGTGTCGATGGACCTCAAGTGAGCGAGACCCCCGAGCCAAATTCTGCAACCGTGGAGCTATCGTCCCTCCCCCAGCTACACCCTCCGTATCCGCACTTAGCGCCAAGGCTCCAGGGATGTCCACCCCAAACCAGCGGCCACCGAGGATTCCTTGTCGTCCCCCCACGAACATCTACGCCGCTGGGGGTCATTTATTTATGGTCGGTTGTACCTCCACGTCAGTATCATCGGTCGCTCGTTCAACGAATGGTCCCAGAATTACTTCTTGCCGCTGTTGACGTCCAAGCGTTGGTGGGAGGCGGTCTCGTAGTAGCTCAGACGGCTGTTTGCTTCGGATCCATATTTCCATATGAAGGTCTTCAGCATATGGTCCCGTTCAGTCGCGAACGTGTCGTTTGTGATTCCGACGGTGGTTGAACTTGCTGTCATCAAGGGACAGGCGTGGAACATCGTTCAATCGCTGGGGCATGAGGTGAGCTGTGCTTCGTACATTTAATTTTAGGGGCGGTGCTTATTGTTCTTTGGGGATGAAGGCTCTCCGGAGCTGACTCGGTGGTGGGGGGTTTTGGTATGGGATGATGAAGTCGAGTCTGCTCACGAAACGCTCAAAGTCGAAGATGAAGAGCGTCACGAAAGCGGAGACCCCTTCGAAGGCCATGAAGGCCGTCCTTCATCCCCGTGCCTCTACCAATACTATCCCATTTCCTGTTCCCGTGGCGTGGCTCGGCTCTACAAGGTCGATAACACACAGGGCCACCTCAAGCTTCCCTTCGAAACGGCCGGCGGATTTCCTCAACTTCACTCGACCGGCACCGTTCTCCACGACATATTCCAAGGTCCATTCCGAGACAACGGGAGTTGCGATCCTGGAACAGCTGGAGAGGTTGGACGCCGTCGAGGTGAGCGTGAAGAAGCTCGGCAGCAGCGTTGGTGGAGATAACTCTGGGAATGGGGATTGTGAGGTAGATGTGGCGGTGTCGCCAATCTCGCCAATCACAAGGAACGGCAGACCGTTGGGGTCCGTTTCAGCACCCGGGCGAATGTCCCGTTCGTCTCGTCCCCATACGCACAATAACGACCATGGGGTGCCACCAATGATGAATGTTTCATTCTCAGGGCCTTTCTCGCCAGGAAGGATTCCCGACGGGTTGCCACGGTGGCAGAAGAGGCGCGCCTTCGTCGAACGCGTCCGAGGTGGGAGATGAGGATATGGAGCAGATGTCCAAGTCGGTGTCGTATACGGATACGTGGCCGTCATTACATTCGAGGTGGCTGAGCCAGGACGGGGAAAAGCTGAGGTCAGATTGGATTATAGATGAGGGGGAGATGCCTAAACCGAAGTGGTTCTGGTCGGGGTAAGGGCATTTCCTTCCTTCCACTCCCCTACTAGTCGGTGGGATGAGAACTGACCACCGTTTCTTTCTGTTGCAGCGTATGGAAACTGAGTGCGAAGCCCTTCTTTCTTGGCGAATCGAATCAACAACTCTTGACGTGCCGAACCCTTTCTTTCGTGGGCATGACAATCTAGTCCACGACTGTACGTATCTGCAATAGACCACATGTTCGCGTACGTGTCCGACCCCCCCTCCACATCATGTAACGTCCCCATGCTTATATAGACCGCTACACTCTGCTCGTATCCCCAAAATGGGTGGGTGACCGTAAGACTACACTGTGTACACGCGAGTCTAAACGAATACCCAGGGGCTTTTAAGGAAGGTGCAGAGACCCTGACCGTTCTGTCGGGTCGCGGACAGCGCGAACCTCGGCTACTGACACCCCTCTACAACGTTTAGAGACGTTTTTAGTCTTACGGATAGCGACTCAGCAATGGACGATTTGTTATTATGATACGTGGGCTAGTCTCCACCCACGATCCAAGGATAAACATTAAGAACATTGGGACATGGGTTACGAAGGAAGCTCGAGCTCAAGCTTCGCCTTCATTCATCGACCACTGAGTGAGATCGTCGAGACGTTGTCGTTCTGGAAAAGCGAAGAAAAGCGGCCACCAAAAAAGTATTTTGCTATGTTACTGAGAGTTGTTGAGGTAATCTGCAGTATTAAGCGTACCAGGTCGGTTTGTAGGGCGTTGTGCCAGGTATAGATGCCAACCTCGTGGACGGTGAGTATGAGCCAGCCTTTTACCCTAACCTCGAAGCTGGTGCTCCAACGGATTTTTTCAACTCAAATCTGTTGCTTTAGGAAGGGAGAGGGCGAGCGCGGCAATGCCCGACGCCGTCACGGCTGCCAACCAGCCTCGAGGTCAAACCTGGTTATCGAGTTGCTTTGACCGTCCATCGTCGCCATGCCCCTCTTTCGCAGATCGAGGCAACGGGCGGATATCCCCACCCCACCCCCTACACCTCCAGTACTCGCATCTCAAAGGGATTCCAGGGCGCTCGCTGCCTTGTCGGCCACAATCGCTCTCTCCATCGGCTCTGCATTCAATGATACACGTGGAACATCCAGCGATAGCGCCACTGTTCAGGGGATGGACACGATGGTACAAGCGGCATACTCTGCAATCAGGATGGCCTTGGAGGTAGTCAAGGGGTCTTCCGACCCGTGCCCTCCTCTGAAGGCGGTCGCAGTCGCCATCTCCGCCTTGATGAAGAACTATGATGTGCGTGTGCCCTGCTCGCGAGTCGAGAGCGTCCTCATCCTTTGCCTCTTTGTCGTTCCAGCAAACAGCAGACAATGCAGATAACCTGAAGGATATAGAGCGGAGGGTGCAGTCGCTATCCGGCGTGCTTACCTCTCCTGTGAGTGAGGACGATTATGCAGAGAAAGGGAGAAGAGTGGAACTTCGGAGGTTCGTACTCTCACGAATATACGCTAGCTTATTCATCCCTCTCTCAGGAAACTCGAGGTGGTTGCCGCGAAGCTTGAGCCGCTCTCCGAGAAAAACGCGCTTCTCAAGTTCTTACGAAATGTCGAGAATGCCAAAACTCTGAACGGATTTGTCCAAGAACTAGCCAATGCCATCGCGGATTACCAGGTGCGAGCAGCTGGTTCTACTGTGGTCTTTAATGAACACCTAGCTAGGTTTCAATCCAACAAGGAATGTACGAGAGGACAAGGAACATCCATGGGGATACAAAGAGCATCTATGCTGATACCAAAAACATCTTGGTGAGGCAACTTACTGTCTGGATATAACCTGTGCTGATGTCACCTGAACTCCTGATAGGAAACTGCAGACCTTGAAATTTTGGCAAAGTTGGAGCCTGTGCGTAATGCTGGATACCAGGCTGGTCATCACAATAATTGTCTTCCTGGTACTCGACAATCCATCCTCCTTGACATCATGTTATGGACCAAGAATACTCAAGACCAAAACATATTTCGGTTGAATGGATTAGCGGGCACTGGAAAATCAACAATTGCTCAGTCATTCTCAGAAATGGTTGTCAACAATGGATTCCTTGGTGCTAGCTTTTTCTGTTCCCGGGATTACCTCAATCGAAGGGAGCTCAAAAATATATTTCCTACACTTGCATATCAGCTTGCATGTCATTTTCCCCACTTTCAAACCCACATCATCAGGATTATCAAGAAAGACCCCACCCTGGCCCACACTTCCCTCATCTCACAGCTTGAGAACCTCCTTGTCATTCCACTCTCCAGGGCAAGGGTCTCCTGTGTCATTGTCATTGATGCGTTGGATGAGTGTATTGATGATCAGCCAGCATCAGCAATCCTCTCTGTCCTAGGTCAATTTGCTGGCCAGTTGTCATCAGTGAAGTTCTTCATCACAGGCAGACCTGAGCCACGAATTTGCACTGGCTTTCGTCTCCCCCTCCTAAAGCCACTCACCCAGGTCTTCTTACTCCATGAGGTCAAACCATCCAGTATCAACAATGATATTCAGTTGTATTTGACACAGAGGCTGACTACAATTGCCAAACAAAGGAGTGACCTTGAGCTACCTGATCCATGGCCCCATGATGGTGAAATTGTGGCCCTTGCCAAAAAGTCATCTGGCCTGTTCATTTTTGCCTCAACCTTGGTTAGGTTCATTGAATCAGAACACCATGAGCCAGATAAACGTCTCCAACTTGTCCTTTCTGAAGCAAGTGGCACCATACATGAAGGTCGTGCTGGTATTGATTCCCTATATTCTCAGATCTTGTTACATGCCTTCTCAGGTGTTGATGAGTCAGAGGTGTTTACCAGCATGAGACATGTTTTGGGAGCAATTGTACTTGCATTCAACCCATTGTCTCGGAAGGACCTTTCAACACTCCTTGGTGTTCCCACAACCCTCATATTGACCACTCTGTGACATCTCCACTCTGTGATTCTTGTACCTGCTGATGAGACCAAGGAGATTCGGATCTTCCACAAGTCCTTTCCAGATTTCCTCCAAGATAGGGATCGGTGCACCAACCCTAGGTTCCATATTGATTCAGAAACCTATCATACTGGCATGGCCACCAGCTGCTTGGAGTTGGTGAAGGGGTTGAAGATGAATCCTTGCTCTCTGCCTCCCTTCACAATGAATCAAGATGTGGTTGACCTCCCACAACTGCTAGAAGACAAAGCAGGTAGGGCTATAGAGTATGCCTGTACCTATTGGGCTAGGCACTTCAGGCTCTCCCCAACATCTGGTGACCATATTGACCAGATTGTCATTTTTGTGACCAATATACTCAAAGGAGCCCCTCTGTGGATAGAGGTGATGAGCCTTGCAAATCACCTAGAAGAAGTGATCCATTCCTTGAATATGCTATTAGATTGGCTAGACCAAGTAAGTGGTTCTTTGTTACAACTCAACATGGAGGGACTTGTTTATTTATAATGCTATAAACAAGGTGAACAGTGGCACTGGAAAGGGTGGTGTACTTGCCAGGAAAAAGGCTGAGGCTGAAGCTAGGATCAGGGATATAGTAGAGGAGAAGGCCAGGGCCAAGGCTGAAGTCAAAGCCAGAGCTGTAGCTGAGGAAAATGCCAGAACTACAGCTGAGGATGAGGCCAGAGCCAAAGTTGCAGCTGAGGCTGAAGCTGAGGCTGAGGCTGAGGCTGAGGCTGAGGCTGAAGCCATGACCCAGACCAAGGCAAAGGCTAGGGTTAAGGCTAAGTCTAGGGTTAAGTCTAGGGCTGGAGCTGAGGCTAGAGCTAAGGCCAGAGCTGAGGCTGAGGCTAAGGCCAGAGTTAAGGCTGAGTTTGAGGCTCAGGCTAGAGCTGAGGCTGAGGCCAGAATTGTGGCCTGTGAGAAGGCTGAGCCTGAGGCTAGGGCTGAGGCTGAGCCCATATTCATTGTAATGGCTGAGTTCCAAGCCCTGACAACCCCTCTACATCATATTGCAACAGACTGCCTTCGGCTGTCAATGTACTTCTTCCACCCCATCCAACAATGTGCACAACAAGTATACCACACTGCCATCCCTCTCTCACCAACCTCATCACATCTGCAAAAATACTTCCTCCCAAGTATTATAGACAACCAGCTATCCCTTGTGACTACCTTCTTAGGAGCTCCTGACACTTGGGGGTTGCTCCTAAGGACAATTGATATCAGACCAAGACAACTCACATCCATTGCAACTTCTGCTCAGGAGATCATTGCTGCATGTGGAGATCTTGTGAACATCTATGATGCAATCACTTTTGTACTTCGCCAATCTCTACACACCCTAGAAACAGTCACAAAGATACAGGACTCATCAGATGGGACCATTCTGTTTTTTGCACATTCCTCTTCTGTAACAATGTGGGATGTGCAGACAGGTGGACTTATCCATACCTTCACTGTGCAATCTGAGATCAGTGATATAGCAGCTTCCACAACAGGGGATTACATTGCTTGTGGCTCCTCTGATGGCTCTGTCATATTCTGGAATACCCACACCAGAGAGGATGGAGGCAAAAGTCTTGGGAATGGTCAGCCAGTTGTGACTATCCATTGGATATCACCCCTGGGATTTGCAGTTGCAACTCAGTACTCTATATATTTCTGTGGTATTGCCAGCAATCAAGTCTTATACACAGTCCCTATGAGTGAGCAAGTGTGGGGAATGGTTTATTTGGTGGACAAGGTTATGAATAAGGAAGAAATTCTGGTGGGAACTTCACCAGGAGTGGAACAATGCTCTTTTGAGGTTTTCAAGTGTGGGGGGCCCCTTTGGTCACCCTTTGTATCACATCCACTGACACATCACGGGCAACTGTCTCAACCTGTAGTTGTGGGGGAGGAGATTGTGTGCATGATCCAACCAACTGGAGTGCAATTGTTCAATGCCAGATCCTATGATGCTACCAACAACCCCCCACTCCTGGATGGAGCTACATCTGTGGCTGTGTCATTAAACAGAAATCTTGTGGCACAGACCAAAGATTCCATCCAAATATTCTCCCTTGATGTGTTGACCAGTGACGCGATCCGGAATCAAGTATGTGTGTCTCACGTTTACCCCCTGGGCGAAAACCACATCATCTCCCTCATCCAACCGACCAGGAGTCTCGCCCTACTCGAAATGGAGACTCTGCGAGAACTCCGTCCCAAAGATGATACTTCTCCACTCAAGTCTTTGCTCACAGACCAATCCCCCTCCGCTCGCTCATCATTTGGTCATGGGCCAGCTGCAGATCTTGGCGTTTCGGTGGTCATGGAGGCGTGGAAGTCAGGTACTCCGCTCCCCGAATGGACAGAGTCAGCTAACGGGGATGGGCCATTGAGTGGATTGTCACCAGAGCACACACGTATCGTCACGGTCTACAATTCACCCCAACGGGAGCTTCGCGTGAAAGATGCGAGAGACGGAACCACACTCGCGAAGCTACCTCTTGATGACGATCTGGCAGCTGGAGAGGTTTACGCTCTTACGTTCGACTCGGAAACCAGGTTCTGCCTGAAGGTAGACGGAGCGGGGCAGCACGTCCAAATTCCTTACGACATCACCGCATCGCCGTGGAGGAGACATTCGTACACGATAACCAGAGGCAAACCGGTACCTTTGCCAGAACCCCGGGAGAAACCGTCGTACACTCTCGATGCGAACTTCGAATGGGTCCTCGACGCAAAGTCCAGGAAGGTCTGTTGGATCCCGCCGGGGAATGTACGGAGGGGCAGCGGTGGTCATTTTTGGGTCGGTCCATCGCTCGTCATGGTAGGGGATGACGGAGTTGTGAGGAAGTTGTCGTTCAAAGAACCGGACTGCTGAGGTACGCAGAGTGTAGGTAGAATCCCGTTGCTGTCGTGTCGTTACTGGTAGTACGTTTCCAACCGGAACTTTATGCTTGTTTCTTCCTCGTTATGCCTGTCTCCCATTGTACTTGTATCTCATTATGGCTTTCCTCGTATCTAACAATCTTGCCTCTGACGAATCACTATCTTTCTCCCTCCTAGGGGGTCCCACCCCCTTGTCCCGTGAGAGTAGTCGGGCACGGCCCGCATTGATCCTCTTGAGCATCCAACACACGCCGAGCATGATCAAACACGCGCCGACCAAGAGGCATTGCAGAGTAACCAGTATTCCGGCCAGGGAAGAGACGATCAGGTCCGCCTCCGACAAGACTTGGTAGGAAGCCAAGAAGGTGAGTGTGAGGAGTGTAATTGGGGATATCGACGTGGAGTCGGGGGCCGGTGGCAATGCGGCAGGCAGGAGGATCAGTCGTCGAAAGTATCGTGGACTTGACCCTTGTGTGCGAAAGGGATCAGTACGTGAGAGGATGATGGTAATGCAAGAACCGGAACCGACTTGGAGCTTGGCGGCGGTTGCCTCATTGTAGAAATCTGATACCGGAAGCTGGGCGCGAGCCCGATTCCAATGGTCACGCCGCTGATTGTGGTGATCTCTTAACAGCAGAGTCGACGGAGAAAACGAAGTCGGGAAGTAGTGGGATTCAACCTGCCCGTCGATATCGACAAAACCTGCGCAAGATCTCAGTACGTGGATCATTGTACCCACCTGAGAGCTCCACGAGCTACGAGGATACGTGGTCAGAATTCCCAAGGGAATCGACTCGGTAAATGCGGACGTACGGTATTCATGCCCCACCGCCACTCGCCCCGGACTTCGTCCAAGATCTTCCGGTGACCGGAGGACCCAACATAGGCAGCACCCCCCAACCCCGCGATTGGTAATCCCCGCCCCCGAACACGTTCGGTATTTGATGTCGTCTCTTGACGCGAGAAGATGCGTGATCAACGACCTAGGTCTCCCCAGCAGTGAGGCGTCGCAGGAGGGATTATCCCCCTCTCCATAAACAGGAGACTCTTCGTCGTTCATCGAAAGAACACCTCCCCCGTTTCTAAGGCAGTAATTCCTGATCCTCCCCGTCCCCCGTTGTCGCAGTTGCGAAACGGGTTCGCGTTCTAAGGTATGAAATGTGTTCAGACGGAAAGCCCCTCCCTCAAACGTGTCCGATGCACTGATGAAGATTGACTGCGGATATCCAAGTCAAAGTCATAACTGGAAGCTAGATCGTCGTCCTGTTTAAGGTGGATGAATCACTGGATATCCGGGAAAGAGCCTAGGTTGGATTGGATTATTGTTGGGGGGGACATCGGAGCCGGAGCCGGTCATCGTCGAGATGAGGATATTTCCACCCTCCTCCATGGGAACCAACAACCGTTACTCCTCTTGGTGAAAAGGATCAACGAATTGAACCTTCGGTTGGGAATGGCCGTTGAGTCCATCTCCGTGCACGCCTCCGACCCATTCCTGCCCCATATAGCGTCTTCATGCGTAGGATTTTACACTCTGTCCGCATCTCCAAAAATGACGGATGACTCGGACTCTTGTTGCCCTAACGATGCACAAATGAATGGATTAGTCGTGGTTCTTTTATTCCAGGGGTGAACATCACTGACACAGATACAAGAATGCTCAGGTTCAAGCTTCGTCTTCGTTCATCAACCATTGAGCGAAACCGTCAAAACGTTTCCGTTCCGAGCCTGCACGGCCTCCTGTCATGTCGTGGTCCTCGCCTTTCGAACATTTGAGTCGTTGTTGACTAGTGTAGAGGCAGGCTTCCACTCGAAGACCGGCGAAGAACCTCCCTCGCATTTTCTGGATCAGAGGTGTGAGGGAGAGGCAGAGGTAGGCGAACAACGGTGGAAGGAATAGCTCACGATTATGCACGCTTTCGTACTGATCGGGTCACGAATCTTGACTGCCATGATGCCCTCCGGTTCTTGCTGCAGAAACGAACGAACACATACAACCAACGAATACCCAGGGAAGGTGCAGAGACTCCGACCACTCCGTCGAGTGGCGGCCAGTACGAGTCTCTGCTACGGAGCCCTTCTACAACGTTTAGAGGCATCTCTAGTCTTACGGAGAGTCACACATTTTAGTGCTATGAACTCGAGGGAATGGTTTTCTCACCATGTGCAACACTGATCATTACAACGGTCAACGCATTTTCTTCAGGGTACCACTCTATCTTCCGCGTTGCTTGCCATGTCCACCTTTGCAGGTTGGCGTCTTGGAGCGAACGTGAGCCCAGTGTGGGGGAAATAATTTGGGACCCTCTCGGGAGCCTTCGGTCATACGCTGTCAAGTCACGCTGTGTGGTCATCTAGGAGGATAGCCTGGAATGGGTGTGGTCCTCAATGCGGCGGACGTTAGTGTGTGGTGGTCCGAACCTTCGGAACACGCAACCGCATATGATAACTGGTCGCCGTACCGGTCTCGGTGTTTTAGGGTGGGAGCGCCTGTCAATACATAAGTTTGATGTGAGCAGATAGATGCGAATCTTCGACGGGCATAGACAGCGAAGCTCGGTGGTGAAAATGGATTAGTGAATTCGAAGATGTACCCGAAAACAAGCAGTGCGTGCTTGCATACGTAGACGAATGGCGCAAAAACGTCCAATACCTTGCACAAGCTCAAGATCCCTGCTGACTGCAGTCGGCTCTAGCATGTTCATGGATCCCGAAAACCATTGTCCTAACGACCGTCGTCGTCCCAATGACCGCTATCGTCCCAACAATTGTCGTCATCCAAACCGCCGTCGTCATCATCCGTTGCTGCAATATCCATCTTGATTCCGCCCCCGGCCTTTCTGAATTCACAGAGGAACCCTTCCCAGACCGACTTGCTCCGGGGCCACCGAACTAGTGTCACTGACGGGGGGGGCCCCCCCCCCCCCCCCCCCCCCCCCCCCCCCCCCGCCCCCCCCCCCCCACCCGCGGAGACCAA
>Ga0307513_10007868_pt1 | contig 13744 bp, 16 predicted proteins | sample 15_EM_MG_FD_202174 | JGI IMG/M metagenome (GOLD analysis project Ga0307513, IMG submission 202174) | Populus trichocarpa ectomycorrhiza microbial communities from riparian zone in the Pacific Northwest, United States - 15_EM | ecosystem: Host-associated > Plants > Roots > Unclassified | place... | reverse complement strand
TACTCGTCATACACCGTCTTTACGAGTGAGAACCGGACGCTGTGGCACACCCTCGCTAGGCGTGCTGGGAGGTTGGTGTCCAAGATCGGGATGCGACCCTGAAGGCATCGCAGCACCTCACGCTATTAAAGATAGACAAAAGGTAGCTGTACAAAGCATATTAATGTAGAAGTTCCGCATGCCTCAGATGTACAGGTTGAATACGGATGAGTTACATCGAATTACGCTCTTTTTCCGTGCTCGGGGTATGACAATCACCAGTGTCCTTTCGTCTGACTATCCTACTTGTAGATTAGGCTCTAATAACTCCCTGGTGGTTGGTGTACTGGCTCCCTTCCTTAGGGTGGACAATCGGCAACACTTCGTAAGGGACTTGTTCTTCGATTTCGTTCATGCGCAAGACGTCCCACGGAATTGCCGCCGACCGGTCGGTGACCCATGGGTGCCAATGTCGGTATACGATCACGGCGACTATGACCCCAAGCGCGGACCCAGCAAGGACGTCCAAGCCATGATGTCGGAAGTCGCTTACTCGAGTCCCACCAACGAATCCAGCGATAACCATTGGAGCAAACGCAACAAGGATAAGGAGGGCGTGTGTGTGTCGGCGTCCCATGGGGATGAAGAGTTTGAATCGCGCGGACAAGAATAAGGTGAGATAGGTCAGGCCAGCGAATGTGACTATAATGTGCATATGATGAGTACCATCGCTCCTCTCCGGGTTTATAGGTGCACTAACAACTGGCGTGACCGGACGGGAAACTGCTTTGGCCGTCGTCAAGCGCAGCCTCGTCGGTCGATGTGCATATACTACGATCAAACATTGCAGTAGCAGTAGTCGTAATAGCAGCTTGGACCTTGGTGAGATCTGGTTGGCACCGGTCCAGCCAATCCGGGCGTGGCCGACCGACTGTCCATTTGATAAGTTCTGTGGTAAACTTGGTAGAGGCCACAGCGGCGCCTGTACACAATGGGCCGTTAGCATCGATACATTGTAGGACCGTAGTAGGGGAACTTGCCTAGGCCAATCAAACTGTAATTGAAGACCAATGCGCGTCGAGAGAATGAGCCACTCTGAAAGAGGAGACACCACAGAAGAATGACAAAAGCAGGAAGTGCACTGCATAGTAGATACAGAGTTGTTGGCTGCATTGGTATACGCCGCTGTCAGCTCACAGCATTCTGTACCGAGGGATCTCGATGGGAACACCTACGGAGACGGTATTACTTCCGAAGGGGAAAGAGATAGTTGAATCTAGAACTGAGAAAGGTTGCTGCCGGGGCGTTTTATTGCCGACGTATTGACCTAGAAGGAATGTAGCGCTACAACCAACTACTTCAGCCGTGCACCAGTTTGCATTGTAGCGAGGCGCACATGAGGGTTGCGTAGTCAAATATAACGGATACGACAGTCAACCACATTCGGGTCGTTGGTGAAGCTTTGGTCTGCCATGATTTGAACATGGTCGTGGCGTGGTCAAGGTTGGGTGGAGGAGAGGAGCGAGGGTGGCGGTTCGGTTAATAAGGTTATAAGTATGGCCAGCCGCCGCCTCAGCCCGTGGTGAACTCGTTGATGATAAGGCAGTGCCCCGGGATTCGTCGGGCTGAAGCCACCTGAAGCGTTAGGACTAGGCGTCAGGACAGGTCGGGCTGGTCATTCACCGTCGGTGACCGTGGGACCCCAGACACTTTTCTGAATACAACCTAAATAACCCACTGAATTCGAATGCCCACCGGTCCATGACGTTGACCTCAACACTCATTCCGCGTGGTGCCAACTTGGTTTTCAGGAGCCATTCTCTCCATCAACTTGCAGTAATGGGAGCATATATAATCAAGGTCTTATTCAAGGACCCGTCGCGTATCTTAGGGGAATGGGCGACGAGATCCCCTCAAAGCCATCAAAGCCGTCCGCCGGAAAGCATAGGTCCACCATCCTCAATATGCTTACACGGAGAGCCCTCAGGACGACAAAACGCGCGGTACCCATCAGGATAGAGACTTAGTAACTAATACTAATGGAAAATCAAATCTAGAAAAGCACGTTAAGAAGAAGTTGCCGCAATTACCAAAGGGTACGACAAGTTGTCAAGGAGCACATCATACTCGCCAGTAGCATGTGGCCTCATTTCGTGGCCCCCAGTCCCGTGTAGGATGGAAACTGTTCGTATTCGTGGCAGGAACGGTCATCCAGTTGCAATTAGGTTCCTCTATGGCTCTTCAATCCCAAAGTCTCTCCCGTCTGCTTCACTCCCACTACACACTGTGCGACATTCGGAAATTCGAATGGAATATAACACCGCAAATATGCGAAGGATCGGCACCACAATACAACCATGATACAGGTGAGTACGTACCGGTTGGATCGCGCTTCGATCCGCGAGGTTGCAAGCCCCGCTCTGGCTCAGTCCGATATCCTTGCCGAGCCCTCGGACTTGGCTCGCCTTATGATATCGCATTCCCTCTCCTAGTCTTCTCTATTTCCCTTCCCTCAAGTCAATTATTCCGGCAATTCGTATCCCTTGTCAATATTTCCTCCGATCTCTATATTTGGTTTGTCTACGCTCTGGATCCCCCGACTCGGGTTTGGACTACGTTATCGGCCGCTCTCTACTCTGACTTTTCTCCTCTACTATCCATATTTACATTCTTATTCTACGACCCCAATCACTATCACTGCCCAACAAAAATAGCTCTTGAGGATGAATGTTGAAATTGATCCGCCAGCGGGTTCAGCGTGGACAAGACATGCACAAGGCACCACATATCGGAGTGGCCATCACGTGTGACATTCATCAACGACCACAGTGGAACATTAGAACGTCAGGCGAGATAAGGGAGACAAGAGTGAGTTGGATTCTAATAGAGGTCAGCGAACGTTCTCAAACTGAGATATAGGGCGAACGGGTAGATCGTCCATCCGGGAGCTGTGTGTCTTGGATCGGTATTCTGTAAAGATTTGACAGTACTGGTGATACGGGTCGACCCGCCCATTTGATGGTTGCTCTATGTTGAACAGCCTTATCACCCGTATTTGGGGGTGACGGAGGCGTTGTTGGTCATGAGGTTCAACCAGATGGGTGAAGGGGGATATCGAGCGTATCCAGAAGACCAGTTAATTTCTCTCAAGGCAGATTCGAAGCTGTGCCCAAGCAGGGCGATATACCCTAATTGATGAAGGTTAGTGGTTATCACTGTACGTTGGTACTCATAAACCACCCTTGCTCAGACTCTTGCGCATATCCATAAAGTGCCTGCGGCTCGGGAGTTCTCAAACCCGGCGCTAACAAACATAGATCAACGCGGAAGATGGGTGGAGGGAAGGAGGGAAAAGGGAAGGATGGACCGATATAGGGAATAAATTGCCCGGCAAAGCTCTTGCCTGCAATGTCAGTTTGTGTATACCATTAGACCATCCATGGATGACAGCAGAGCAGCATAAGAAAACACAAGGTGTTCTACGTAATACATCTCCCACAGTTAGTTCGACACAATCATTGGCCAGGAAGCTTGGAAACTTCCAGGGACCTCGGACACTGGGTACGAGAATGCCCTGGATACACCAGGGAAAGGGTTCCTACTCATTGAGGTAGGACCGCGTCCGGCCTGAACCTATGCCGCAGCCTGCAGTCAAGCGCATAATCATCGTCAACCACCGCACAACTCAGTTTCTGCAGTTGTTCAGATTTACGTTTCTTTAAAATGGAGCACGTGAGGGACTCCAAGCAGGACACCGACCAAACATCTACAGCTTACTCCCAGCATGGAACGCGTACCGGTGGAAATATGGCAACAGATCCTTCTCAAGACCATAGAGACGCGCGAATTGCCTATATTTATGAATAGCTGCACTCCGTACACTTTTCTCTACTTTGTGGAACAGCAAACTCGGATGCGCAAGCATCGGAAACCGTACCTCGATTACCTAGAACGGCGTCGACGTCTTCGTCTCGTATGTCGTGCTTGGAACGAGTTTGTTCTTCTGGGCCATCACCGCTGGCTGCACCTTGTCGACGAGAAGGGCCCCATATACGGGCTAGACTCGACTACACTAGGCGCCGGGGGGGTTCGTCCCGTTGAAAGGTTATCCATGGAGATCACCTCGGAAGAGCTGGTCGTCCCTATCCTCTCTTGGACATCCCATATCCTCCAACACCCTACCGACCAGCCACCCCTGCGAACCTTCGCTCTGCATCTCGCTAAGCCGCCCACACAAGGGTACAATCCTTTCGACTATCTGATTAGGCCAACACCCAAACCACTCGAATACACCAACACGGCGCTCCAGTCCCTATCCATCACCACGGTATTCAGCGGCCACGCACTGTCCATACCCTTCCTTCAGATCTCCTCCACATTCACCGGGCTCCGCTCTCTTCTCCTGGCCAACGTGATCGCCACGCCCCGGGAGAGGATCGCGCTCCCGCAGCTGGAGCTGCTCTACTACATGCCCTCCGGGACCCAGGCGCCGCCTGTGCACGCGTGGGACACGCCTGCGCTGCGGCATGCGCACCTGGGGCACTTGAGCACGCGCGCGCAGTTCGCCGTGGTGCTCGGCGGCTTCCTGCGGCGGCACGCGGCGCGGCTCCAGAGCCTCGTGCTGTTCGAGTTCTCCGATGCGCGCGCGTCGTTTCTGGACCCCCCTGGGGACTTCTGGGACGCGTTCCCCGCGCTGCGCCTGTTTGGCGTCAAGGCAGCCACCCTCCAGCGGCAGGATTGGGCCGGTTGGACCGTGGTCCCACCTACCACCCATCCCCTGCGGTACCTCGTGTGCTGGTCGTCGTCACCCGCGAAGGCTACGGTCGGTCGTGTGCGGCCGAGGTGGACCTATCATGAGGGCGTGAAATTGGTAGCTGCGCAGCATGCTTCCAACAGTTTCTACCTAGTGAATAGTGTCCGAGACGAACAGTGGATTGCGAAAACGGAAAGGACTTGTGGGATCCTACCAGAATTGTAGCTTCAGGATGCAGTCTTTCTACAGGAGCCCGACCCGGCGTAATAGCGTGTTATGAAACAGTCCATTACCCAAGAATAGGGGCATACAGGTGAAAGTAATACATTGCGTGACTCGCATTTACAGTATAAGCAGGAGTAGTCTAAGTAAACCTTTCCATTATCAGAACACAGAAACCAGATGCATGGCACTAGAAATAACATTGGCCCCTCCGATACGTTGCCGTGTATATAATGAGCGGGTGATGCTCCTGATCTCAATAGAACGTGGCAACTCGATGCACTGCCTCCTGCTTGCTGTGACCCCATGCTCAGGTTGGACGCCTCGTGGGCGGGCAGGTAAGAGGGGACCCAGAGAGCTAGTACCGCCGCGTCGTAAAGCGGCACATGAATTGAATATAACGTTTGCGATCTGACAAGTGGAGGGCGCCAACCATGCGAATTATTGATTGGCACCATGAGTAATCCATACATCGACAGTGAGTCCGGTAAGGCACCAATCAGTGCTTGCGTAGGAGCCATTACCCGCTGGCATTGTTCGATTTTGCGCTAGGAGGTACCGGTAACACCGAACGTACCAAATACAATTTTAGCATACTCACTCCATCCGTGCCTAGAGCCCCATTTATGAAGTGCAGCTCCGCAGACTTGCGTGCTTTAAATACTAATAAGAAGAATACCCTTTGTGGGCAGAGAGGGGACTGCCGGACGGCTGCATGCTTTGGGCCTTGTTCGACGTCTTGGGGATATCGCCACCTCTGCGAGTGGCGTTCCAGTTTGATCAGGTCGCCATGTTGAGGTAGCACGCGATGAGGGCGTTGGCGGCTTCAGAGCCCCTCATAGAAGTGTCACAGTCTATTGGTATTTCTATGTATGTTCCTACAAGCTGTTCACACCCCACAAAGTGACTTACCATATGAGCCTCTCAATTTCTGTACTCGGCGCTCTCAAGTCGCTAAGCCTAGAGCACAAAGAATTGTGGAACCTGCAACAAATCGGCCCTCTGTTATCAATTATAACAATGTCGACTTCTGCTTTTCAGTGGCTGGAGCAATACACTCCCATCAAACCTGTCCCTTCGTGTTACCACTCCTATTTGACTGAAATATTCCCTGCATACCACCTGTGGTGCACCAAATAGCCATGGTGCCTCAGCAAGAACACTCGCCACTGTATAGCTTAGGTGCCAATCAACGAGCCATCGAACATCTTCCGCAATGCCAAAGGCTTGTCTGAAGTGCATGAGGACCACCTGTGGGTGATATACCTAGTGCTATTAATGAAGGTTCTCCACTTCCGATGCTCCAAAGACCGACGGGGTGGGCATCTCCCCGGCGGAAATGCCCCAAAGAAGTCCTTTGAGATAAACTGACTTCCGCTCACTGCTACGAATATCAATTGAGGGACTCTAGATGGCGACGTCCTTGCCCTCCAAGAGATCCAGTATCAGCCTGTGCGGCGAGAAGGCAACAACGACAGGTATGTCAATTTGGCTTCTTTCCTTAGTTTATTATTTATTGTATACGAGCTGGACCCGACCACTGGCTCGTGTCCGGCGATGCTCTGGTTTCCATTGTGGGTTCAGTTCCTTGTCTCTTATTGAGGGCGCCGTGCTTGACAAGATAGTTTCGCATAAGTTGTGCACTGTGATCCATTAACTCGTCAGGACGTCTGTACGGTACAGCATCTTTGATCAACTGCGCATGAACACATCGACAAGCATTCCTTCGCAACGTCGCTGTTCCTAACTGAAAGTCTTCACACCGAATTCGCATGCACCTAGTTGATGCAGTGAATATTCCTGGCACCCAGGACCCCAAGGTCGTCCGACCTCACTGTACAAGGGCAGAGTTCATTTGTATGAATTGACTGAGCCCAGCACGCCGTACAGAAGGTTTTGCGCCTCCAGAATTTACCGAGTATGCGTCCTATCTCTATCTACCATAATCCACCATACCACGAGTTTAGTCAAGAAGGGTGTTAGGTGTTATACGGCGAACACTTGAAGAAAAAGGGACTTGGAAACGAATCCGGAATGGTAATCCAATTCGCATCATTTTACAGGGCAGGGATGCTCAGAGAACATTATCATGGCTCGCGGTACAGGCCTTCCCGCTCAGCTGCTATTGCCTCAGAGCGCTCTTGGTATCTTGCAAAGGCAGGTTTAGTGACTTTTGCAAGAGAATTGAGAGCAGCAAGTTGCTCTGGTGACAAGTTGGCACTCTTCCACGACTCTGGGAACTCGTCGAGCTCTTCAATGGCTCCTTCAGCCGGATGGTCATCCTCAGAATATTGGGTGAACGCATTTGGTGGTGGCTATTGTACAGTATCCAGGGTAATATGAATAGCCCATCAGTGATTGATGAGTTCGAGACCAACGACTGCACGTACACGGAGATTGCGTTCCCTGAGTCAAGAAGAAGAACACGGAGAGAGTTAATTTGTGCTTATAATTCTTCTAGAATATATTATCTACCATTTTGTACCACCAGGGAAGGATGCAGCTGGGAATGGAACTTAGAGACAACAGGGGGCCAGTGCAGAAACCCAAACGCACTGATATACGGGTCTGGGTGCAATTTTGCAGCAAGTTTTGCTTCTGCTTCCTCCAGAATTCGAGCTAGAGCACGAGGGTCCCGCACATTTCTAAAGCCGAGGAGTTTTTTCGTCACCATGGGCCTCGCGTTCGAATGACGGCCAAGCGCCACGTATTGTGTGATGCTAACCTATGCCTCTCAAATTCTGCACGGACTTCCAGCGCCTTCTCTCTCCAGAGGTCTCTCCTGACGGCCCAGTTAAGCGTGTTGATGAGGTACCGCCTGTAGAGACTCTTCACGTAAAGGCGGTGGGCATCGGAGAATGATCGTGTAGCTGTTGCTGCGGCTGACATTGTCGTTGCAGAATGCGACGGTGAAATCAAAGGATATGGTCGAGGTCCAAGCTCGGCTAACCCGGATCCCAGCCCATTGACCAGTGTGGGAGTATGGAAGGGCTGGCTGGTTCCATGCCGAGTCGGTGCTGAATCCATGACTCGAATGCTATATTATAGGGCACACTACAAGTCACGGGCCAGCCGCCGCTGTCGCGAATCGCGCTCTGGCCTCCTCCCAAATATCCTTCTGACCCCAGAAATATGCAATTGCCACGACCACCACCCAGTATCCTGCCATGAGATGCTCCGAGCCCGGATCAATCTTGTATTTTAGGTACTCAATGCACGCACGCGCGAGGACGCGGAGTTCAGAGATGTGATCCCCAATGAGGTGATCATCTAGTCGCATAAGCAAGGCAAACAGCCAGCGTTCGTGTATCGGCTGAAGTAGGTACGGTGATTGTGCGGACAGGTTCTCCTGATCAGACACCCAGCGTCCGAAGAGGGTCAGAAGCCCGAGGACATTTTTCTGTGGAGGGGGTTCACGCGATAGTCAAGCAACCCGGGCCGGCGAGAACGACGTACTTGGGAGATCGATGCTATCCTCGTCCATGTTGGCTCATGCGGAGGTTCCCCGAACGAGGATAAACCGGCAGGGTCGTCCGGTGTACAGGGGAGGGACGCCCCGCTCACCCGGCTGTCTGCAAGGTAGGGGTCGTCACCCTTAGGGACCGCTCCAGTGATGTAGCGCCACCAGACTTGGTGCTTTGAGAAGGGGGGCAGACGTTCCGGTGTCCAATCGTCTTCGGCTTCTGCATACCTGGACAGGTTCTACGGGATGTTAGTGAATGAAAGGTACAATCTGATGGACGCACATTTCTGCAATTGCGGAAATGTTCCAAAAACGACTCGCGCCACTCATCACTCGGAAACCCTGCATGTACCTCGGCTTGCATGGGTACAACCGCCGGCTCTCTCGGTTCGATAGAAGATGCGTTTGGATTTAGAACCCGTTTAAATCGTGGCAGCGTTCGTGCATCGCGCCTGTACATGGAAAGCGCGTCAGTATCTGTGCGCAGAGAACAGAGGTCAAAACAGGTGTCTGGGACGGTAAAGGGTAATACACGCCCACCTCACAGTAAATAGATACTCCATCCCGTCCTGAGGTACGCCGGAAAAGTCTGTAGGTAAGTTGGCAATGGGTAACACTTGGTTTGGCGCGTGCGTGAGGCTCTCTTCATCGTCACTTTCCTTCATATCATCCCCGTCGTACACTGAAATATTCTCGTCACCCTCTTCGCGTTCCTTTCGTTTGCCGAGCAGCATTAAGGTGTCTAAGTCGCGTTCGCTTTATTTGGCGGTTAATTTTATACATCGACCATGGTGGACCCCGTAGAAGAAGAGCAGGAAATAGACCCCGAATATGTCGAATCGCACTTACAAGTGACGATGGGTCTCATTTGGGATCAGGTTGCTGCTGCATTGGGCAACCAAGCTAGTTTGCTGAGTTCTAGCCCCAAGATTGATTTACAACCGCGACCCCCTCGGTTTGTTTCGTATCTCTATTATTCACTAGCTTGATCTGAGTATGTTTTTCTGGGTTCAGGTTGGGCGTCGGCGCGGCCCCGGCCCAGGCATCGGGGGGCACAATGACACAAGATGCCGTACGACTGCAAGGGCGTCTAGCAGGCAGCAAAAGAAAACGAAACGAGAACAAGGACGATGTGATGCCGCATACGAATGGTATCACATCGAAATCGGGGGACAATGACGACTCTGACCAGGAAGAAAGTCGTGTGAAGGCTGTATCTAGGAAGGAGAAACCGAAGTCCGTTTTTGACAAGTTTCCAGTTCCCGTAAGCAAAAAGAAGAAACAGTCGCAGGCTGGTACTCTCGCGAATAGCGCGGCGGTAGCACCCGAACCCGCAACCCATCTCCCCACATCTAATGAACCTGCCCTATCGAAAGCACGTTCACCAGGGGCCACTGCCAATGGAGTTCCCATCCTCTTCCCCACAGCCTCCAAGGCCACACCCGTTCCTCATCGGACGCCCTCCCCCACTCGATCGACCTCTATCTCCTTTGGAAGCAGTCGCATCTCCCGATCCATTTCTAGGGCTGCACGAAGGTCATTGAAACGGAAGGCCATTTTCAAACAAGGACGACTCGAAATTGTGGAGGACCTCGAAGCGCCCCCGAGGCACTGTACTGGGACTCCGAGTGTGACGACTGACCCTCCTTCACCTTCACCTTCAAAACACCAGGTGAACAAGGGTAAGGGGAAAGAGAAAGAGGCCGAGATATATGTCCCCCTAAGCGATCTCGGTATGCCTAAAGCAAAAGGCAAACCCCACACTCCACCGCCACGTGAAGGCGACCCTGCAGCTAGTCAAACCACGCCTCATCCTCCTCGTATTCGGCAGTCTCTCCCGAATGGTTCGGCGATATCAGGGAAATCGGTTCCCCAGCTCGAGCCTATTACGCTGATAACACAACCGAACCAAGAACCGGACTCTCCGAAGATAAAGAAACGCAATCGGAAACGCAAGAAGAAGAAACACCAGCAAGTGGCTGGGGATGCGAACGCAGAGGGTGGCATTAGCGTCGATGGTCTCGATGGTCAATCTCAATAGCGAGGAAGAATAACAAGACAACAGCAACTCATATATTATACATCATAGGCGAATAGGCACAAGGTGATTCGATAATTTGTAAATAAACATGCATGATTTAAGGGAGGGTTGTGATACATTTTTGTGCTCATGCATTGTCGATATAATACAGTCACGTCCTCTTTCCGGTGACAGGCCCGGGCTGTCCGACTGATGGATAATAAAACGCGAGGTGGCGGAGGAGGACGGAGGGTTTACCGGCGCTCCTGGCGGTGGGTACGGGCACTGGAGTCTGTGGCGCGCCTCCGGGAGGCTACGGGACGCCCACGGTGCTTGTCCTGGTGGGAGGCGTAGGGATGCGGAGCCGTCGATGAGCGTAAGGGACGATCGCGCGTTGTCGTACCACCTGTAATCATGCAATCATCAGTAACAGTTCATCATTCGAGCAACAAGGCGGTACGTACGTCGTGCAGGTGGTGTGGGTTTGGCTGAAGCGCTGATAAGCTTGCGGCCGCCAAAGAGACCGCTGAGGCCGCTGAAGATATTGCCATCAGCCGAGCGTCCGTTTGGTGCACTCGGATGAGCACGACTGCGCGAGCCGTCCTTGCTGGCGTTGCGGTATTCTGCTGCCTTTCGCCACTCGCGCTCTCCTGAGCGACGAAGGCTTTTGTCGCCAATTAAGCGGCCTGCGATTTGATCAAGGAAGCCGTGGACTGCAGAGGGACGTTTGGGCTACAGGGCGAGAAGACCTAGTTAGCCTACCAAGAACGGGCATCGTAAAGTCCGGGGGAACGCACCTTCTCCCATTCGACGCTGAGCCAGCTGCGTTCAGGACCCATGTTGATGCTAGTAATGATAACTGTGGAGGGAGTAGTAGTGGTAGGGGTGTGGTGTTTCCGTGGATGGAAGGTAGCTATCGAAAGTGGTCTGGCTTTTTATACAGCAGGGGCAACCACGGAACAGCCCATGAGAAACTCGGATGACAGGATCGGCAAATGCACGGATGCCTCGTTGCCACTCTTTTCACCGTCACCGCTCCGCATTCAAATCCAATTTCATTCAGAGCGCGGCACTAAGAGCAAGCCACAGGAAATAAACGACCCCGGGCATGCTTGGCACATGAGGCTCCCAAGAGTTGGCCACCTGGATGTGGTCAGAGGGTCTCGTTGGAGGCGGTACCTTAAATAACCATATCTATTCCTTTCAGTTTGATAGCGCTCTCGTAGCCGCCAGGTTGGCTGGACGTCAGGTGATTTCACGGCTGTTTGACGGCTGTGGGTAAGCAGTCAAGGCGAAGAGCATCACAATTGCACGCAGGCTGGATGGGCATGACGTACGGGACATTCAGTTTGGCGATTGGACCGATAACTGACCATGGTAAGTGTGGAGGTTGGACCTGGACTAGACTACTGGGTGGGTTCGAGAAGTGGGTGACGCTAACGCTGACGCTGATCGGCGACTAACCAGCCGGCCAACAAAGTAACCTGTTATGGACTGGCTACCGGTGAGATGGTCCAAGGCGGTCCTAGTATGGCGCAGTTCCGCGCCCATTCCGTCTTTGTCCGCCATTGTCCAAGAGCCGGGGTCGAATTCCTTAGCATGGCCCAGGGTGGGATTCAGTAGTCAGACTACGAGGGCGAGACCTGCCGAGGGTGAGACCATTTGAGACGTACCACAACAAACCTGTCTCCGTAACGCCTCAACTTTGAATGTGAGCACTTGTCAGACAACTCAGGGTCATAGTAAAACCCTGGAAGGCATACGCAACGATCAGGCGGACCTTACTCATACTAAAGGACACGGACGGCAGACCTGCCGAGGGTGAGGCATTTGAGACGTACCACAACAGACCTGTCTCCGTAGCGCCTCAACTTTGAATGTGTTGAATGTTAGCACTTATCAGACAACTCAGGGTCCTAGTAAAACCCTGGAAGGCATACGCAACGATCAGGCGGACCTTACTAAAGGATACGGACGGGAGGCGCATTATAAGGGTTTACACTTTCAAGTCACCATTCAAACGTCTGTATACAAACACAAAGGCCCGATTCGACCTGGAGAAACTGTGGCCCACGCCCATGTGGGACGATGGAGGGTTTTCAGAGAGTTGACGAGGGGCTAAATCGTTGGTTGGCGAACAACTTGGCGTCGGTTTGTCGTGCTGCGAAATGTTGTCGGGTTTTGTTCAAAATGGGTCTCGGCCGGTGGGTCGGGGGCGGAGAGAGGCCTGGAACTTAGTCAGTAGTATACACCCAAATAATACCTGTTCCCGTGTAAGGGTAATGGGGATGACTGTGGGAGAGTCGCGACCGGTTGGGGAATGCAAGAGAGACGGCCTGCGGATACGGATAATCAAGAGTCGCGCGCAGCTGCACTCGTTCCACTTCCTCCTATTCTCAGTCGTCTTCATAAATAGCTGTGTATTTGCTCGACCCACCGAATTTTTCTTTATCCCTCAGCCAGGCTCATAGAAGCTTCAGCTCCCTCGCAGTTGCTCCCTCCCACTTCCAGCAATGTCCTCTGAAGCTGTCTACGTCCACAGCGAAAGTATGTCGCGTCCCCTGCAATCCCCTCAAGCGCTTCTCGTCGTCACGCGCCCAGCGAAGCTGACCATTCTCTCCAGCGGCGAGCGCCACTTCCTCAGACTTTTCTGGGCCGTCGACTCTCCAGGAGACAGTCGCAGTCTTTCCCGACGCGCTCGCCACCAAGCCCATCGGAGTTGCCCCCCCTCCTTCTGCAGTTCCCACCAGCGTCGCGCTCCCTCTGCCGCGGCGGGGCGCCTCTGCGAAGAAAAAGGCGCTATGGACAATCGCGGCTCCTGCAACGCAGTCCATCGACCCGACGTCGCTCCTCACATCCTCGGACCTCGAGCGGCCAGCGACGAACTGCGAGCCGATCGACCTCGCCGCGCTCCAGGCGGGCGCTACCCGCAAAAAGAAGGCCTGCAAGGGCTGCACATGCGGTTTAGCCGAGCTAGAAATCGAGGAGATGCGCAAGGAAATGGCTACCAGCTCGCTCTCGCTCTCGCTCTCGCCCGAGGATGAGGAGAAGCTCCGACTCGAGGGCGCTGCGGCGGCTGCAAGCAAGATGAAACCGACAGACAGTTCCTGCGGTAACTGCTACCTCGGCGATGCCTTCCGCTGTTCCGGCTGCCCATACCTTGGTGAGTTCTTTTTCAGCCCGTGTTCCGACTCGCTCGGGGCGCTGGTGCTTACCGTTTCTGCCCGCCTCCACAGGTCTCCCGGCGTTCCGTCCAGGTGAAAAGGTTGAGGTGCGCTTCGTGGATGAGTAAACTTCTTGTGTAGCC
>Ga0307513_10007865_pt1 | contig 13748 bp, 13 predicted proteins | sample 15_EM_MG_FD_202174 | JGI IMG/M metagenome (GOLD analysis project Ga0307513, IMG submission 202174) | Populus trichocarpa ectomycorrhiza microbial communities from riparian zone in the Pacific Northwest, United States - 15_EM | ecosystem: Host-associated > Plants > Roots > Unclassified | place... | reverse complement strand
ACTCTCTTTTTTTTAACAAAAAAAACAAAAAATTATAAAAAAAAAAAAAAAAAAAAAAAAAAAAAAAAAAAAAAAAAAAAAAAGCCCCCAATTTGCTTTCCCCTCTGGTCCCCTCCCCACCCTCACCTTGGGTGACCTTAACATCCACCACCCTACGGCTGACCCCCGCAGAGTCTTTAAGGAGGACGAGATCGCCACCTCGTCCCCCTACTTCGACAGGGCCACAGACCTTGGGTTCTCCCTCTTCAACACCCCGGGTGTGTTCACTCGGTTCTCTATGTCGCTCATTGGATGCCCTGGCGTCCTTGACCTGGCCTTTGCTTGCCCCCTCCTCGCCCCGTACTTCACGGACTGGTCCGACACCCTCCCCCCTACTGGCTCTGACCACATTCCGATCCACCTCCCCTTCGAAGCCCCCCTATTTCGTGCGCCCCCCCCGACCCCCAACTGGGCCCTGACCGACTGGACCTCCTTAGAGTCCGCCTTGAAGGCCACGACCATCCCGCCCCCCCCCCGCCTGCTGACCTCGCGCTCGCCGGACACCTGGTTCAGCACCAACCTAAACAGGGTTACGGCCCAGTTTGCACTGCACACCCCGCTGAAGAGGGTGACCTTTCGATCCAAACCTTGGTGGTCAGAGCTCCTCTCGGTGCTTAGGAAGGCCTACAACTCAGCTCTCCGTTCCTCAAAGAGGGATCGTTTCGATGCCTCCCTCCGAGCCTCCGCAAGGGCCGCAAGGTCCGCATACTTCAAGGCCATCAAGAAGGCGAAAAGGGCCCACTGGTCCTCCTTCCTGGCGTCGGCTACCCCACATACTGTTGGGACGGCAAAAAAACTCGCAGTTGGCCGCCCCCCCCCCCCCCCGCTTCCCAGAACTCCCGGGGGCCTCTACCCCGCAAGAACTTAATCAAGCTCTCCTTGACCACTTCTTCCCCGGTGAACCGCCCAGACCTGTCGACACCATCCTGCTCGCATTTAGGGACTGCCCCCCGCTTTCCGCGGACGAGATTGGCAGGGCCCTGGCTGGTTCCTCCCCGTCATCGGCCCCAGGGCCTGACATGACCCCCAATTCGGTATGGAAGAGGGTGCACCGCGTAGCCCCTCATCTGATCTCCAACCTACTCGCCCCTTTGGTGACGTACGGTTCCCACCCCCTTACCCTCAAAAAGGCCGATGGCATTGTCCTTGACAAGCGGGGCAAGCCCTCCTACGACTCCCCCTCGTCGTTCCGGGTTATTGTCCTTCTCCAAACCTTCTGCAAGGTCCGTGAAAGGATAATGAACTCCAGACTCTCCTGCGTGGCCCGAGTGACAGGCCTCCTCAACCCCCCCCAATGCGGCTCGCTGGCTGGCCTCTCGGCCTCAGACGTGGTAACCACCCTCACCCACGAGGTGAAGACCCTCCAGATGGCTCAGAGGAAGGTCTCCACGCTCTTTCTTGACATAAAGGGGGGCTTTGACAACGTCAACCCCTCCGCCCTCTGGGGCATGCTTACAGCCAAAGGGCTCAGTCCGTATCTTGTGTCCTGGACCAGGTCCTTCCTTTCCGGCAGAACGTGCCGGCTCCGCTACCAGGGCTCCCCAAAGGTGTTCGCCCCTGTCTCGGTGGGCACCCCCCAAGGTTCCCCAGTCTCCCCGCTCCTGTTCGTGATCTACGTTTCCCGGCTCCACTGCGAGATCCCCTACGGTCTCACCCTTTCCTACGTCGACGATTTTGGTCTGACGGTTTCCTCTTTGTCCTACCGACAGAATGTCCAGATCCTGCAGAAACATTATGCCAAGCTGAAGGCCAGAGGGGCCAGGCTAGGCGTCGGTTTCTCAGTCCCCAAGACGGAGCTCATCCACTGGCACACGAACAGGGACAGAGCCCCCATCTCCAATGCCCCGGTCCACCTTCATGGGTCGATTTTTATGCCTAAGGCCGAGGTCAGGTGGCTGGGTTACTGGTTCACCCCCTCGTTCGCCACCACCACTCACTTCGTCAAGAGACTGGCCAAAGCCCAAGCGGCCTTCGTGCCGGTCAAGCGACTTTCTCCCCCCGGGATCGGCCTCCCTCCCTTCCTTTGCCATAGATTGGCCTCCTTCCTGCACTTCCCCATCCTCAGCTATGGCGCGGACGCATTTCTCCCCACCGTCCACATGACAAGGAAGCTTGCCGTTTTTTGGCATAAGGTCCAGAGATGGACGACCAACTGTTTCGTGTGTACCCCCACTGATATCCTGGCCATCGAGGCCTGCCTCCCGCCACTCGGGCTCCTCCTCAGATACAAACGCCGCCTAGCCTCCCTTAGGATACTGTGCTCCCCCCCCGAAATCAGCCCTGCGGCCGCGAGGCTCCCTCCCTCCGTGCAGACGCCCTCCCTCCACCGGCACTCCCCAGACCACAGAAGCCTGAGCGCGGAGAATGCAGGCAGCCGCCTGCCCCTCCCGTGGCTCCAGCCCAGACCGCCCTCGAAAAATAGAGCCCACCTTCCCCTGGATGCTTTACCCCACTCGATGCTTTTTCTCCTTGGCCCGGATGGCCACCCCCCTCTCCCTGTTACCTCCCAGCACCTGCTCTGCGAGTCCTACCCTGAACCCATCCCGGACCGCTCATACCCCCAGCTCAAGCTTAAATGCAAGAACCTCCTTATGGTAGAGTGGGATGAGGCCGCGCCTGACCTGGCCAGATACCCGTACCGACCGTCACACAAACCCCACCCGTTCATGGGGCTGGACAAGGTCTCCGCCAGTCGTCTCCACCAGATGAGGTCTGGGAAGAGCTACCTCCGCGACCACCCTTCCTGGGACCGTGATGTCCCCGCCACCTGCCCCAGCTGTCGAAGCGCCCCCGTGACGTTCGAACACGCCATCCTCTACTGCTCAGCTAAGGAGCCCGCCAGGACCCGCCACCTTCAGGGGGTCCTTGACATTGGCCCCGACGCCCCCATTTGGTCCTCGGCCGCCCTCTTGGGCGCCCTCGCCCGCTTCATCAAGGCCACGGCCACAGCCTTTCCTCCGGGCATGTTTTCGCGCCCGTCATCCGCGGTGTCTGATTTTTCTGTCTCCTCCCGCTCGTCTAATGTAGTTGCCTTTGGTTACTTTATGTCGTCTCAGGAAAGCTAGGTTTATGTTTTTTGTTTTTCATGCTATCCATTGGTCGAGGGAGGCTTTCCTTTGATTTACTTGTTATAATTTCGTGCCCGTATGTGGGCCTGGGACTGGTACGGACCCCAGATGAAGAGAGAGGTTTTCGGATGTTTACTTTGTTTGTTCGTTTTGGCTTTTGGGTTTTGTTTTCGCCATAGCTAGCGCTCCATGCGATTTCTTGTACCGTAACAACGAATATATGATATTAAAAAAAAAAAAAGAAAAAAAAAGAAAAAAAAGTCCCCAATTTCCTTTTGGGCCGTGACGGACTGGGCCTCGCTGAAAACTTCCCTAAAATCCACGACTATCAAACCCCCTCCCCCCCTCCGCACCACACGCTCCCTGGATATCTGGTTCAGCACCAACCTTGGCAGAGTTACGTCCCAATTCGCACTGCACACCCCCGTGAAGCGGGTGACATATCGATCCAAGCCTTGGTGGTCAGAGCTCCTCTCCATGCTCAGAAAAGCCTACCGCTCCGCACTCCGCTCCTCGAAACGGGATCGTTTCGATGCTGCCCTCCTCGCCTCCGCAAGGGCGGTGAGATCCACTTACCTCAAGGCCATCAAGAAAGCAAAGAGAGATCACTGGTCCTCCTTCTTGGCCTCCGCGACCCTCCAGACTGTCTGGATGGCCAAGAAGCTCGCCGTAGGCCGCCCCCCCCCGTTTCCCGGAGCTCCCGGGAGCCTCAACTCCGCCTGAACTTAATCGAGCTCTCCTTGACCATTTCTTCCCCGGTGAACCAGCCAACTTTGTTGAAACCCTCCTCCTCCCGTTTTGGGAGTTCCTTCCCTCGTCGGCAGGGCCCTGGCCCTTTCCTCCCCCTCGTAGGCCCCCGGCCCGGACATGACCCCCAACTCAGTGTGGAAGAGAGTGCACCGTGTGGCCCCTCACCTCATCCATGATCTGCTCGCTCCCTTGGTAGCCTATGGATCCCACCCCCTCACTCTCAAGCGGGCCGATGGCATTGTTCTCGACAAGCCTGGCAAGCCCTCCTACGACTCCCCCACATCGTTCCGCGTTATAGTCGTGCTCCTGACCTTCTCAAAAATCCTCGAAAGGATAATGAACTTGAGACACTCCTGCGTGGCACGGGCTACCGCTCTCCTCAACCCGCACTAATGTGGCTCGCTGGCCGGTCTCTTGGCTTCGGACACGGTCACCACCCTCACCTATGAGGTGAAGACCCTCCCGATGGCTGGAAGGACAGTCTCCACGCTCGTCCTCAACATCAAACGGGGCTTCGACAACGTCAACCCCTCTACCCTCTGCGTCATGCTTAGAGCCAAAGGGGTCAACCCGTATCTTGTGTCATGGACCAAGTCCTTCCTCTCCGGCAGGTCGTGCCGGCTCCTCTACCAAAGGTCCCCCAAAGTGTTCGCCCCAGTGGCGGTTGGCACCCCCGAGGAATCCCTAGTTTCCCCGCTGTTGTTTGTTATTTACGTTTCTCGCCTGCACTGTGAGATCCCATATGGTCTCTCTCTCTCTTGCGTGGACGACTTCGGGCTGACCGTCTCCTCTGCGTCCTATCGGCGCAACATTCAAATCCTACAGAAGCAGTATGCCAGACTGAAGGCCAAAGGGGCCAGGTTGGGCGTCGGTTTCTCAATCCCCAAGACGGAGCTCATCTACTGGTGTACGAACAGGAACAGGGACCTCATCTTCAATGCTCTGGTCCACCTGGATGGATCGGTCTTCGCGCCCAAGGTTGAAGTTAGATGGCTGGGCTACTGGTTCACCCCCTAAATCACCACTGCCCCTTATTTCGTCAAAAGGCTGGCTAAAGCCCAGGCGGCCTTCCTGGCGGTCAAGCGTCTCTCTCTTCCAGGCATTGGCCTCCTCCCCTTTCTTTGCCACAGGCTGGCCTCCTCCCTCCTCTTCCCTATCCTCAGCTATGGCGCAGACGTCTTCGTGCCCACCGTCCACATGACAAGGAAGCTCTCCGTGTTCTGGCATAAGGTCCAGAGATGGACAACAAACTGCTTCATGAGCACCCCCACCGACATCCTGGCTATTGAGGCCTCCCTGCCCCCGCTTGGTCTTCTCCTCGCGTACAAACGCCGCCTGGCTTACCTCAGGATTTTGTGCTCCCCCCCCGAAATGAACCCCGCAACCGCTTGGCTCCCCCTCTCCATGCAGACTCCATCCCTTCACCGCTACTCACCAGACCACAGGGCCCTAGGCGCGAGAAACGCGGGCAGTCGTCTACCCCTCCCGTGGATCCAGCCTAGACCCCCCTCGAAGAACAGGGCCCACCTCCCCCTCGACGTCCTCCTGAACTCCATGCTGTTCCTCCTGGGCGCAGATGGCCATGAACACCTTCCCGTCACCTCCCAAAATTTGCTCTGCGAGTTCTACCCCGGGCCCCCTTAGGGCCGCTCCTACCCCCAACTAAAGCTCCGGTGCCAGAGCCTCCTCATGAAAGAGTGGAACGAGGCCACGCCAGATCCAGCCAGATACCCCTACCGCCCCTCGCTCAAACCCCACCCGTTTATGGGCCTAGACAAATTCTCCGCGGGCCGCCTCCACCAGATGAGATGTGGGAAGAGTTACCTCCCCGCCCACCCTTCCTTGGACAACGATGCCCCCACCACCTGCCCCAGCTGCCAGAATGCCCCCAAGACCTTCGAACATGCCATCCTCCACTGCTCAGCTAAAGAGCCTGCTAGGACCCGCCACCTTCAGGGGGTCCTCGACATTGGCGCTGACGCCCCCATCTGGTCCTCCGCCGCCCTCTTGGGCGCCCTCGCCCTCTTTATTAAGTCCACGGCTACAGCCTTCCCCCCAGGCATGTTTTCTCACCCGACATCCGCCGCCTCCTCCTTTTCTTCCCGCTCTTCTAATGTAGTTTCCTTTGGTTACTTTATGTCGTCTCAGGAAAGCTAGGTTTATCTTATTGTTTTTCATGCTGCCTGCTGGTTTAGGGAGGGTTTCCTTTGATTTACTTGTTTGCATTTCGTGCCCGTATGTGGGCCTAGGACCGGTACGGACCCCAGATGGAGTGTTTTTGGTGCCTGATATTTCTTTTGTTAGTACGTTTTGGATTTTGGGTTTTGTTTTCGCCATAGCTGGCGCTCCATGCGATTTCTTGTACCTTAACAACGAATATATGATATAAAAAAAAAAAAGAAAAGAAAAAAGCCCCCAATTTCCTTGATTCTTAACGCTACCTGGTATTTCTTTCACAACTCCTGTAGTTCGGAATATAACGTCTTCTATTCTGATATCCAACACCCATGCCAAGAAACCACGAACCCTGACCCTAACCTGCTATTACGCGATCAGCCTTGACCTGAGATTGTGATCTCTGAACCCTCACGCTAAACTAGTGCTATCGTTTAGGACCCTTCTGTCGTTGTGTGCCTTGGACTAACGTCTAGTGCCAAGACCCCGTTACAGAATCAGAGCTTGGGAACACATGAGGGAGCGATTATTCTCCCGTCGGAGATCCACAAGGCAGATGTACTGGGAAGTCACGACACCGGGATTCAGCCACTGGGCCATCTGAGAAGGAGCGGGCTAGAGTCCTGAGGGCTATTGTTCAAAAGGATCCCGGGAGTTCAAAACTCTTGAAGACTCCCCAACAAGAGGCTGTGGCGCCCTGACCAGGATTGGGACGTGTGCCGTGCAGGACAAGACACCATCGTGGCCAAGGGTGTGGGCACGATGGCAGTGTAGACACACCGGCAGCCAAATCAGAACCACAAGAAGATTGCGATATTTATCAGGCCAAGTATCCCACCCCTGCGCCTGAGACATTTACTCGAGTAGCGTCTACCACCCCTCCTCGGACACCTTCTCACTCAGCCACCACTTCTCATCCGCTTACGCTAAGCATTCCTCATGATACTACAAACCCCCACTGTCCCCCACAAATTGCAGCAGGCGGATCTCAGGATACCCACATCCCAAATGCGATGAATAGGGCCCACGTGCCCAGCCCCAAACCACACTACAAAGGTGAATCTGCGACTGACACTGCCCCCTGACGTGGGAGAGGCCGTCGAGGGTATCACAGCACATGAACTTGAACATTCTTGCCACTTCCCAATTATTTTTTTCACGCCACTCTACAAACTCCTGATTACATCTACATGCTTCCAAGATGTCCTGTATTCTCTGACCTTTACATGTTAGCTACACACTTCCTAGACCTCTCATATTCTTTACATTTTCATGTTCCTATACCCTGTATAATAGTCATGAATTCTGTATACACCCTTACTTTGGCGTCTGGTATTTGCTACTTTTAGAATCTTGTTGCCCGTTACTGTATTTGTGCACATCGAGTTAGTAGAGATGATCCGCCTGTGTCAGATTATACACAAGGTTGTATTCCTTGCATACAGATTTCAGGCTACTGAGTGGTGCTGATTCGCTGTTCAGAGATGCGAGTAGATACTCCTAATCGACTTTGGGCATGGTGCATGTTTTCGGTGAATCCTCGTCATCAATCAATGCTGATTGCAGCTAGCTTTCGCCTAGCCGGCGACATTTGCGCCACCATCATTTTGCTTGTTTTTTCCTTCGCCGGTCATCTGCTTGTGGGGTCCTATGCATTTCAGCTCCAAAGCGAAACTTGAACCTTCACAATCCCAAAGCCCCATATCGTAGGGAAAGTCTTGAGGTTCAGACTCTGTGTTCCTTGTAGTTCTGCCAACAACAGTATAATATGTCGTATAAATGTTACGATTGTCGGTGCAGTGGGTGCCCCCACGATCGGAATCATTCCAATAAACTTTGTACGCAATTCTTTCACTCTCATACCGAGTGATAGTCTGTGCATAGTTATGTGCACTCTCGCATGAAGTACCATGTTGTATCCCTGTCAATGAGTTTTCAAGGAGCTAAGGGAAGCAGATTTCCGGTTCGGAGATGTGAGTAGATACTCATCATCCTCTTTGGGCGTAGTGTGTTTCCCGGGCAACCCTGTTGACACCCCATGCTGCTTGTAGCTAGATTTCGCCCAGCGAAATTGATATTACTGTGGTTTCCCCTTTTGTTCTGATGCCCGACCCCTGTGTGTGGGGTCCTATGAAGGTCTTGAATTTCAGCCCCAAAGCCCCACTTGAGACTTCCTGATGTCAAACCCCTATTTTGTAGCGAAATCTCCAGCATAGCAAGTGCTATCTAACTCTCCTGACGACAGTATAATGTGCCCTACCAATGTTGCGATTGTCTGCTTCGCGGGCGCAGCCACGATGGCAATAATTCCAATACCGATTGTGGGCAATTCTTTCACTCTCATACTGAGTAATATTCTGTGCACAGTTATATCCGGTGTGGCATCAACCGCCTGCGTCAGATTATTGACAAGGCAGTACTGTATTCCTTGACTACAGTTTCAGTTGGTGGTGATGATTCGACGTTGGGAGATGAGAGTAGATACTCTTAATCCTCGCTTAGCGTGGTTACTGTCTGGCAAACAGCCCTTGTCGCAAACCGATATTGCCTGTGGCTAGATTTTGCATGTCATGCGACGTTAGCGACACCTTCATTTCGTCTATTATTTCTCATGATAGACCTGTCATTCCTAATTCCTGAACCCAGGATATGGTATTGAAAGTTTAAACCCTTTTGTGTAGGCACATCTCTCCCTTGCATACCGACGGATAGTAAGGGAGCCTACCATACCTGTAGATCGTAGCATACAGGTATAAGACTTAACGTGTCCTCTTCGATAAAAGGAAAATACACACTCCTCACTTCCACCAAACTCGACACATCCAATTGTCAAATTGACTCCCATCTTTACAAACTTTCACTACCTGTCGCATATCTCACATGTATCGGAATTCCTGCAGTCTCATCAGCAAAAATTATTATATGCGTCCTAGGCGTCCCATGGACCGGACGCACAGGACGCTCAGAACGTTAACCGGTACTCTAGACGCAATATCGGCCGGCCGTCATGTTCAGACCCTATTGCCCATCTACCTCTGGTTCCTCGACGTCCCGACGACGTCCACCACCAAGTACATGTGTCCAGATGCCCTGAGACCGTAAAGTTTCCCGCATCCCAACAAGCTGCTTCGTGTGCCTCCCTCGTCATGGCGGAATCGAACTCCACTCTAGCATCCGGAACACTATCCGGGTCCTTAGTCTTCCGGATGCAACACCGCGATATTTGAACCCCCTGTGCATCAATTGCCATGTCTGGCTATAGGCTCCCAATGCCTTCGAAATAGGTCAAATGTTCGTCGCAACAGCATCGTGATGGCTCACTTGCATACTCTGGACGGCGTTGTGATAGCACACATATTCCAGACGCCCTCTCGATCACTGCATCAGCAAAAATAATACATTGCGTTCCATGCATTCCCTGCGTCTGACACACCTCACACCGGGACGCTAATTGCGAATCAGGACGCAACGTCGGATTGACTTTGCTTGCTGACTTTGCCTTACTTGGCGCTGTCCGTCCTGATACCATCCGTACACAGACCCCTACGTCCTGTGTACTCTGAATGCGTCCGGTGCTCCCCTAGTCCGTCCTGATGCCGCCTGATCCAGCACTCTCCCGTCCAGACGTCGCCTGATCTACGACTCTCCCGTCCTGACCTGACCTGATCTACGACCCTCCCACCCTCAGGACGTCTGATCTACGACTCTCCCGCCATGACAACATCAGACCTATGACTCTCCCGCCCAGATGCCGGTTGCTTCTCACAAAACGTCAGGGCTTCGTGGATCTTACCACCTCTTGTCCCGATTCTTTCTGCCCCTGCCTCCCTCATCGCGATCCCAAGATCCTGATCTCTCCCTTCCTGAAGACTGGTCTGTTCTTCCTTATCTTACCCCGTATACATACTGGGTACTGATCCCTTCGTGACTCCATCAGACGTCATCTTGTGATCTCTCACGCATCATGAACTAAGTCTAATGCTATCCTGGTCCTACACCTAGAGGCCTTTCCGAACGCTGTCACCATGAGTTTTACCGTATCCTAATCGCATGTCACTAATTCTACTCCGAATCCTTGCTTTTGCTTGATGTACTCATATAAATACTAACCTCCTCCGGGTAGCCTTCCCACATGTAAGAGTGACGACCGTATCCAAATATTTATTACAGCTATGCTACACGTTGTCAATCTCCTAACGGCACGCATCATTATACCCACCTTGCCCCTACTCCATATCCGACGGCTCACTATGCACGGCAGCCACGTCTTGTGACTCTAGATCTCCAATGCTGAGCGCAAGTTGTCGCAAAGTAGTAGGAGTCACAGTATTGTCAAAAGTTAGCCCCAGGGCCACATCCTTTGAGCCGTCTGGGGTCTGTGGATCGGAATCGAGAAAGCTCAGGAGTCGCATTGCTGTCTGGCTGAAATCGCAAGACGAGACCGTTTCTTGTGAATCGAATTGGTTACCCGAGGGGGCCGCCAGGGCCCCGATTCCCCGGTTGCTGGGAGTTTGACGCTGAATCTGTGGAGTCGAGCATGTGGGGGACAGTGGAGCTGTCTGGCTCAAATCGAAAGACGTGACAGTTTCTTGTGAATTGAATTGGTTACCCGGTGGGGCCGCCAGGGCCCCTATTCCCGGGTTGCTGGGAGTTTGACTCTGAATTCGTCGAGTGCCACATGTCGGGGCCCAACTTGAAATCTGACTCTGTACCTCTGCAGTGACTGCAGCCCAATCGTCAGTAAACCCTTAACGGCGATCTTCCCGGACCCCATGCTCCTGCTGCCTCATGGCTTTGACAGTCTCGCGCATGTTCTTGAGAATCATAGTCTGTACCCAGTCTGGGCAAGAGGCCCATGTCTGGCGCAGGCGGCCAAAAAGATCCTCTGTGCTCAACGTCATGTTAGCCTCTGAGCCAGAACGAGAGGACACTGAGTTCGTGGTCAGTCTCACCTGCTACGGCCTCTGGTTTGAAGTCCCATGTTTCAAGATGCACCCCCGTTTGCTATGCTCACAGCGTATGGCACACTATGGCACATGTCAAGCAAACCATAATGCCATTGCTGCGAGCAAGAAAACCTGGTTCGGAAATCCCAAACATTTTCTTTCCCTAGACGTACTTTCGCCATATTGCTTTGCAAATCTAGGGGGAGATGAATCGATTCGTTATTTGCTGGGTCATGTTCATATGCATTAGTTGTGGCCGGGCTTAGTACTTAGCCCACACTTACCTCATACCCTCTCAGGGAGCACATAAATCTATCCCTCTCATGGAGGTCGTCCACGCTAGGCGCAATCGCTGTCGGGTCCGCTGGGTGATCCAACAAATTCCGTTTCGATCCTTTGCATGGAAAACAAACTGGGATCTTCCTGCAGAGTTTCTTGTGCGTATCTGTCACATTTAGTAAGCACCCCAGGCGGTGTGCGTAATTTTTAAGTATCAGCGTCTACTTACTAATTTTCAGCTTGCATCCGATGCTTCAATATTTCCTGCGTTGAATATGTCATCGAGAGCATTCAGCCAAGATCGGTGGACCTCTGACATCAAAGTAGCATGTGCTGGAATAGGATTAACAAACAGGGTGCACTGTAGAATGACAGTCTTGGCCCACGTTATTACGTCTCCCTTGGCTCCAATGGCTATATTTCGCCGTGATTTAGTACCCGGCAAGATGTGCTCATATCGTTGTGTACTCGAATAGGTGGGAGGACACGAGCTTCTGACCGCTGAGGTAGTGGCACTGTGGTTGGCCAGCAGTGATGAATACGCTGGTACACTGCAAGATGTGAATGTCGGTGGAGGGTATCCACTACCTTGGATTATACGTCGTGGAGCAGCTGGGGTGCGCCTGACTGGCGCGGCTCCCCGCGATCCGGAGGTGGGGGAAACTCGCACAGTCGAAACCCGGCTCTTTGCTCGTCCTCTTTCCCCAGTTCGTGAGTGCTGACGATTCCCTGGTGCAGTGTCATTTGCAATAGCATTGTCCTCTGCATCTGGTTCTGTCTCTGATTCAGTTGGATCATATCTGCGCGAGTTCTGGTACTCATGGCTGCTATCATGGCTGAGACCAAGTGTCTCAATTTATGGTGGTTCATCAGTCTCCCCCAAATGTGCAGTATACGCCGTTGTCTGTAATGTACTCCTTCTAGGGCACTTCGCAGCTCGTGATGGAAGACGTCTGGTGATTTGTGGTGGGGAAGAACTCCGGCCTGCTGCCTGTGTACTATGCGAGCTGCCTGGTTTGGCCGTTAGTGTTCGTGTACTATGCGAGCGGCCTGATTCGGTCCGCTGTGTTCGTAATCCGGATCCCCTATCCACGGGTACGGCGTGATGTCTAAGCCCATACATATTACCTAATTGTAGAGCCAGCTGGCTGAGTGCATTGCCTTGAGATTGTCTAGAGATGGTGTAATACTGGACGATTGACGAAGGTTTGTTCGGAGAGGATAGGAATTAGCATGTAGCAAATCGTAATGTATCCTGCGTGTTGTGCAAACTAGGAGTTTGTTTTTATACAATGGAACACGTCAGGTCTTATATGCTATGTCTTGTGGGGGGAGGGGGGGGATTACGTCTGATCACTCAGTATTGAAAGAATCTATTTAACTGCAAAAAGGGGTTTTCTACTTGTTCAACATTATGTTCGAACTGTGGATGAGCTCAGGTATGATGTTCATCTGGACTCTGGTAGGATAGGGTTCGACCAAACACAAGGTGTCGCTAATGTAGGTGGCGTCGCTAATGTCCCTGGAGCCTTGTAAGCCAAAACTAGCTATAAGGAGTATCGATTACCGAGACTAATTGTAGCAAGACACCTGCCATGCTCTAAGCTGATTATATATATCGAACATCATCTCCACACGTCGAATCATCGAGTGAATCAATACCATCTCAGTTTTCATGTCATGCATCCCCTAGTTCGGCTGGCGAACCCCAGCCTAGTTATTCACAGAGAATGCAAGGCATACCCAATCCGGAAAATCGTATCTGACGTTAGCATAAGGGAATGTAATGATAAGAGAAGCTAAAGCAAGGGCGCGCAATGGTATCATTACTCAAGTTCTAATACATACTAGCTACGATTCCCAATCACACAATACAGGACTCCAAAAAGAAAACTAGATCTAGTATACCGTAAGGTATTTGAGTATTTGGGGTAAAAATGAAAAAAGAATTAAACTCGAATCTAGGAAATCTCAAATTATTTTCCACCCGGGCAACGTCTTCAAGAATGCCGTCTTTCCCGGGTGGATGCGGGGTTTTCTTAGGCGTGCTCAGGACTCAGAGTTGAAGATCCACGTGCCTGGGCAGTCACAGATACTGGTGGCTAAGTCGCGGCCACATTGGTGGTGGATGGTGTCAGTTGAGAGGGAGAGGGATCAGGAATTGTTTTCTCAGGAGTCAAGACATCGAGGTTGGCGACCGGATGTTTGTCGCCAGTCATAGGTCCGGCAGGTGGTGTGTCGTCAGCGCCATCGTGCCCTTGAGGTCTCACAACTACGAGCCTGAGATTTGCTGTCACAAATCGTGACTAAGCAAGGCAGATTTCACATGACTCATACTTATGAGTCATAAGGTATGTTGGATTTAACACTATGACGTTACTTGACTCATAGTTCTCACATGACTATGCACTTGCGAGTCATTGTTATGTTATGATTGGTTGATGGTTTCATGACTCACGATTGTGACGTCATATGATGTAATGACTTTTGC
>Ga0307513_10007864_pt1 | contig 13748 bp, 11 predicted proteins | sample 15_EM_MG_FD_202174 | JGI IMG/M metagenome (GOLD analysis project Ga0307513, IMG submission 202174) | Populus trichocarpa ectomycorrhiza microbial communities from riparian zone in the Pacific Northwest, United States - 15_EM | ecosystem: Host-associated > Plants > Roots > Unclassified | place... | reverse complement strand
CCAATCAACAGGCTGGCCTGCTAAGTGTCTCCTCTTTATGAGTGGAAGAAATTGATAGCACTGGGATTTGCAAACCCTACACAATAATTAGAAAGAAGAACTACAATCAAGCCATCCATTAAATATGTTTATCTTAGTGTTTATGCCATTGGCACTCACGTAAAATAAAATATAAGAATTGGAATTTCTAGTATTTGCCCCGTCAAAGGGATGCACCATTTTTTTTCCAACAGAGAAAACAGGTATGATTCTTGGTCTTCAACAAAAAGGAAAACAAAATCAAGGAAAAAGAGAGTCTATTTTGGCTGAATATGAATCACAACTTGAAGAGGGTTGGGTTAGCATCCTCCATTTTGATATCAATGGCTGTCCAAGGAGGAAAATTCAAAGGGGTGCAGACTAGGAAGCTGTGGTTTGTCAGTCAAGAGGCAATGGCTCCACACGTTTGCAGGAGCCAGGAGGTGCCCATGATTATCATAGATATAATAATCGACTACACCTTCTCGTGATTTGCTCATAATTTGTCAACTCAAGACTTGGTTCAAATTAAATCTGTGTTGATTAAAATAATATTATTTTTAATATTAATATATCAAAATAATTTTAAAAAAATATAAAAAAATATATTTTTATAAAATATTATTTGGAATACAATTCTTCTAAAACAACAATTTACTTGACTCATGACCAGAGCTTTAACACTCACCAAAAAAAAGAAAGGAAAACAAAAAAAACAGAAATCAAATCTACACCTGATAACCTCCTAAACCACACAAATTTTTAATAAAATAGAAGATATTTGGCCGAGAAATCTGCCAACAAAAAAGATTATTGCGTTCTTGGTGTCTGGTATACAGGTAATGTTTACACAATTTTTTTTTTTTTTTTAATTTGGTCATGCCTCCACGTCCGCTATCTCTGTAGAGTTCAAGTCCACTTTCTTACAAGTTGAAAAACGAAGCATATAAAATAACTGAATTTTTGGATACATGGTTTGGATGGGAAGTGGGTTTTCTTTCCACCATATTTATAAAACTTGATCCGGCCGCCACAGGTTAATATGATTCATTTGCAGATTTAAAGCTTTGCCTGAATTGAGTTTTATTTTTAAGTCCGATTCTTTTTTTTTTAAATCTAAATCGACATTATTTTAAAACAAGAATAATGTTGTTTTGATAAAAAAAAAAAAAAAATTGTTAATTTGCCTATGGATCCGCACAAGCTAACCTTACCAATTCTCAACTCTCAACCCATGTTGAGTCTTGCAACTATGCTCTCTATGTAATGATTAAGGATTCCAGCATGAGAACATCTAAGAGGTGATTAGAGAAAAAGTAGTTTTGATACGTGAAAGATGATTCGAAAATATTATTAGATCATTAAAAAAACATGAAAAGGAAATAGAGAGAGTAACTGTGTATCTAAGCTGTGTTTCTTTTCTTTTACTGTTAGTTTTCTGTCAGGCTTTTAATGGAAGCTAACCACATTGAACACCCACTTTGCCATTTCACCAGTTAAAGTCTCTCTTCTCCTCTTCCTGCAAAATATTTCCTTTCATCTTTTGCAGCTTGGAGTTCAACCTTCATTTCTTGAAAGACTTGCTTTCAGTTGAGAAATGGAAAATTCAGGGAATATTTTGCGATGCAGAACCCTCTTTTGTTTGCCTTTCTTGAATGTATAGTATGTTATCAGATTAGCACTTGCAATCATGGAGTTCAAGAAAGAGAAGATTGTGAGGTTACTCTCTTAACTTACATATTCTTTTCTTTTATGGCTCTCATCTGCTTTCTTTGATGATTTGATTGAAGGGTGTTCTCGAAATTTACAGGTTTAATGATAGTCAAAACCTGGACAAGACATTACCTGTTCATAAGACAACAGCTTCATTCTTCAAAACTGAAGGTGGTATTATTAATGACAGAAACACAAGTGACAAGGTTCCTAAGTTTGGAAGGTTTAAGGAATTTCCAGAGAATAACCATGAACCATATTGGAGAGAAAAGATTCTTGATCCAGGAAGTGATGTTATCTTGAAATGGAACAGGGTTTTCCTCTTCTCATGCTTAACAGCACTCTTTGTTGATCCGTTGTTTTTTTACCTCCCATCAGTAATCAGCAATGGAAAGTCAACTTGTATGGATACTGATTTGAATTTAGGAATCACAGTGACATGTTTTAGAACATTTGCTGATATATTTTACATAATTCATATTGTAATAAAGTTTAGGACAGCTTATGTCTCACCTAGTTCAAGAGTTTTTGGGAGAGGTGAACTTGTTATGGATCCTGAGTTGATTGCAAGGAGATATTTGAGATCAGATTTCTTCATAGATCTTATTGCAGCATTACCTCTTCCTCAGGTACTTGCATTCCTAACTTTGTTTTCTGCTTTTATTTATTGGATTAGATGTAGAACTTAGCCTGTGATTTCTTTCTTCTCTTCTGCCTATAAATCACAGATACTTGTGAGAATGAACTTGAAATTTTCATTTGGTTTTTGAGGTTGGAGTTGCTATTGTATTTTCAGCTGCCCTTTTGCCTCAATTTTCCCTGCATCTATTTTACTTCTTGAGGTTGAGCTGCTGTTACAAATTGGTGTTTCGCCCAGTGGCATTCACCTCTGCAAAGAGGGGGATGAGTTCTCGAGTTTGAGCTCCAACTTTGTCACCTAAGAACCACGAAAATAACAAGAATAAAATAAATAAAGGAAAGTAAAGGAAAAGGTTTAGATGCAGATTAGATATGGCAACAATACATATGGCAGGGTGTTTGATTTTTTTTTAAGCATCCATTACTTGCAAATGACAGTTCTTCTTGCTTTGATTTTTAGTATCTTTTCATTATTGAAGTCTATCCTTTGAAGCTAAAGAGGAAATGGCATCAAATTGTTCTTTTTTTGGCAGATTGTGATATGGTTTATAATACCAGCAATTAGAAGCTCTCATGCTGATCATACCAACAATGCCATAGTACTGATTGTTCTGCTCCAGTATATTCCCAGATTATATCTGATTTTTCCATTGAGTTCTGAGATCATTAAAGCTACTGGAGTAGTCACAAAGACTGCCTGGGCTGGGGCTGCATATAATCTCCTGCTATACATGTTGGCTAGTCATGTATGTAATGCCTCCTTAAATCAGAGCATACATGCCCTTTGAGGCTACTTGCTTCTCTCTCGAAATGCTCCTGTTGTTGTTTTTGGTCATCTGGTGGTGCTTTATACTGATTAGGCCTCTGATCTTGTAGGTCTTGGGGGCATCCTGGTATTTGTTGTCGATTGAGCGCCATGCAACATGCTGGAAATCTGCTTGCAAACATGAATTGAGCCCTATACCATGCAAGCCTCGTTACTTGGATTGTGGTACTGTGAACTTTACTGATCGCAAGTCATGGGAAAACACTACTGTTTTATTTTCAAGATGTAATCCGTCCAACAAAACCTTTTTCGATTACGGCATATTCGCAAATGCATTGAAGCAGAATGTACTTTCCTCTGATTTTCTTGAAAAGTATTTCTACTGTCTTTGGTGGGGCTTGCAGAACTTGAGGTACAAATGTTCATTCGAGATAATGATAGCATCTGATTGCATTTTATCATTTTCATTGGATCTTTGAATCGATGCATGATATTGAAGCGAAAATTTTCTTTCTTCGGTATGCAATTGCTACAAATTAACATCTGCAGATACATAGATTCCATCTGTTGTTTTCATAACTGAAGTACATTTTTGTAGGGACTTTCTTACATATCTTTTCTGTTTGTTCCATTTTTCAGTTCCTATGGCCAGAGTTTATCAACAAGCACATTTATTGGGGAAACTGCTTTTGCCATACTCATTGCCATCTTGGGCCTGGTTTTGTTTTCCCATTTGATAGGAAATATGCAGGTAAATGTAGACCACTTGAGGCACCCCGTTGCCTATCTTTTGGCCTCTGTTGGACTGTGTGTTTATAATTGAAATGTTTCTCAGATACAAAAAAGAAAGAAAACAGAACCCATTGGAGATCTGTTTAGTTGAAGAAGACTTGGACATGTCCTCATTCTCAAGAAACTATTTTCCTTGGAAATTTTATGATGAATTTCCTCTGAAGTATAAAAGCAAGATAATGTTTAATGATGGCCAGAATAATCTTTGCATTGCTCTTTTGACATGCTCTCTCTTGCACAGACATACTTGCAATCTATCACTGTGAGGCTTGAGGAGTGGAGGCTCAAGCGTCGAGACACAGAGGAGTGGATGAGACATCGTCAACTCCCTCAAAGTCTACGAGAACGTGTCAGACGGTTTGTTCAATACAAGTGGCTTGCAACTAGAGGGGTTGATGGAGAATCAATCTTGCGTGCATTACCTACAGATCTTCGTCGAGACATCCAGCGCCACCTATGTCTGGACCTTGTTAGACGAGTAAGTAGCTCCCTAGTGTTGCCATCAAGCATTTTAAAATCTATCTGCTCCTTTTGTGCTCTAGCTAATGTTTTTCCTATTTGCAGGTTCCTTTTTTCTCACAGATGGATGGTCAGCTACTTGATGCAATATGTGAGCGCTTAGTGTCCTCCTTGAGTACTCAAGGAACCTATATAGTTCGAGAAGGTGATCCAGTCACAGAGATGCTTTTTATTATCAGGGGAAAGCTAGAGAGCTCAACTACAAATGGAGGACGAACTGGCTTCTTCAATTCAATTATTTTGAGACCTGGCGACTTTTGCGGTGAGGAGCTGCTTGCCTGGGCATTGCTCCCAAAATCTACTCTCAACTTACCATCTTCCACAAGGACAGTGAGAGCTCTAGAAGAAGTGGAAGCATTTGCATTGCAAGCCGAAGACCTCAAGTTCGTCGCCAATCAGTTTAGACGTCTCCATAGCAAGAAGCTACAACATACCTTCCGTTTCTACTCTTACCATTGGAGAACATGGGCTACCTGCTTCATTCAGGCTGCTTGGCGTCGGCACAAGAAGAGAATGATGGCAAAGAGCTTGAGCATGTCAGAATCCTTCTCACTTTCTGTTGATGGGCAAACAGCTGATGACGAAACAACACAAGAGGAGGCTGAACCTAGTTTTGCATCTTCAACTTCTTCTCAAGCAAAACAGCACCTTGGTGTCACAATACTGGCTTCAAGATTTGCTGCAAACACAAGAAGAGGGGCTCAGAAAGTCAAGAAAGTTGACATGCCCAGGTTGCAAAAACCTGAAGAGCCAGATTTTTCAACAGAACCAGATGATGACTAGTTCGACCCCAGTTCTCATCCAACAGCCAAACTATCCATGGGTAAAAGCTCTTACGGAAGCCAAAAGATTAATCCCGAAGAGATATTAATTTAAATGATGCACATCATAAATGCTTAAGCACTCAGGGATGACTGCATTGATTCTTAGGTAGCTGGAAGCCAAGTGGATGTAAAAGGTGCAGGTTGCATGCCATTTCTATGATATCCATTAGTCTATAGGTATACATGTAGCAGGTCTTGATTAACGTAGAGTTTTGTTATTGCCACTTGGGTAAAGATTAACACATTATTGCCTTGGATTTTCTTGCTGAAATGGTATTGAGCTCCACAATAAATTTTATCAGGATAATCTTATTTCAAGAGGATGAATGGCCTTTGCTGGAGTTGAGACTAGCAAGTCTTACTGCAGGACTGGGTAGAATCTTCAACATATGTGCATAAGCAGAAGCATTTTCAAACTCAAAAAAGGCCCATTAAACAGTGAGTACAGTTTTGAAGTCCTGGCCTCTTTCAATTGCTGACAGACTTGACTCTTGTAATTGAAGAGGAAAACAATGACATATCATCCACACTTCCATAATCCTCCATGCAGGACCTAGTAAAATGGACTTGGTCATATCCAAAACATGTTAGGACAGGCAGAAAAACTTGGACTTGCCTACGTATTACCAAGCTAATCCCACTAGTAACCCAGCACAGTGCCAGCGACAGAGGTGATGCCAAAAAAATGAAAGTGAAAGGCCATGAAACGGGTGGGTGGTCAAATCAAAAGATTTTTCTGATTGTCTTCTCAAGACAAATATTTTAATGGCGTGGACCAGAGAAAGTAGCGAGTTTGTCCTAACTATACTCCCACCAACAGCACGATATACAGAATCCATAATCAATATATGCCCAGGAAAGATCACTTGGCCCCCCCAACCTTTTGGACACTATAATTTGAAGAGTGATGTGTGTGTGAACCATAACCTCATCACCTTGGCCATCTGATATTAGCTACAAAGGCTCAACTTGTTTAGTCATTTTCGCTGCCGACACTTTCTTTTGACCTCCTGTTAAAATAAGAAATCCAGCCATACATGTGCACATGCATGCACATTCAGAGGAACAGATTGCAAACAGGGAACAAAAGGAATATGAGGAGAGGGATATGTGAAAATGTACATATAGTAATTCTTTTACATGTCACACACTATAAAGATAAAATCTGAAAACCAGAAGCATCAGGCAAGGTAATGCTTTGATCTCACTCAAACTTCTAGACTTTACAAGAGCAAATATGGCTTGAACCTTAAATGCTGCTAAATCACACCCAAGCAAGAATACAAGTCAACTGTAAAAGAAAAAATGAAACCTAATATCCTACCTATAACAACCAACAACAATTCGATGCCTGAGGAAAACTAACAATGACCAATATCCTATGTGAAAAAAAATAAAAATAAAAGGAAATATGAGCACAGTATGGAGAGTGATTTCTGAATAGATAATCCTATAGGCTTTCAAATCACGTAGAAAATGACTTCCATTTTATTGAATTGAAGGTTACCCTTCACCATCATTTGCATGGTCGATCCCAGTAGGCTATTGATAGATTATCTGAACCCGAGCGGAAATGTATTACACTCTATCTTGCTTTCATTCACGCTTAGCTTATTTGCTCTCCAATCAGATCAAGACCAACAACAAGGAAGGTCACACCTTGGAAGAGAAGGAAGTAAAAGTGGACTCCCTGGGCTGATAACAAGCTCCTGACAGAAGCTGTGAGTAGGAGGAAAGCTAGAGCAAGCTCTTTCCTGTAAATCTTATTCACTTTCTTTACGGGTTTAGTAGCTGTTTCTTTTTGTTCCTTCAATTGGTTTAACAGTTCAAGCTCGGTCTCCGAAGCTCCTCTGCATATCTGTGGTTGCATTGTCTTTGAGTCCCTCTCAGCAGCAGCCAGCAAGTCAGATTCTGATGACCTACCAGCCTTCTTGGTGACAACCCACTCATAAGAGCTACCCAACTGGAATAAACCAGAAACCATGGCATTGAATTTGGTAACTGACATGGTGTTTTCAAAGAGCAGGTAAGGAACAATGAAAGGGAAGGATTTTGGGGCAGGAAGAATGTTCAGGAATGACATCAAGACAGGCACATAGCAAATAACCCACATAGGAAGCTCAGCCTCGGGGACAAACATTGTTAAAGGAAGAATTATGCAGAACAGTGTGAAGGAATAGAAAGGAAGGATAAGTTTTCTCAATAGAAAAAATAGGAATATTAAGTTTGCTTTCTTCCATAATGCTATCTGCAAGATTGAAAACATGGAAAACCCTTAGTAAAGTTAAATCAGTGTGGAATTTATATTACAGGAAGCACAAATGGGATCAAAGGCACCTTAGAGGTTATAATTGCTGGAAGACACAAGCGGAAAAGTTGCATAGGACCAGAATGCCAACGATGTTGCTGCTTCCTGTAAGCTTCATAGGACTCAGGAACTTCACAGAGGACCTGAAAGGTTACACATATAATTCATGTTGTTATGACTTGTCCAAAATTTATGAGGAAGGAAAGTATGCACCTGTTTTCTTGTCATCAATCTTACATACTAAAATTTTAGATTGCTTTAAAATGAAATGGAATGATCCCTCTGTATTTGTTCATCTTGATCCTACCAAACTATATTTACTGATGCAATGGAAGCGATGGATATAGCTTGATAGTAGCACAAGAGTACCTTAACGTCATTAAGGAAGATGAATTTCCAACCATTAAGATGTGCACGGACAGCTATGTCCATGTCCTCTACAGTTGTCCTTTCAAGCCATCCGCCAGACTCTTCAAGGGCTTTGATTCTCCAAACACCAGCAGTTCCATTGAAACCAAAGAAATTTAGGAATGCTCCATTAACTTGCTGTTCAACCTCAAAGTGAAAACACAAATTGATGTTTTGGAGACGAGTCAATAAATTCTCATCCTTGTTCACAAATGCCCATCTGGCTTGAACCAGCCCTAGTTCAGGATTGTTCTGCAACACAAGGTAAGACAGACAAGTGGATTAAATCACAAAAACATTTTGGACAGCAAACAGTTCACTGAAATAAGATTCTTTTGTCTTTATCTACCTTGAAATGCGGCACCGTCAGCTTAAGGAAGTCTGGATTGGGCTGGAAATCAGCATCAAAAATCGCAACAAACTCATAATCCTTTACATAATCACAGCTCATTGCAGACTTGAGATTTCCAGCTTTGTAACCTGTTCTAATCAAGCGATGCCTATAGATTATATTGACACCCTTTTGGTTCCACTTAGTAACCTCTGCCTTAATTAACCATTGGATGCTCTCATCATTAGAATCATCAAGAACTTGAATCAGTATGCGATCCTTTGGCCAATCCATTTGGCAAACTGCAGAGATAGACTGCTCATATACCTGCATACAGAAAGCATATCAACATCAAGGACTCTGTAGGGATTTTGACATTGCCACCACTTATATCGTATGCGAATCCTAGATGTCCCTATTAATAATCATCTAAAGTCTGATACTTCCTGGTTTGATATTGATCTAAAATAACAGATCCAATCATCATGACATAAATTTTCTATTATTTTTTCGATTGCTAGATACAATCCAAAATTATTATTTAAATGGCACCTAACTTAGTCATCGAATTCTTCAAATTACAAATAAATCACGAAACTATTTGACGACTAGAAATTAATATATATATATCAGCTATTGGAACATCTAATCATTCAAAGATAAATTCTCCACTTCACAATTATCATTTTTCGAATCTCTGAAAATTTTGCTATATTTTTGTCATTTCAACTGCTTAAATTAATTAACATGTCCCCTAAATCTTTGAATGCAGAAAATAAGTCCCAGTCACAGATTTAGCCGCAAGCTAAAAGCAACACGCAGCGATGGAAGGCAAGCACAAGAAAGCAAAACAAAGAGGAGACAAAGTTTAGTGCATTACCTCTCTTTCGTTACACATTGGGATTTGTACAAGAACCATGGGATAGTCATAGCCTGGTGCCTCAACATCATCTGACTTGAATGGATCCCCATCAATCCTTGGCTTAATCTTCTTGTATTTGATCCAAAAGCAACCCAAACAAAGTACCAAACGATCTACAGATTGAATAAGGAATAAAACAACACAGAATTGAGAGAGAACTTGAATTACTGGCGCAATGTAATCAGCCCTGAATGTTAACCAAGCAACAAAAACCATGTGAAGCAAGCCTTGCAAATCCAAGGTACTTGGGATATGCAAATTAGCACTCTCAAAATAACGCCAACCTTTCAAATAAGCAAGCACTTCAAAAGCCAAAATTGCCAAAGAGGTCACTAAAAACACTCTAATGATTTTAAGTACCAATTTCCCTTTGCCTAACTTCTCGGTAGCCACTGCAACACCTTGTCTAAAGATCAACCTCTTCTTGATAGTCCCTAGCAAGGCCCAAAAGACAGTAGCTAACCAAGCAACACAACCAACAGCTCTATGAGCCTTGAGGAGCAAAACCCATGTGACTTGCTTAGCATTCTTGCCTCTGCTCTTCTCAACTGGCCTAAATGCAGAATCTGGACCATTGATTTCCACGACAGAATAGTTAGGATTCTCCATTTTCACTACCACAGGTGATCCCTTCTTTCTGTCTTTTCCCCACCAATCTGAAAAATCCAATCCTGGAGCCATTTTTCTTCTCTATCTACAACACAAATTCACAGACAACAAAAAACCAAAAAAAAAAAAAATCCCAAGAAACTAAAATCCTCAAAAGCTCCAGTCTTTTTAACAAAAATTCAACACTCAGATCCCAAAACCAAGAAACAAGAGACCCCCATTTCAGAACCAGCCATATTAAACCTAGAAAACTAGATCCCTACCCTTCCCCGATCAAAGAACAAAAAAATAACTCAACTTTAAAGCTAGCCAGTCAAGCTAAGTACAATGTGGCAAGAAAAGGCAAAAGGAAAGGAGTGAAAGAGATGTTCCTTGTATCCTCTTCACTTAAAGACGCACACTACCAAGAGATCCAGCATGGCAAAGAAATATTACGAGGAAAGGTATCTGTTGTTGCAGCTGTAAGAACCCTTACACCATGTGAATTTGTCGAATATTCTAAAACCAAAGCCCATGATAAACCATACAACCTTAGCCTTTTACTGTTCAAAATTTTTTACCACCACCATTTATTTCTCCAATCTTTTTTATGGGATCTGCATAAATCATTAGTACATTAAAGAATAAAGACACAGCACCTTGGACTAGAAAGTAAACATCGGTTGACTAGGAAGTAAACTTGTGAAAATCTAGATGAAAGGTTTCAGGGTGTGACGCTGTGTTGACTAAATTATGAGGTAAGAACATGGAAATTTCCATGCCTAATTAAGCATGTTCACTGATTATAGAAATTTGTTTAGACATTAAGATTCTTTCTATTTTATTTTATTCTATACCAATGCATACATAAATGTTAATTACTACCACTTTAAATAACTGGATTACATGTTATAAAATCTGTAATGAAAGTAAATAAAATTAGATTAATTAAATATAATATAGAAAATGTGTTTGCTTTTCTAACTCAAGAATTAGATTTTTAAAATATAATTTAGAAAAAAGATATTTAATCTAAAATAAATTAACCAAACAAGGAAACTTAAATTTCTTGAGTAACAAAAGGTATTTCCAAACATTTAAATCAACTAACTATAACATTTTTTTCAATTCAAAGATGATTAAAAGATATAATTGGAAAACAAATTAATTTTGATGAGTAGAAATTGGTATGGGGAAAATGAAAGAAAAGGGAAATTAAATTACCCTAAATTCTCAATAAACTAACTTAATTTAATCATAATAAAAGAAAAATGAAGGTAAGAACATGTCGGTTATGAGGAGAAGAAAAAATGAGAGAGGAGAATATTCTTCTTCTGTTCTAACATTTTGTTTGGTCCCTCACTATTTTGTATAAAAGAATACAAGTAATTCAAGTAAATAAAATCAAGAGAGAAACACAAGTGGCTTGGGACACCAGCAAATTGCCCATCTCACCCTTCATTAATAGCCTACAAGTTGCATCCTAAGGGGTAGGAATGTCTTTTCCTCACTACATCCACTTTCTATGGAAAGGAATCCAAGAAATGAGGTCATCATCCCCTTTTGTCCATATTTATTTTTTAGAATTCTTTTTATTTTAGAGAATATTAAAGTACAGAAAGCACATTATAATTTATATATTAAAAACCTTGGGTGCAACGCACCTCCTTGTAATAATAGTGAAGGAAGTGGTTTTTTTTAATGTTTTTCGTCGTCCTTTTTTTTTTTTTTTTTTTCATTCTCCTCCTTTTTCTTCTTTCATTTGTTTTTAAATGTAATGACAATTTTTTTAAAAAAAATCAAGTTGCTTAAACATTTTTTTAATGTTAAAAGCAGCAGCGTGGAGATGTAAAACTAGGAGGATGGTAATTAAAGGGTAGGTTTTATGGATTATTTTTGTATTATTATGGTTTGTGGGGTCTTAGTTGAGATTAAATAATGCGGTAAAGTTGAAGGAATAATAGAGCTGTAGGAATAATAGAAAAGGAAAGCAATCAAATGGAGGAATCTTGGAAGATTAATTTTTGCATTTATTTTATTAATTAATAATAATCATGGTTCTTTTTACTGTCAGTAAGAATTTATGCATTAATTAGCCAATGTAATGATGAAGTGCCTTTCTAGGTGTCATCTTTGAAGCTTGGAGAAGTAGCCATTAGATCTTTGCTACGATTTAGCTTACGTTTATTATTACTACGATCAGAGAGATTTTTTAAAATGTTTTTTCAAATAATGTAGATAATGTTTGATGTTTCTGGTTTGAGTTAGTGTTTTAAAACTTGGATTAGATTGATAAGTCAACTCAAGGCTTGACTAACCTAAAGCTTGAATAGGTTCAAGTTAAAAAAAAAATAAGGATAAAATTGACATGACTTAACCTAGTAAAAAATACATTTTGATATGTATTATGGTTGATTCAGGTAGAACTTGGTAAAAAAAAAACTATAATTTGTTTTCTCTAAAACTATAAACTTGGTAAAAAAATAACTATGTATTTTTCTTAGTTATTATTATTTCTTATTTAGTCTAGGGAAATATTTTTTTATGGTGCTTTTACTTTTTTTCTATTTAGTTTAGGAAATTAAGTATTAAGATTGATAATTTTATTTTTCCTAGTTTGTTTAGGATTTTTATTACTTTTCCTTTATTTTTAGGTTTCTTAGTTTGTTTAAGTTGGTTTTTTGGTTTATTTAGGGTGTTGTAAACCTCTTAAAAGGTAGACCATAATAGAGTTTTCTTTTAAGCAATAAAACTATGAATTAAGATTCTTGTGTTCTACCTTATTTCATCCATTAATTTGTTTTCTCTTACTATTGTCCTATTGTTTATGTTTCTGTCTGCGTTAGTTGGTATCAGAGTCCAACAATCCAGGGTTATTGCTTGTTGTGTGTTGCAATCCCGTGAATATTTTTTTGCTTATTGTATGTTGCTAACAACTATGGTAGAAAGAGGTTGCAGAGTAGGGCATGATCAATGAAGGGATGAGGGGTTCTCCCCTAGCAGAGAAATGTCTAGGGGCTCATGATAGAGGATATATAGAGGCAGATCATAAAGTTGACTCGTCCATTGGAATATAGAGACCTATAGAAACAAAGTCAGGAGGAAAGTGATCATGGATCTCTAAGCAGTACCATGAATCCATTCTAGAGGAAAGAGTAGAGTAGAAAGCCTCTTTATTGAGAGAAAAACAGAGCTTGAGATTTTGAATTTAATATCTAAATCCCTGAATTTATAGGGAACTATATAGGAAGAAGATTTCATTAATTGGTTGGACGAGTTTTTCACTATAAGAAGGTTCTAGAGCAAATGAGGTTGAAAATTGATTACAATCATATTGAAGGCTCGATCTTCTGCCTGGTGGGAGTAGTTAAAGAGGTCATGAAAGAGGCAAGGAAAGTTGAGAATCATGACTAGGATAAGTTGAAGGAGCATTTTTTTATTCCTTTTATCTATATGCAAACCCTATACCATAGCTCAACGCATTGTCTCAATAGACAATGAGGCAAATTTGCCAACAATCATACTAATGACTTTGCATAAATAAAATAGCATTTAGTGGCAAGATATCATATTAGTTTACTGCAGTAGATCTAAAACGTGTAATGCTTGTCATCTTTGTAAATAGTTTTGAAGGCATATTAGAGGGCTTTGACATTTGAGAAATAACATGTTGTTATGGTAGTTAATGGAGTTTTTGGGCTTATCAATAATCAAAGGCCACCCACCCTCAAGCCAGACCTACTTAGAAAACTCAGCAGATAACAGGTTAGGGTTTTGGTTCGATATTTTGAATTTGTTATTACAAATATGGAGTATAATTACAGTTAGAATATATTTATAAAAAAAACCTATAAACTTAATCCAAGTATAGATGGTTTGATTTATCTAAAACTTGATTTGAATGGGATTTACTTTATTAT
>Ga0307513_10007862_pt1 | contig 13750 bp, 8 predicted proteins | sample 15_EM_MG_FD_202174 | JGI IMG/M metagenome (GOLD analysis project Ga0307513, IMG submission 202174) | Populus trichocarpa ectomycorrhiza microbial communities from riparian zone in the Pacific Northwest, United States - 15_EM | ecosystem: Host-associated > Plants > Roots > Unclassified | place... | reverse complement strand
GTTCTACACCGTGCTGATGGGCAGCAACGTGCTGATCCAGGGCATCGACATCGCGCTGGTCCACACCATCCCGAGCGCCGCCACGGCAGTCACCGGCAAGGACTGGGGCGAGCTGCTGCGCAGCGCCGTGTTCTTCGCCATCTGGGCCAGCTACTTCCGTACGTCGCAGCGCGTCAAGGCAACCTTCGTGCACGGCCGCGATGCTGCTCAGCTCATTCCCGTCATCCCACCGATTCAGCCCCTCGAAAGCGGCGCGACATGAACGCCACCGTCTCTGTGTTCATCTTCGCCATCGGCAGCGCCTTCTTCCTCTGCGTCTCGTGGCGGGCCTTGCTGAACCCGCGCTCGCACGGCTTCTACCGCTTCATCGCGTGGGAATGCATGCTGGCGCTGGTGCTGCTGAACTTCCCGTCGTGGACGCTCGACCCGTTCTCGCCGCGCCAGATCGTTTCGTGGGCCCTGCTGGCGAGTTCGGCCGCCCTGGCCGGGCACGCGGTGCAGCTGCTGAAGGCAATCGGCCGGCCCGGTGCCGAGCGCAGCGATGCCGAGCTGTTCGCCTTCGAGAAGACATCGGCGCTGGTGACCACCGGTGCCTTCCGCTACATCCGCCACCCGATGTATGCCGCGCTGCTGTTCTTGAACTGGGGTGCGTGGCTGAAGGACGTGTCGTGGCTCAGCACCGGGTTGGCCGGCGTGGCGAGCGTGGCGCTGCTGCTCACCGCGCTGCGCGACGAGGCCGAGTGCCGTCAGCATTTCGGCAAGGCCTACGACGACTACATGAAGACCAGCAAGCGCTTCGTGCCCTTCGTCTTCTGAGTTTCATGGGGTGATCGGGCGTACGCGGTCGTGCCTCAAGGCTGCCGCGACCAGTCCTGGTTGAGGCCGCCGCTGCACGCTTGCTGGCGAACGTCGGCGCCGTCCGTCGTGGCACTGCCGCTGACGTCGGCACATTTACCGCTGTGCCGGGCCTTCAGCAGGAAGTAGCCATTGTTGGAAACCCATTGCCACTGCTGGTTGGTACCGCCGTTGCAGGCCCATTGGACGATGTCGGCGTTGTCGGCCGTCGATGCACCGCTCACGTCCAGGCACTTGCCGCTGTTGACGCTGACGACGTTGAAGTAGCCGTTCCCCGCGTCAAAGAACTGCCATTGCTGCCAGGCCCCTGAATTGAGCGTGTACTGGCCAACGTTCGCACCATCGTTCTTGTTCGGGTTCTGCACGTCCAGCACCTTGCCGCTGTTGCGGTTCTTCACGTACTCGATGGCGGGCGGCTGCCCGGCCGTGTAGTTCGTGTCCTTCAGCACCGTGCCGTGCCGGTAGGGGCCGACCGAGCTGAGGCCGGTCCAGGTGTAGAGGTCCGCGCTGGTCGCGCTCCAGATGCCGCCGTTGGTGTACTTGTCGATGTAGATGCGCCAATTCCCGTCGGTCGTCTGCACCAGGGCCGGTGCTTCGTAGCCGGAGCCCCAACCCGCCCAGTTGGCGGTGCCGACCCAGCTCCACGGGCCCAGCAGGCTGCTGGCGATCGCATGCTCGATGTACTTGGTCGTCTCGTTCTTGACGAACGCATGGTAGGTACCGGCCAACTTGACGACGAAGGTGTCGATCCTGTTGGTGCCGATGCCCATGTCGACCGGGCCGCTCCACTGGGTCAGGCTGCTGTTACTGGCGGTGTAGACATAGGGTTTGAAGTTCGAACCCTGCGGCCCCAGGGTCACGATCAGCTTCACCGTCGAGCCTTCGACGAACCATTCGGGCGCCCAGGTGAAATACGTTCCCGACACCCCGGCGTCGACGGTGGCGACCTGCTTCCAATTGACCAGGTTGCTGCTGGACGCAATGGCGAAATACGTCGACGAGGTGGTCCACGACTGCACCGTGTAGGCAACGTAGTACTTGCCGTCCGTGTGCTTCATGATGCTCGGATCACGCAACACGCCGGTGGAGCCTCCGAAGTTGGTGTTGGAAAACAGGTTGAAGCTGGTGGCGTTGCTGGAGGTGTAGATCCAGAGTTTTTCGTCGGCCGCCGCGTCGCCTTTGAAGGTCGCGAAGACGTAGGCCGTTTCCGCACGAACGGCGGTGATGCCTGCCGAGAGCAGAAGCGCCGCCGCGGCGGCCATGAACCGGGTCCAGATTCTTTTCATGAGATGTCTCCTTTGCTTTGGGTTCGAACTTCACGAAATCACGGGTTCGCCAGAACTTTCCAGAACTGGTCGTTGGTGGCTACTGCTGTGTCCACTTCTGGTTGAGCCCCCCATAACAGGTCCACAACTGCAACTTGGTTCCGTTGACGGTGCCGTTCGATGCGGCATCCAGGCACAGGCCCGACACGCGATTGGTGACCGTGCCGTCGGCATTCAGGTTCCATTTCTGGTTGGTCTGCCCGTTGCAGGTCCAGAGAATGAGCGTGGTGCCGTTGGTCGTGCCGCTGTTGTTCGCGTCCAGGCACTTGTTGCCGTAGACCACGAGTTCGCCGCGTGCCGTGGCGGTGAAGGTCTGGTTCTGGCCGCCGTGGCAGTCCCACAGCGCGGGCTGCGTGCCGTCGACGATGCCGTTGTCGGGAATGTCCACGCACCGGCCGGAGCCGCTGCCCACGAGCGCCGTGCCGTTGGTGCCCGGGAGGGCCTGCACCTTGATCGCATCGAAGTCCGGCGCCCAGGTGGTCGGGTTGCCGAAGCTGAGGGTGTTGTTCGAGCCCTGTCGCAAGGCCACGATGAGTGAGACGGTGCCGACGCTGGACCACGATCCCGTCGAAGGAAACGACACCGCCGTGGCCTGCTGGCCGTTCACCTGCAACGTGGCCGTTCGCGCCGTGGCGTCGCCGTTGATGTAGTCGATGTTGAGCAGCTTCAGCCCGGCAGTCGCGGTGGTCACGCCGTTGAAGCCGAGCGTGGCACCCTGGCCGACGAAGCCCACGCGGCTGCCTGCGGAGCAACCGGTGCATGCCGCGGTCCCGGCCGTGCCGGTACGTGTGTTGCCAGCCGCCTCGGCCTCGTACGTCGTGCCCGAACCTTCGGAACCACTCACGGTCACGAAAGCTGCGTCCCCCGCCGCCACGCGGAGCGTCCACCCGGTGGCCGCGCTGCCCAGCGTCGCGCCCGACCACACGTCGCGCACGGTAGCCGTGCTGGTGGCGAGGCCCATGTCGGCCCAGCGCATGCCGATGTCGGCGGCGGCACCCGTGCGGTTGAGCAGCAGCACGGCGCGCTGGCCAGTGCCGGACAACACCTTCGCATAGACCTGCAGGCCCGCGGTGTCTTCCGCAACCTTGACGCCTTGCAGTCCGCGCGCATCCTGGTCGATCGCGATCATGCTGCGGTTGCCCAGCAGCGACTTCACCGTCGCCGTCATCTTCGTCAGGTCATGCCCCATCAGGAGCGGTGCGCCCGCGATGGCCCACAGCCCCAGGTGCAGGCGGTTCTGTGCGTCGCTGAGGCCGGTCATGCCCACCATCAACATGTCGGGGTCGTTGACGAAGCCGGTGTGCTGACCCGGCGCATGCAGGCCGCGGTCGAAGTTGCTCAACATCTTGGCGGTGGTGGGCGACTCGCCCCAGAAGATCACGTCGGTGCTGGTGCGCCACATCGGCGCCATGCCCGCGCCCCAGTTCCACGGCTGGTTGATGCCCCAGTTGCAGATCGACAGCACCATGGGCCGGCCGGTCACCGCGGTGGCCGCGGTGATGGCGCTGCTGATGCGCTGGTAGGTGCTCTTGGCGTCCAGCTTCTCGACATCTCCGCCGCACCAGTCCACCTTCAGGAAGTCGAAGCCCCAGCGCTGGAACTGCAAGGCGTCCTGGGACTCGTGGCCTTCGATGCCGGTGTTCGGCGCCGCCGGCTGCCCCGAGGTCGGGAAGTAGTAGCCGCAACCATTGCGCCCCGCATCGGTGTAGATGCCGGCCTTCAGGCCCTTGCCGTGGATGTAGTCCGCAATCGCCTGCATGCCGCCCGGCCACTGCACCGTGTCGACCACCATGTCGCCGTTGGCGTCGCGCTGGCCTTGCCACCAGCCCTCGTCGATGTTGACGTACACGTAGCCGGCCGACGGCAGGCCCGACGCGACCAGCGCATCGACCTGCGCCTTGATCGTCTGGGAGTTGAAGGTGCTAGCAAAGCTGTTCCAGCTGGCCCAACCCATGGGCGGGGGCGGAACGGCAATGGCTGTGGCTGCTTGCGCGAGGGTCGCAGCGCCAGACAGGAAAGCAAAGAGAAAGGCAAAGACCAGCGCGATCAAGCGCCGGGGCATTGAAGACATCGACATGGGAATGCTCCTTTGAGTTCTTTTCACGAGATCATTGGGTCGCCAGGAATTTCCAGAACTGGTCGTTGGTGGCGTTGTCGTTCCACTGCAGGGCGTTCGCGCCGTCGCTGGTCAGCATCTGGTCCACACCCAGCACCTTGGCGCTGTGCGAGTTGACGAGCCTGAACGCGCCACCCGACCCCTCGACGACCTTCCACGCAGTGGCGGCCGCGCCCGAGTCCGCGGCCTGAACGGCTTTGGCGCCGTTGCCGCTCATCATCTGGTCGATGCTCAGCACCTTGCCGCTGTTGACGTTGGTGAACACGTAGCTGCCGTCGTTCAAGAGGCGCGCGCGCCACTTGTGGTCGGCAGTGCCGGTGTCGGCCCACTGAACCACTTGCGCGCCTTCGGAGGCCGACATGCCGGTCACGCCCAGAACCTTGGTGCTGTTCAGGTTCTGGATGCGGTAGACGCCGTTGGTGACCAGGCCGCTGTCGAGCGCGATGGCCCAGCGTTGGTCCATGGACCCGGTGTCGGGCCATTGCACCGCCAAGCCACCATCGACCGTGCCCGCGCCGGAGATGCCCAGCACCTTGCCGCTGTTGCGATTGATGACCTTCCAGGTGTCGGCGTCCACCGGCTCGATGCGCCACTCGTGGTCGGCGGTGCCGTTGTCGGCCCACTGAACGACCTGTGCGCCATTGGCGGTGGACATGCCCGTCACGCCCAGCACCTTGTTGCTCAGCACATTGCGGATCTTGTAGAAGCCGCTGGCCTGCAGCTCCAGCACCCAGTTGTGGTCGGCTGTGCCGTTGTCTGCGTACTGCACGGCCGCCGCGCCGTCGGCCGTGGACATGCCCGACACGCCCAGCACCTTCGCGCTGTTGAGGTTGACCAGGTGGTACCGCGAGCCTGACTTCACGCCACTGCCATTCAGCTCGAACTCGGCGAGGCCTGTGTAGAAGCCCGGGTTGTTGTTGAACACCGCGCGGATGCGCGACGTGTTGATGGCAGGGAAGCTGGCGGTGTTGACGGTATTGCCTGTGGGGGTGCTCGGCGACTTCGAGACGTTGGCAATGTCAACCCATGACGAGCCGTTCCAGTACTGCAGGCCATAGCTCGTCGGCGCCTTCAGGCCTGTGTCATCGGCGAAGAAGTAGAGCTTTGCCGTCGATACCGTCTTGGCCGAGCCGAAGTCGACGGCGTACCAATCCGAGCTGTTGCCCGACCCAAAGGAAGACCAGCGATTCTTGGTGTCCCGGTAGTACCAGACGCGTCCGTCGATCGCCATGGAGGCCGGGTCCGTGCTGTAGCTGTACGACGCGGATGCCGTCGGGTAACCCTTGCCCGACACGTTGACCGCCAGGTTCGTGACCTCGCCCCGCGCCGCGCTGACAATAGGTGCGCCCAGCGCGATGGTCTTGCGGCCCAGCAACGCAGGCCCGGCGGCCCGTGTGCCATCCACGTAGATCGACAGGCCGGCACCCTGGCCGTAGCGGGTGCCCGCGGCGTCCCAAAGAATCGTGATGGAGTGGCCGTGGTAGGCCACATCTTCCAGCGCGAAGTAGCTGATGTAGTTGGGGTCGCTGCTGTTCGACGGGATCAGCGGGTTGATCTCCAGCGTGTCGTCGGCCCGCGGCCGCAGGCCGACCAGGCCCGAGATGACGAGGTCCACATAGGACGAATGGAAGTAGTGCTGGCTGCGCTCCGGCAGGTCAACGATGGGCCCGCCCTGGTCGGGGTTGTAGTCTTCAACGAGGTACGGGATGCCGTTCTTGTAGTGCTGCTGCGTGTATTGGTTCAGCACCTTCACGTAGTCGGCGCTCGACACATTGCTCTGCGTGTAGTTGTTCAGCAGGTTGGCTATGCCGCCGAGCACCTGGGTCGTCTGAAACGGCCAGCTGGGGCCATTCCACTGGCATTCGCGCAGCCCCGTGGCGGCGTCGTACCTGTACTGGCGCATGTAGTACTGATAAGACGGTTCATTGGTTCTCAGGCCGTAGGCACCGTAGAACTTCGCGGTGTTCATGAGGTGCTGCCACGCCGAGTTCAGGGTCGCGTCGTTGTCGGGCAGGTTGAAGTACCAGGGAGCAAAGCCCACCAGTTCCCTGCCCCGGATGAAGTTCCAGTTCTGCACGTACTGGTTGCTGACCCTGTAGCGGTCGGTGAAATGGCCGAGGCTCGGGTTCCACAGAGAGCTCTGCAGGGCACTCTTCAGCGCGCCGGCCTTGTTGGCGTAATCGCTGGACGTGGCCGCATCACCAGCCAGCTGCGCGATGTTGCTGATGGCGCGTGCATTCGCATACTGGTAGCTGTTGATGGAAGGCCGGAAGGCGTCACCGCCGCCGAAGCCGTCAGCGCCACCGCTCGCATCGATGGAGGCGATGGTGTATTCGGTGGCGTCGTTCAGCGGCACCTGCCAGTAGAGACCTCTGCTTGCGTCGAAATGATCGTTCCATGCGGAGTAGATGCGCTTCATGTCGCCGAGCTGGCCGACCACGAAAGCCCGATCGCTGTCGACCAGGTACTTCTGGTAGGCGGCATCACTGATCCACTCGCTGAATTGGCGCGGGTCGGCCGCGCCGTACCAGTGGCTGATGTAGTCGTTGATCGCCCGGCGGTTCTTGAGCCACCGGCCTTCGGTGATGTGAAAGCCGGCAGCATCCGGAATCGTGTTGCTGGGTGACTGGTCCCAGCCCATGTGGTTCAGGAACTCCGTCATCACCGTCCTGTCCCCCAAGTTGCGCATGTGGGATTTCAGGAGGCTCCAGCGGTAGTAGTAGATCTGCTGGATCTGAGGGTTCGAGACTTCCAGGAACGGGATGTTCGTCGCATACCACTGCGTATCAGGCGCATAGGCACCGACCAGCTGGGTCTTGTTCAGAAAGCTGGTCGGCGCAGCGATCGCCTCGGCAGCAGCGAAAGTGCTGGCCAGAGCGATGCACGTCAATACGCGCGCCCAGGGGGTGGTCCTGCTGATCATCATGATTTGTCTCCGTCTGCGCTCGAGGCGCTGTTTGTGAGCGGGACGGCATCGAGGCCGCCCGCTTGAGCTGAGGTTCAACGCACGACGTTGAAGGTCGCGTCCTGCTTTTCCGTCGTGGTCGATATCGGGTCGATGCGCAGAACGAAGTTGGCGTGCCGGATGTACATCGACGGGAAGTTGTACGAGCGGAACGACGACCAAGTGCCGTCCGCGAGACCCACCACCTTATAGAACGTGGCGTCGGCCTTGAAGGTGTTGGTGTTGTCGCTCTGGTTCAGCACCAGGTTGAAGTTGGCGTGCCGCAGGTAGTACCCGGGGAAGTTCACCGACTCGAACGAGACGCCGCTCGCATCGGCCAGGCCCGGCACGATGCGCCACTGCGAGTCGCGGTACGGATCGAAGGGGTACGGATCCAGGCGGCCCTGGAAGGCGCTGTGGCGGACGTAGTAGTCACCGAAGTTGAACGACTTGATGCGGTTCCACGTGGGGTTGCCCCAAGCCGCGACCAGGTTGTCGAGCTCCGCCTGCGTGATCGGCGTCACCGTGGCGTGCTTGGAGTTGAGCGGCTGCGTGTAGTTCTTCTTGTCGAGCGCCGTCCAGGTACCCGAGGCGATGTCCGTCGTCTGCCAGGCATAGAACTCGCCGTTGATCGGCACGTACGAGTCGCCATAGAGGTACCAGCGGTTCTCGTTGAGCTTCTTGACGACGATGGGCGCCTCGATCACCGTGCTGCCGATGGGCCCGGCGTAGGTGTTGGCGTCGAAGCTTCGCGGGGTCAGCGTGGAAGACCGCGTGCCCATCAGCTTGTTGTCGGACTCACGCTTGTAGTAGAGGTAGTTCACGCCGCCGTTGACATGCATCGTGGCGTCCAGCGGAGAGAACCCCGGGTAGAAGAACACCTGGGACGCACCGAAGTTGATGAAGTCGCTGGTGTAGTTGACGAAGATCTGGTGGTACGAAGACGTGGCGTTGCCCGACCAGATCACGGCGTATTGCCCGCGCGAGGCGTCATAGAAGGCCTCGGGCGCCCAGGTGTGCATGCCACTGGTGTTGAGGCGCGCCAGCCGTTCGTTGGTGAACGTGCGCAGGTCGGCCGAATCCCACACGTGGATGTATTCGCTGTTGGAGTTGGCGAAATCCGTTCCGCTCATGTTGGTGGCCATCACCACGAAGCTGCCATCGTTCTTGCGAAGAATGAACGGGTCGCGCAGGCCGGGTTGGCCCAGCTTCGGATAGACCACTGCGTTGTTGCTGTTCAGCGGCACCCAGTTCAGGCCATCGGTGCTGTAAGCCAGGTGCAGGCCGTAGTCGTTGCCACTGCCCTGCGGCGATTCTGTGAAGTAGCCCATCACGTACGCCACGTAGGGGTCCGCCGCCCAACTCGCCGTGCTGAAGGCGCACATCACCGCAGCCATGGCCGCCAGCCAGAGTCTTCTCATTGCATGTCTCCTGTTTTTTTTGAACTGCCTCGATTTCGACAGGACGCGATGCTAGGTGGCATGGTCCATCGCAGACCAATGAATTGATTTGGAGAAGCGATACGTTTGTGTGTATCGGGGGTAATTGCGGAGTCAAAGATGATGAAAACATGACGTCGCACGGGATTGCCCGTACGGGCAAACGCGCGACATTCCAATCGCTTATCGCGCTCGACAAAAAAAAGATTGGACCGCGAGGGAGTCGCTTCCCTAGCATGCGCACCCACTCGCCGAAGAAGCGAGAAAGCTCTGACAACACGTGCCCTGAGCGGCGCGATCAATGGAGACAAACCACATGCGACGCATCGCCCGCTTTGCGGGTCTGGCCGCGTGGTGCCTGTGCACAGGCATCGCACTCATCGGCCTCATTACACCGGCTCGCGCCGAAGTCCAGGGGCCGGCCAACAGCCTGACCCAGCGCAACCCCAACCTGCTGCACCGTGCCGACCCCTGGGTCTACAAACACACCGACGGCTGGTACTACTTCATGGCCACGGTACCGGAGTTCGACCGCCTGGAGCTTCGCAAGTCGCGCACGCTGTCGGGCATCGGCAGTGCCACGCCAGTGGTCATCTGGACCAAGCACGCCAGCGGCGTGATGGGGGCCAACATCTGGGCGCCCGAGATCCACTACGTCGACGGCCGCTGGATCGTCTACTTCACGGCCGGCGAATCGGGCAACGCCTTCGCGGTGCGCCTGTACGCGCTGGAGAACACCTCGGCCGACCCGACCACCGGCACATGGGTCGAACGCGGCCGGCTCACCACCGCCTGGGACAGCTTCACGCTTGACGCGACCAGCTTCGTCCACAACGGCATGCAGTACCTGGTCTTCGCGCAGAAGGACGCGAACATCGCCGGCAACTCCAACCTCTACATCGCGCGCATGACCGATGCGCTGCACATGGACACCAGCACGCAGACGCTCATCTCCCAGCCCAGCCTGCCCTGGGAGCAGCAGGGCTACCTGGTCAACGAAGGGCCGGAGGTGATCCACCGCAACGGCAAGTTCTTCATCACCTACTCGGCCAGTTCCTGTGACCCGCGCTACGTGATGGGCCTGCTGTCGGCACCCGACGCGAGCAACCTGCTGTCAGCGGCGTCGTGGAGCAAATCGGCCACGCCGGTGTTCCAGTCGAACACCAGCGGCAACGCCTACGGCCCGGGGCACAACGCCTTCACCACCTCGCCCGACGGCAGCGAAGACTGGCTCATCTACCACGCGTATTCCGACGGCACGGTCAACACCTGCTTCGGTGACCAGCGCAGCATGCGGATGCAGAAGTTCAGCTGGGGCAGCGACGGCACGCCGGTCTTCGGCCAGCCCGTGTCCAGCGGCACCGTGGTGCCAGTGCCCTCGGGCGACAACCGCTTCGAGGCCGAGTACGCCTCGGTCAGCGGCCAGGCCCGCGTCTTGACGTATGCGCAAGCCTCCAACGGGCGTGACGTGGGCTACATCAACGATGCCTCGAGCAACGTCCGCTTCGACAACATCAAGGTGCCCGCTGCGGGCGCGTACGCATTGAGCATCCGCTATGGCAACGGCTCGGGTGGCGTCGCGTCGCACAAGCTGTCGGTCAACGGCGGCACGGCGCAAGTGGTGAGCTACCCCACCACAGCTGCTTGGGGAAGCTACGCCACGCTGGTGGTGCCCGTCATGCTCAATGCCGGCGCCAACAGCGTCACGCTGTCGTTCAACAGCGCCTATGCCGAGATCGACTACGTGCAGATCGACACCATCGGCCGCGAGGCCGAGGCGGCAACCCTTGCGAGCGCCAGCATCGTCAGCGACGCACCCGCCTCGGGCGGCCAGAAGGTGGGCTACATCGACGCCAGCAACAGCTCGGTCACCTTCAACCTCGGCGTGCCGGCCGCGGGCAACTACACGCTGGCTGCGCGCTACACCAACGGCAGCGGCGCCGCGGCCACGCACGGCGTCACGGTCAACGGTGCCGCGGCAGGCGCCCTCGCCTACCCCTGGTATGCGGGCGATTCGTGGAGGAGCTACCGCACCGCATCGATCAACGTCAACCTCAACGCCGGCACCAACACCCTCCGCATCGCGCACGGCACGGGTTCCGCCGAACTCGACCGCGTCGACCTGCTGCCGGTGCTGGCCAGCGGCAGCCGCTACCGGCTCACCAACCGCAGCAGCGGCAAGGTGCTGGACAACGCCAACGCCGGCACCGCCGATGGCAACAAGGTGCAGCAGTGGGACGACCTGTCCAACACCGCTCAGCGCTGGACGGTGCAAGACGTGGGCAGTGGCTACCACCAGCTCGTGAACGTGGTCAGCGGCAAGTGCCTGGGCATCGCGGGCGGCAGCACGGCAGACGGTGCCGTGGCAGACATCGAGACCTGCAACGGTGCGGTCGCCAGCCAGCAGTGGTCCATCGTCAACGTCGGCCTCGGCACCTACAAGCTTCTTGCCCGCCACAGCGGCAAGGCACTCGACCTGGCCAACGCCTCGCCCGCAAACGGCGCGACCGTGAGGCAATGGCCCGACAACGGACTGGACGCCCAGAAGTGGGCCATGGAGACAACCCAATGAAGAACCTGATCATCAGCCTGATGCTCGCCGCCGCAAGCGCGTTGGCCTCAGCCGCATCGACCACCTTCATCAATCCCGTTGGGCCGGCGACCGTGTCGTCGGCAGACCCCTTCGTGATGCGCCATACGGATGGCAACTACTACTACGTGCACACCACGCAAGGCTGGAGTGCACTGGAGATCACGAAGGCAACGAGCCTGAGCGGCATCGGCGCCGGCACGCCGGTACGCGCGTGGTCGGCACCGACCGGCAGCTGCACCGGGCCGAACTGCTACACCACGTGGATCTGGGCACCCGAGCTCCACTATCTCCAAGGCGCGTGGTACCTGTACTTCGCGGCGGGAGGAAGCGACAAGCAGCACCGGGTATGGGCCATGAAGAACACGTCGGCCGATCCGACCCAAGGAACCTGGAGCAGCCCGGTCAAGGTCTCCGACACGGCCGACAACTGGGCGATCGACCAGACGGTGGGCGTCATCAACGGTCAGATGTACATGGTGTGGTCCGAGATGATCGGCGGCGCGTTCCCGCAGCGGCTGATGATCGCCAGGATGTCGAGCCCGACCAGCCTCGTCGGCCGCGGCACCGTCATCTCCACGCCCACCTTGGCATGGGAGACGATCGGGGACAAAGTGAACGAAGGACCACAGTTCCTGGTTCACAACGGCAAGGTCCACTTGAGTTTCTCTGCGAGCGGATGCTGGACGGACGACTACAAACTGGGTTTGCTGAGCGCACCGATCGATGCCGACCTCACGATGGCGTCCAACTGGACCAAGAGCAGCACGCCCATTTTGCAAAGTGCGAGCGGAGCGTACGGCCCCGGCCACAACGGCTTCGTGAAGTCACCGGACGGAACGGAAGACTGGGTGGTCTACCACGCCAACCCGGCCCCGGGCCAAGGTTGTGGCGACTCGCGCACGACGCGCATCCAGAAGATCACGTGGAGCGGTGACACGCCCGTCATCGGCGCGGCAGCGGCACCCGGCGTCCCCATCACCCGACCTGCCGGCGAAGGCACCGGAACCATCCTGTACCGCGTGCGCAATCAGGCCGCGGGCAAAGTGCTCAGCGTCGACCGATCGGCCCCACCGCTTGGCGCGGCCGCATGGTTGTGGACCGACTACGGCAACACCGACCAGAAGTGGTCCATCGAACCCACCAGCAACGGCTACGTCCAGCTGCGCTCCGACTACAACGGCTATGTGCTCGACGTGTTGAACCGGAGCACGGCGGCGGGTGCCGGCGTGATCACCTGGAGCGCCCACGGCGGCACCAACCAGCAATGGCAGCTGCTTCCCAACACCACGCAGTACTTCGACGTGAAGAACCGCAACAGCGGCCTGATGCTCGACGACAAGGACTGGAACGCCAGCGACGGCGCCGCCGTGCAGCAGTGGACGGGCAACGGGCTCAAGCCGCAGCGCTGGCTGTTCGAGCGGGTGAACTAGCAGAAGACTTGCCGGTCCTGCCGCATCTCGCGCAGGACCGGAATCGCGTCACCCGGCGTGCAAACCCGCCGCTCCGCCACGCACCTTGAACGGCGCCTGGTAGAGCCACAGAGGCCGCCCGTCGGCACATCGATGCACGGCCGTGGGCTGCAAGTCTGCGGCCTCGAATTCGAGGCTGGCCATCCATGCACCGCAGCGCAGTTCGCGCGCCGCCTTGCGCACGGCGCGCGGCATGCTCTCGGGGCGCTGGAACAGGTAGACCATCGCGTAGGGCGCCCAGTCGGCCGCCCAGATGTCGGCGCGCTTCACCTGTGCCGGCACGCGCAGCCAGCGGCAGCGCCAGGCGCAGGCGATGCGCAGCGGCCAGCTCCACTCCAAACCTTCGAGCCGCGCCTGCGGGTACTGGTTGTGCAGTTCGCGCAAGGCATCGCCCATGCCGCAGCCGGCGTCGACCACGCGCGGTGAGGTGCCATCGAGCGTGGCCACGCGGGCCAGGCCTTTCAGCGCGCCAGCAGGTGTGGGAAACATCGGCGCGTCGCGCCAGGCATGCAAGGGATACATCGCGAACAGCGCCGCCAGCGGCAGCAGCCAGCCCCAGGCCGGCACGCCGGCCGCGAAGCCGGATGCGAGGATGGAAAGCGGAAAGCCGAGCGCGATGAACACGCGCCGCCAGCGGCGCGCGCTCAGCAACCCGAGCACACCGCCGAGTGCAGTGGCCAGCAGCAGCGAGGCCCAGTCAGGTGCGTCGACCGTCTGCAGGCCGAGGAACAAGCCCCAGCACAGAGCCCAGACCAACAAGGCGGGCAAGGGCCACATGGCTACGCCTTCAGCGGGCCGAGCGCCGGGCCCCGAATGGCCGGCCGATGTACGCATCGGACGAGGGGCTCCAGCATTTCAGAAATTGAACGCGAGACGCAGGCCACCCCAGTGCTTGCCGTTCACCGTGATCGGTGCGGCGGCTTCCTTCAGCAGAACGAACTTGCCGCCACCCATGTCGCGGCGATAGGTCTGCAGCAGGAAGGGGCGCTGGTTGCGCGCCGACGCGAGG
>Ga0307513_10007861_pt1 | contig 13752 bp, 11 predicted proteins | sample 15_EM_MG_FD_202174 | JGI IMG/M metagenome (GOLD analysis project Ga0307513, IMG submission 202174) | Populus trichocarpa ectomycorrhiza microbial communities from riparian zone in the Pacific Northwest, United States - 15_EM | ecosystem: Host-associated > Plants > Roots > Unclassified | place... | reverse complement strand
GTGCCTGGCCGTCCTTACCCACCCTGCCCGGGACGGACGGGACTATAGGACGCCAGGGCCCTGGCGTCCGGACGGGACGGTTGGGAACACTGGCTAAATGTGACCCAAGAAATGTATGAAATATCTTATTCTGCTTTATATCTGTCTTTACAACCTTCCTAGTTATCTAATACTGGGTATTATTATCTTAGATGTTTTCTGGAGCAATAAAGTTACATCAAACTAAAAAGCTTTGCTAAGCCATGAAGCTATGTTGAGCCACAAAGTCATGTTGAGCCACAGATTTAATATGGTGAGCCACAAAGTCATGTTAAGCCACAATCTCACGTTGAGCTGTCACGCACTCTGGAGGAGTGCCCAGGTTGTGAGCCTGCGAATATCCTGGGTTGCGGCCGCACGCCGTAACCTTGGCACGATTACCCGCCGATCGCCAATCTTTAAGATCTAGAGTCGGATTCTACCTCCTCGTAGCAGAATTGATAGACCCCACAGCCCTATTGATGAATGGCTAAGTTCTTCAATCTCCCAGTCCCCATAGGGCAGGACTTTCTCCTGTCCTACATGACGGATCGTTCAATAATAACTGATTTTCAGCATGGATTGAACTCCTGGGCTCCCGCTAATTGTACAGGAGTGTTAACCACTGCGCCAGCTAGGTATTTCATGAAATGTCAACCTGGGAACTAATATTTATCCTACTGGAAGCCCGATTTTGGGTTTTTAATGGGCGGGTGGTGCGTCTCTTCCCGAGTTGCTGGTAGATTTCAACAGAGGTGTTTCTTACTCCTTAGGTGTTTAAAATGAGAGATTCTTGGTGGTTTAAAGCAGAATCAGTGCTTTGTGCGTTTGTTATTCTAGTACGATACGACTTGCACGACCCGTCAGCCACACACTCCCACGCGCAACACCCCCAAAATAAAAGGAGAGGAAAAGAGAGAAGAAAGAGAGAAAGAGAATCCCGGGTAGTATTCCGGAAGCTTACACCATCCCACCCCTAACCATGTCCACAGCCGAAAGACTCAGAACGAGTGACCAATCAGCACCAGTAAGCCATGGCACGATGCCATCCCGCACAGCGCATACCCGAAACCAAAGATATCCGCGTTTCCAAGAAGGGGTGGGGCATCACAGTACTAGTACACTACCCTATCTTGCCCCACTGTCACCACCTCCCCTCCTTTAGTTCGACAACCTCGAATGGACCCCCTAAGGGATGCGCTGGTGGTACATCCTAGATGAACTGGTTGAGGTGGCTTACGTAGGAAATGTAAAATCATTGGGCGGCATATTCCTGGATAAGCGCTGAAAGATTTTATGCCTGGGAATCTGGACATCTGAAGCCTATAACCATTTGGTGTTGTTGAGAGTCCCTCGCTTAAAGTTTTTTTTTGCACTCGATGTCTGCTTGACGTGCCGTAGGCTCCTAAGAGAGTACAAAGGGCACGGAAACACTCCAGATAGATTCAACCGCTGTCGGGAACGAACCCCACACCAAATATCCAACAAAGTCCCCAACGAACCGTATGATACGAAGGAGTTATCCGAACCCATTCAAGACACGGAACATCGGGAGCCTCCGAGCAGACAACGGAAAAACCCAACCAGGGGCTGGAAAACCCCCGAGTGATAGCTCGTGATAATAAGCGCAGGAGGCCAGATGACGGGGGGACCAACCTGTGTGTACTTTATCTGGGGGCGAGCGCACTAAGTTATGTGTTCCTTTGCGTACTAGGTGAAGAGGTGGCGGTCATCACTCAATTGAATCTTTCCATCACCCAATCCTTCAGAAGTAAGCACTCATCCGTGGATGCGGTAACATTTCCCTCATTGCTGGGCCTGGATCTGTTGGAGCGGAAGAATCATATCCTTATCTCACAGGAACTTGGTTCGAGAAGCTTAAGTACACTCCGATGCCTTTCAATGGTGTTTTTTTCGGTAGCGGAATGATGACTGCACAGGAGATACATACTTGCCTGGCGTCGGCCGCCCCCCCTCACGGTACCCCTTCTGTCCCCACATCCCCTTCCCCGCACATGCAAACTACCACACCAACTGGTCCCGCGCTCGCAGCTTTCACCTCATTTATCCACTGATGGTTTACAGAACATTCTCTCTCCCGCCCTGCTGGGGTTTTTTCCTCTTCCGCGCTCTCACAACACCTTCCTCCTCCTTCCCACAGCATCGACAGCCCTCCCATACAAGATCTCTCCCCTGATACTACAATTGAATCTCAATCAATACCTATCAATAATCCTTTACTACTAAATTCTCTCCTACTCTTGTTGGCATCGGATACCACTCTTGTCTATCTATCTCCTCCCCATTCACAGGGCTCTTGTTCTCCCCAATCGTTAATCATCGCAAAATGGTAAAACTCTAGTCTCAGTCGGTGTCATCTCTTAATAACCCTCCTATATGTAGCGTTATCAAAACGTCTGATCGCGGTTTCGAACAAAAGAGTGGATCACCCATTGAACCTGTAGCAGCTAGAAACATCATGTAGGGTTGGAACCCATTGCCAATTGGGCAAAGCTGAGAGGAATGGTCGGGAGGTTGTCGGAGGAAGGTCCAGCTGGTTACCCGGAGGTCATAGCTCACTACCCACGGACCTAAGAGCCAGCAGCACATATAGGACCATCGACTCCCGGGTGTGGAGATCCTCGAAGCTCGCCACAACTCGCATTCTCGTCTTCAAGCTCGCTACAGCTCGCGTTTTTTGTTCCCACCCACCACCCGTACATTTCTCATTGCGCCCTCATTGTCCAAACTAGGGATTTATCGGTGGCAACGATCTCAAGTGACAAGGGCAGCGGTATCTCCCCCAATGCCTCCGCCAGTGGAATTCTGGAATATGGTCGATTAATGGAATGGATTGCTTGGATGGTTTCGGTTTCTCATTTCTCTTTACTCATCGGGTTTCCATTCTCGTATAATGGCTACTGTCTCAATGTACTTGTTTGGCTTTGGAAATTGCTCAGAGGGCAAGGTGGGACGCTCTCGCCCCATACCTTTCGACCGGGGCATCCAGAATTAATTATTCGTTAGTAAAGGAGGTCCATGCTCAGACAAAACAAGCAGAAGAAATGTACATCTATACCCAAAACAATTTATCGCATACCATAGTTTTCGCCGACTCTCGGAGGCTGTCTGGCGAACATCACAAATTTCCGTCGGAAGCTTCTGCTTGAGCCTCTTGTAGGGATTTGCAAAGGAATCCTTGTGGATAAGTACTCGTTAAAATGGACATATGTATCCCGGCGGCTACATCCAAGGTCGTTTCAATAGAACCATATGAATCTGTTTTGCTGCTCGTTGGGAACTGATGGAGTGTAAGTCTGTCGATTCCATCCTTGCGATCTTGCGATTGGATGGGGTCGTCCTAGGGATCGCTGTAGCAGGGCTAAACTGGGCGACATTCTTTACATAGTTCTCGGTATTGCCTTTGTGGAGACTTGACTGATTACCCGGGCCCCTCGGAGGAGCCCCGGGGGGTTCATCGCCGCTAGCGGTCTCTCGAGCTTCACCCGCGCACACTACCACTACTTCCAATATGGCAGAAACAGCTGCCACTCCCTCATCGTCAAATCGTCAGAATAACAAATCTGGATCTCGACCTCCCTCTCGTCCATATACCCCACTACTACGCTCCTCGCGCGGTTCCCTTGTTAGTAAAACCGTTGACAATGCTTTCCCGCTCAATGCACTTGAATCTGCATTCGCAGTGATGCTGTGACTACCCTAAAAGTTAATATGGCAGATATGCAAATTATGCACGATAGTTTATCTAGGTTTAGTGAGAGCTTCTCCAGTTTTCTCTACGGATTAAACACGAATGCTTTCTGCATGGATTCCACCGAAGTTTGTCTCTTCAAATATCTCAACGGTATTAGTTTAACGGATTGTCCCATAGGCGCCAATTCAGGAGTCCTTTAAGAGAGCCAAGGAACATGAAGCTACATTAGGTTTGTTAAACTTCCATTTGGTGGCCGAAGGTGCCTATTCTCACCTCCCTCAGATCGATTGGTGGGTGGCGGTTCACAGTACAGTGGTTGGAGAACCGATTATGACACTGAAACTGCATTCTTGTATACTTTTCCACCAATCCCCTTATGATTGGAGGTCTGACCTCTTATCGCAGAACAAACGACCAATCCTTCATCCACGAATCTACTTGACCAAGGGTCCCAACACCTACGAAAACCCCTGCCCGCCGTGGCACACCGAGAGGTAGCGCCCGAGGAACGCGGGGAGCGCGGGGCAATGGGATCGCTAGGGGAGGGAGAGTTCCGAGATACAAGTGATGCCTGGGGGATAGCAAGGGCTAGCTTTCCATTTGTAGCATAGCGTGGTGGTGGCACTATAAAACTTAATTAAAGTTATGTTTTTGACAAGGCGATGCATTCTAAAAGACGTTCACATAGTCCCATTATGAGAGAAAGTTATTTTGGTTACCACCGCAGGCTACACAGTTTGTAATAATATTATAGTACCCTTAATAAAAAGCCCCAATTCCCAACCACCGAGACGCGGAGGGGGAGGAACAAGACGGGATAATAGCTTTAGTGACTTCGTTTGTTCTAGACGGAAGGATTGACGGGAGGATTGAGGGAAGGGTTCATTGTCATGCCTTCCCTTTATTATTATTACCGTAGTACGCAGGCAAATGGCATTATGCATGAAGGAGAGATCCGTAGATGTGACAGGCGATAGAGTGATTGAGATGGTTTTATCATTCGCATATAGATTTATGTTTGGTTAGTTAGTTTGTTTTGGTGAAGGTGACGAGCGAATGAAGTTCCTAATTATATTATACCCCTACTCGACCGTTTGACCCTCACACGATTTATCGTCCCCAACAACAAACACATACCCGAAGCCAAAGCGTGTTTCTAGAACCATGATGTGAGCACGCCGAGCAGCGTATCACTGTTTCAAACTGGCGGTAATCTTGGCCTTTTCTCTAATGATCACAACTTATCACTCGAAAACCCGCAGATATCTGCAGTCCGACCCTGCCCGGTCATATAGGCTCTCAAAGCCGGACTGTGGCCCACAATCCGGCCCGTATTGGCCCAGGTCGGACTAGCCGCTTGCGAACACTGCATGCAGTATCGCTCGAATCTTGAAATTCTTTTAACCTCCGCAGAAATCCGACTCCAAAGTGGGCTCGGCTCATGGAATTCCTCCAGCACCGCTCTACAAGGGTCAAGCATGAGTTCTTCGCAAACTCCAAAGTTGCTTACAAGCCAAATCCTTTAAAACTCGTGAGAGTCAAAAAAGTGGTGTGCGCAGTCGCTCTATATCTGACCCTTGCACACGTTGGACCGGAAAGAAAAAAAACGAGTGAGCACAATCGCAAAAATGGCGGATTTAACACCAAGACGCTACACTGGAGAAAATTCACAAAAAACTATGATACCCACAACCCACTGAAAACGGTAAGGACATCATTTTCTATATACAAATTCCCAACTCCTCAAGAGTGGTATGCTGTCGAACAAAACAATCCCGCCAAGACACAGTTTTATCAAGAAAAACAATGGTCTTGGTGTAATTTTTGGAAAGTTTTGCTCCCTATTCTTATTACTCTTCGGAGAATTTAAATTCATTTGAAGTTACAACAGAAATCAGGTAGTCCACATCTTTTCTAAACACTCTACAAAGCTATCCTATTTTTAATTCGAGTATCGGTGCTGGGGTAGGTGTGCGAAATTGGCGTTTTCCGGTGCAAAATCATTTCTTCCCATTCACAATTTCCGATTCCGCTTATACCTTATAACAACTAGAATAACTAAACATCACTCTAGGGTTTTGGTGTACCACTCGTGGGGTTTATTATCGCAGCACCGCATTTGCTCGCGAAGTCCACTATCCCCGAGACACCTCTAATCTCCAGATTCAAAGACAAAGGCCCTTAAAAGGGTTAGTGCTTTCCCCCCGCGGTAAATGATCAGCTTTCATGATCAGCTTGACTCATTAACTCGTGTGCGCAATTCCGCTAACTCGTCAACCTAAACCTATCGTGTACTGGCAGAGATAGGGATTTTCACGAGTAAATACGGTATTTCATTTGTCTTAGAGGAGGGCCGGGGGTCTAGCAATTCCCCCGTGCCCATCCCTGGATCCACTCAAATCGGTGCGAATCGGTTCTGACAAGGCCCATCCTCCCAGCACCTGAGACAATCGGCCCAGTTTGAAATGCTACACACTGACCGTGTAAGGGGTCGTGATTTGAAAAACTCCCTGCCCTGGATGAGATGTGGTTCCCAGGGTGTCACAAATCACCCCAAGGTCGCGATGGGACGGGATTGTCCGCCTAGATTTGCAAGTGCTAGGAGGCTTGAGTTGAATCGTGGGGATGGGAGGTTGTCATGTTTACTACAGGGGTGACTGCTTAGTCTTGGCGGACAGGGGGGGCGGCTCTATGTCAGGCTACTATGTCTCACTTTTTTTGGCGCTTCCCCCCCACCACGTCACAACACACCCGAAGAACCGTTAATAGCGGATGGCAAGAGGAGGATCCCCCGTACCTACTGTAGATGGTCGGACCACCAGGCAAGGTTGGCTTTCTTTTGGGTTGAATATTTTCCCCTCTTCTTTTCTGTTCTCTGGATTGGCTTTGGGCAAGAAGTTTGCGACTTGGCTTTGGAGACTTGAATTGATCGTGACTTGTGTGGTTTCTGTTTCTAGGCGGGATTTCTTGATAGTGACAATTGTTTGCTTGTGCCTCTCGAGTTTCGAAAAGTAGATACACTACCGTAAAAATTGGGAAGACGCAGAATACGCTAGCAAGGGTAAGAAAGGGCAGCTGGAAGAGAAATTGCTTCAAGGGGTAATAATATTTTTCACGATCGCCAACCAAGCCCACAGAATTTCGTCTCTTTTGGCAGTTTAGTTTCCTCTAAAAGGTGGCACGATTTGCTACGCCTTTTTTACCCTTGCTAGCGTATTCTGTGTCTTCCCAATTCTTACGTATCCCGGGCTTCTTCGTTTGGGTACTCTAAATTTTAAACTGGGCTGCGGGTTACATCGGATGAAACCATTGGGTAAGCCCTCCAGAGGAAAACTGCTACCGAGTGAGAAGCAGTGACCAAGACGAGGAAGCATTCTGCAGCCAAGACCCCGAAACAAGTCCCGTGAGATCTGATCACTTTTGGGCAGGGGACATGTTATTTGGAAAAGCTGGATGGGGCAACCGCCACGATAGCGCAGCCGTTTCTTTCAGTTTACCTCTACGCTTCTGATGATAACAATATTCAACAAATGACCTAAAGCATAGGTTTCCAATTGACAAACTAAAAGCGATAACCGTGTGTATTGATATTTTCCCATTCAAAGCTCCTAGCAAAATCACCAAGTGTAATCCTAGGATAAGTAACAAGCGCGCGTAGTAGAGTTAATTCACTTCACTAGATAGGTTATCACTTATGTTTGATACGGCAATCAGACCACGATGACCAAGTTTTCATCTTACTTCTTGAGGTTACATCCAAATATTTTCATCCATCTGACCACGTTATTTCCAACAATTACCAAGAAACCCTTCCTACAACCCAGGCCCAGAGCGGGTTGCCCCTTCTTCAACATCTGTTCCTCCGGACGTTCCCCCCTCCCCTTTTCCTAGCTGCCAGTTCCTTCGCCGCTCCCTCCGCCGCTCTGCAGTCTGTACAACCTCCACGCCCACCATAATCCCCCCCGGCTCTCCCACTTCTCGGTGTCGCTGCCGCTCGATCAGATATCCTACTACTCCTATGAGGAGTAGCTTCTCCAGTCCCAACTCTCTCCTCGGCCGCCACTCTGCCCCTCTCCGGCCTCGGAACGTCATCCTGTACTTCCACAGTTTCATCTTTTCTTTTGCGAAGGGGCTCGTCTCGGGAGCAAATGTTTCCCATTTCGTTCCAGACTGTCTCAAGGTGCTAGATGGCCTATTTAGCATGAACCAAGTATGGCGGAAAGATTTGGCTATACATTTCTTAACTTCTTGTTCTTTCACAGGAGGCCTGGTGGCTGTAGTCAGGTTGTTGAGGTATATAGCCAAACGGATACTCAACCAGCAGAGGATAGAGTTAAGACGTGAGGGGGAGGAGGGGACTAAGGAAGGAGGAGGAGGAGGAGACAGAAAACACTGAGAAGAGCGAACCTTTTAAGCATGGTGTTCTTGGCAAAGAAACCTCCCAGATACCATTGGTAGAGAGATATATCATCCGGAAAACGAAACCTTGCCTGGGAGGAAGGAAAAAACAAAACTTGAAAATCACAAACCTTGTTCTCACAAGTATTTTATTGAGTTTGGCTTGCCCTTCAATTTTCCAATGATACCGCATTGGATGACAGCCTCGGACAGATGATGTAAGCGACAACAAACAATACTCAAGCACTGCCTCATTTCAAGAGGCGCCATCTCATTGGAATTTGCCGGCAATGGGCAAAACTTACCTTCCTGGGCGCCTCGCTTAACCCACCAAACTGGGCCAAGCTTACAGTACAAGGGTCCGGCATATCGCGATCGCACACGCGATTTTGTGACCCACCAGTTTTCACGGATGTTTTGCTGGTAAGCCACTTTGGTGTCTTCTATCGCTATATGCCGGACCCTTGTACTCGAGTACAGTACTCGAGTACCGGTATGATACTCCACCGTACTCGTAATTTTCTGACGTTTGTAAAAACGACTGGGTCCGCATATGCAGCCAAGAGGCCATGCATCAGACCCGAACTCAAGTACTTTTGAGGTATTGTTTTGGTGAGAAACCCTCAGGAAAGGGAACTCGCAGGTACTTAAATTTGGGTCAGGTTTTTCAATTTTATGCGTTGTTACCGCTGATATTATTGGGCCATCTACCATATGCAACCATATGCGGACCCAGTTGTTTTTACAAACGTCAGAAAATTACGAGTAGAAAACCCATGATGCAGCCAAGCCCACAATGCAAGGTTGCGACCAATCGGAGAGTAGGCTCGTGGCCACGGCCAGTCATGCTGGCCAATTAAAGTACGACAATCTGGTGGCTTGCATCATGCCCAATTTCTGCGGTAACAATCCAAAAAACTCCACACGGAGATCTCTATTACTCGTAGAGAAGGTGGCATAAAAGCACAGGAATACCCTCCGGCAAGTTCTGGACATGCTGTCACACCCATTGGCATCTCGCCAACTCGCCCAGCCATCCCATCACATATCAACACACACGGCCCATCCTAGGGTGACAAGGATGCAGCATAGCTATCCTTGCCCTCCGCGCCGTACAGTAAAGCCTTACACTTAGCTCAAAGAGTAACCTACGAAAGCCGTTATGCACTGGTAACTACATCGTCCCCAAACACCCCCTACTACCCCAGCTCATTTTCTACCCATCCTTCGCCACCCGACTATCCCCTCCATCACCCGAACAAAACAGCCTCTTAGCATAATGCATCTACTCGAGTACGTCTAGCGAGACAGTGCTAGCCCACAACAGCTACAGAGAAAATTGCCATGCTTAATATAGAGAGTAGAAATTAGTAAACCGCCTTGAGACGCTCGCACGCTGTGTAATTATTACTTGTAAGAACCTGATCTCAAATAGAAAAGAAAAAAAAGGTGGCGCTCGGCAGGCCGAAAGGAAAAGATTTGCAATCGACAATTATCCTCTGAACCTCCGGCGTCCACACGGGTTTAAAATGGTGGACCCTAACGTATTTATTTGAGCGATCAGGAGCAAATATACGCAGACAATCTTGTGTCCATCATAGGCATCCTGAGTACTACTGATTTTGCTCCATTCTGGGCACTAGACTGCTTTTCTCAAGCAAGTAGTTTTCTGTATCATGATTGCGCAAAATAGACTAGCCAACAATGTGAATGAGCCTAAATATCATGGCTGTTTAAGGTATACTTTGCTCATTACTGACTGGTCCTTGCTGATCGCAACACTCGCATCAAACGAAAGGATAAGCCCCGCCAAGCCGGTGCCTTCCTTTTACAGAGGAAGATATAATGCGCACAATCCAATGACGGTCCATGCAACAGTCCTTAACCCGAGTGACAATCTGTGAGAAGCCTGATGGAGATAGCTGGAGGTTTTACATTTTTACGATGCTACTCCATATTCGCCTCTAGCCGGACTGTACCTGCATCCGAAATGTTGGAATCCCAAGCGCATAATATAGAAAAAAAAATTCTCTGAGACGGGGGCCAAAATCCACTGTTTGGAGCATGCAAGGTGGAAATGGGTGAGTATATGGAGGGGATAGGGGTAGAAGACTTGGGTGAGAAAATATCTTAGCATAGAAGTTACCCTTGCAAAGGCGTGAGCTATATCATACCACAGATGGGGAAAAAACTGAACTTAGGGAGGGGAGGGAGTAGCCTACAGGGGATATCTCGGAAGACATCCAAAAGAAAATAAGAACCCCCTTTGGGTAACATCAAAAATACTCAGGAAGTAGGTGGGTAGGCTCAGGACTTACGAGAATGCAAGTCGTAAACGGGGGCAACCGAACCGGAAACATTCGAGGGAAAAAAGGCGAAGGAAATGAGGATATAACTTTCGTTCGCACTGTCCCTGGATTGTAGCGATCGAAGCGTACCCCCAACTCTCTAGCAAGACAACGGCAAACAAAGAAGAAGAAAAACCACCCTTATACTATCCCCCTAAACCTCCCCCCCAACTCCCACTGGAAAATCGTCCAGCGAGCTCCTCTCCTCCCCACCTCTCTTTGCTGCTCAATATAAGCCTGATTCTCCACCGTCCAGGACCCCACCAGGATGCACAGCACGGAGCCATCGCTTTCGCCTTGGTACACCCGATCCATGGCATAAATGGTGTCGTAGTGCCAGAAACGTGTAGCCCGGCGAGATGCGAGGCACATGCGTCATCACGTCGTCGAGGTGGAGATGAGGATGCGTTGAATTGTTGTATTCCTGACACGCCCCCTGGACTGGGTTTAGGAAGTGAGGGGTTGTGATAATGGTTGGGGGTTAAAGAGGGTAAAGGAAGGGCGTAGGATTGGGTATGCAGTTGCGTGCTTTAGCAGTAAGTTCACCAGGAGGGTGCCTTCGCCAGGGGATGTTATTAATCATAGTCATTTAATATGGAGACAGAGGCCAAAAATACACCAAAATTGCAGGTTTTCGAGCCATCATTACCCAACCATCATAAGTGGAAACAGCTTGGAAAAAATCAAATAATAATTTGCTATAATAATAGCACCCACACAAAAAGGTGTAAGACTTTTTCCTTTAATTCTCCTAGAGCGGTGGAGTTGAGCGTTCCCCACGTCAAGGTACCTGCCAAGACTAGGGTTTCTGTATGGGGAAGATACATTGCAACATACCTCACCCAGTTCACGCACCCACAGCTCAGTACGAACTCCAGCCAACCACCTGAAACAGACATACCATATCATTCTAAAAAAATTACAAAGCCGAGTTTCAAGATGCCGTAAGAACTTGAATGATTGGACTGTGTGCTATGCAGTCCAGAATGCCATTCTTTAGAATGGACAAAAAACACAGAAAAAGCACAACCTCTTCCCCCCTCCGAGACAGAAAAAAAACAAAAATTTCTTGACCTTATTAAGAGACGAAAGTTCAACAACATAGCACACCGTCCAATTATTCAAGTTCTCACGGTATCTGTACTTTTACTTGGCCGTTTAAACAGTTTCCGGACGCTTTTATTTATTAGTACACATCTTGGCACAAAAGCGTCAGGAGGCTTTTTAAATAGCCAAGCAGAAATCCAACACCTCTAAAACCGGCAATTTTGATGTGTTTGACCTCTAACTTATCCACCTACCAGACTACCCCAATGGAGCGGGGAAGTCTCCGATATCCCTTCAGTCCTAGTTCCTCCCAACCGATCCGGACACTTTTGGGGATTGGCTAGGACTAAAATTGATAACTGTGTGTATCGACGTTTCCCCCATTCAAAGCTCCTAGCAAAATCACCAAGTGCATTCCTAACATAAGTAACAAGTGCATGTGTAGTAGAGTTAATTTACTTCACTAGATAGGTTATCACTTATGTTTAATACTGTAATCTGAGTCGGCAACGACCAAATTCCCATCTTACTTCTTGAGGTTACGTTCAAACATTTTGATCCACCTAGACACTTTATTTCCATCCATTACCAAGAAACCCTTTCTATAACCCAGCCTAAGAGCGGGGTGCCCCTCCTTCAACTCCTATTCCTCCGGACATTCCCCCCTCCCCTTTTCCTAGCTGCCAGCTCCTTCGCCGCTCCCTCCGCCGCTCTGCAGTCTGCACAACCTCCTCCATGCCCATCGTGATTCCCCCCTGTTCTCCTGCTTCTCGGTGTCGCTGTCCCTCGATCAGATATCCTACCTCCCCTTCGAGCAGCAGCTCCTCCAGTCCCAACTCTCTCCTCGGCCGCCACTCTGCCCCCCTCCGGCCTCGGAACGTCATCCTGTACTTCTACCGTTTCATCTTTTCTTTTGCGAAGAGGCTCATCTCGGGAGCAAATGTTTCCCATTTCGTTCCAGGCTGTCCCCAGGTGCTAGATGGCCTATTTAGCGTGAACCATGTACGGCGGAAAGACTTGGCTATACATTCTTAACTTCTTCTTGTTCTTTCACAGGAGGTCTGATGACTGTCGTCAAGTTGTTGAGGTATATACCCAAGCGGATACTCGACCAGCAGAGGATAGAGTTAAGATATGAGGGGGAGGAGGGGACTAAGGAAGGCGAAGGAAGATACGGAAAAAGCTGAGAGGAAGAGCCAATCTTTTAAGCATGGTGTTCTTGGCAAAGAAACCCTCCCAGATACCATTGGCCGAGAGACAGTTTCAAGAACAGAATCACCCAGTGAGCCACCTGGCACCAAAACCTGAAGATGCAACAGTGGCTGTGCAGCAAAGTGTCAAGCCCGTGAGTGAAATATTAGTGTACTGGAAAAATGTAATAAATGGGAATATCTTAATTTGATTCTCTTTGAGCTTATCCACTTTCTTAACTCTGGCCAATTTGGATATTGAACCTGTATTGTGTCTTGTATTTGGGTTGCATTTTGCCATTAATGATTGGCAAAGAGTGATAATATGATGGTTAGTAACCATTTTATGTTGCATTTTAATGCCGAGACCTCTAATCCCACACCAAATCTTCAGTTTTTAAAATGAGAATACTGTTGCTTCCACTTGCTTCCACAAAGTGGAAAAACCATACTTTGATTCTGCTTTACTTTACCTATATTTCTATGATTTTTTTACATACCATAGTTGGGCTCAGTATTGGGTTGGTTATGCTCCATTGAAAACATCCCTAAATAAGGTACACACCCATCCTTTCATGCACTATATATCATCCGGAAAACAAAACTTGCCTAGGAGGAAGGAAAAAAAAGCAAAACTTAGGAATCACAAGCTTTGTTCCCACAATTATTTTATTGAGTTTGGGTCGCCCTTCAATTTTCCAATCATATAGTTCACGAAAACAGCACAGACTCCACTAACCTTACTATTTAATTTGCTTGTTTCCTTTTACACTATTTATTTACAAATGGTCAGGTAGGGCTTCGTTGCTTTGCTGGGCTATCGTTTTTGCGATAAAAATTGTGACCATAGCTGGGGAACTTTTACGTTTTTACTATGTGGAATATTCGTCGGTGGACGGTACAGAAGCCGGAAAGCTAGAAACGCCACCCACATAACATAGAAATGCTTTTTCTCACGAACGGGTGCCAAATCCGCTCCCCTGCGCAGCGTAAGCTGAGAAAACTTTTTCAATACCATGTGTTCTTATGCATACCC
>Ga0307513_10007860_pt1 | contig 13752 bp, 13 predicted proteins | sample 15_EM_MG_FD_202174 | JGI IMG/M metagenome (GOLD analysis project Ga0307513, IMG submission 202174) | Populus trichocarpa ectomycorrhiza microbial communities from riparian zone in the Pacific Northwest, United States - 15_EM | ecosystem: Host-associated > Plants > Roots > Unclassified | place... | reverse complement strand
TTGGTGTCCAACTGCTAGTCACACAGAAATAGATGATAAAACAGACAAGGAATTAATAAAGTTATTTAGGATATATGCGGTGAAAATATGAAAAGGTGAGGATTGTCAAGAAGAGATACCAAAATTGTTGGGTAAAGTGCAAAATGATTCGGGAAGAAATTACATACGAGATGTAGTTCCAAGAAGGATAAAGTTGTGGAGGGACAAAAGAGAAGTAGAGGGGTTTATAGATTGGAAATGAAGGTTGCGAAATGTCGAACCATTCTATGAAGAAGTGAAAAAAAACAATGCGGCATTAAAAAATCAGTTAGAGTTAATGAACAAAACACTAAATCAAGCAGAGGAAAGCGATGAAAAAAAAACATCAACTGAAATTTGAAAAGAAAGATACGAAGAATTAAAAAAATCTCATGATAAGTTGGAAGCTGATTTACTGTTTAGAGAAGTAATAAATTCTCCTAGTCAAGGAAAAGACAAAAATACTAGTGAAATGGCAAATGAATTGTCTGGCTCCAACCAAAAATTAGAAGAACAAAAGGCGGAAAAGTCTAGACTAGAAAATGAGATTATTGACAAAGAAAATAAAAGGAAAAATTTAGAAAATGAAGGAAAGACTGATAGTGAAGAATATAATAAATTACTAGCAGAAATTGAAGGACTGAAAAAAAGGTTAGTAAGTGCCGACCTGGAGATTGAAAAATTAAGAAGGCAAACTGCTAATTTAAAAGAGCAACTTAATGCTAATTATCAAACTTTGCAAGAAGAAATTGAAAAAAGGAAGGAAGAGTTAAAAAAAACTCAAGAGGGTTGTCTAAGAAAAATGGAGGAAAATCCATCTTTGAGTGGCATAATGAAAAAAGTGTTAGGCGATAGTGACTACTCAGAAAAATTAAACAAACTTTTACAAGCCCAAGAAGAAATAACAAGAAATAATAGTAAATTTGCTGCCGACGAGAAAAATAAAACGATTAAGGCAATACCTGAATTCTCGGAACAATTGAAAGCACTTTGTGTTCTGAAAGAGCAACTCACTCAATTAGAGATGAAGAAAGAGGATATTGAAAAGGCTGGCCAAGTTCTCAAAATAGTAATGATAGCACCGGTTATTCCTCCTCAATTAAGCAATAAAAAAAATGACCTTGAAGACATATGTGATAATGTCAAAGAAACTTTTGATTATGATAAAGTTCTTTCAGAATCAAGAGAATTTATCTTGCAGAAAAGTTGTAAGTTAGAAAAACTACCAACTAGGCTTTACAGTATTAAGGAAAACAAAATAAAAAAAACAGAAAACAAATCCAATATTGACGATTACGCTATTCTCTCCTACGTTTGAGGTGAACCTGGTGAATTACCAGAAAAAGATAAAAAGGAATTAGATAATTTATGAAGTAGCATTGGTTATAAAAATGAATTGAATCCGTCGGGTTATAAATCTTTAAAGAAAGCTATTCAAACTTGTAAACTGCTAGGTATTGACTATTTATGAATGGATCAATTGTGTACTAATCAGGGAGACAATGAAGATAAAAACCAAGAAGTTCCGAAAATGCGACAATATTATTTCAATAGTGCAGTTACTTTAATTGCAATACATAGGAATCTTAATGATGAGGAAGTTTCAAAAGGAGTAGAGTCAGAGAAAGTGCTCGAAAAAGTAATCAGATCTAAATGATTTTCCCGCTCTTGAACTTTCCAAGAAGGCTGATTGTCTAAACAAACTATCTTTATGTTTGATAGTCACTTAATAGATGGAAGTTTATTAGCTAATAGATGGGTGCTTGGTCAACCGTCTTATGCCGGCAGCGCTAGTTATAAGAGTGTTCTTGATAAAGGTTCCCAAAAAATTGCCACCCCGCTTGGCTGAGTACATTATAAAGAAGGATATAATGAGGAAGACAAAATATCATTTACCCTCAACCAAGCTTTACGAGCCATAAAAAATCGCGGAAGAGGTGCATCAATTGATGGCATTTATTCCATTTTAGGTTTATTACCTTATGGAGATAAAGTAAAGGTTGAGTATAAAAAATGAGGCGAAAGGTATGAAAAAAAAGATTTAGAAAAAGCATTATTTAATGTCATGCTTACAGCAATGAAAGAAAGCGGATATAATGAATACTTTGCTTGACATGGACTAGGGAGTGATTGACTACCAGAAGTGTATGATGAAGGTGATTATAATTTAAAAAGAACAGCAGGGGGAACAAGTATTGAAGGAGGAATGAGCATTGTTCATAAAGAATTTGAAAAACTTAATCCGCATTCTGACATCGAAATCACAGCCTCTAAATATGTTATAAGAGAAAGTGAAGAATTTGGTCGAGAAGAAGAAAAAGACAAAGGTTCAGTAATAGATAGTGGTGCTTGCACTGGAAATATTTTAATAAATTCTGCTTCTGACAATAGTCAAAAGATGGAAGAAATAAAATTGTTAGGTACAAGTGACTTATTTGAAAAAAAAATGAAAGAAGGTGACATTCTATTATTGCTTAACAAAAAAGAATGAAAAAGCAACAAGCCTTTTGCTCTGATAATAAGAAAAAAAGAAAATGATGATTTTTATCAAAGAATAGGTTTAGCAGAGATAAGCGAGGAAGATTTAGAAAAATTACAGAAAGTAGGGAAGAAAGAAAAATTAACGATTAAAATTGATGAGTCAAATACAAGTGTTAAGATAACTGATCACTCAGAACAACAATTAGAAACTAATATAGAAATCCCTTCTAAATAAACCTAAGGGGAGCTTAAAAAACTCCCCTATCTAATAAGCAAATTGCTCTGAATTATTTATTAGATAAAACCCCTACCTGCTTACTTCTTTTAAAATTAATAATATAGTAATTAACTACTTATGAATACTAATAATATCTTGGCTTTATTCATTGGAAGGAATTAGATGAAGATATTAGTATCAAGTCTTTTATTAATGGTTTAAAGGTAGGTGTTGTTATTAATTTTTTTGCAGAAGAACTATTGAATCCTCTCCCTCCACCCCCTCTGCCTCTGCCCATTATTTCTCCACTTCCTCACCCTCCCCGTCTCCATATTCAAAACTCCACTAACTAACCCAGCCTCTATTTTGGTCTGCATTTTCCTCCTCCGATAAGCCTTCTGTCTTTCTGCTGCCGAAGCATACTTAAAAACTAACCCACCTTTCCTCCCTCATTTCTGAAAGTCTTTTCTACTATACCCTCACTTACTAAAATAAAACTCTTTTTTTACCATAACTTATTTTTGTTATGCTATCCGTTATGTAAGCCCATAAAAATAAGTTTAAAAAAGGGTCTAAAAAAAGATAGTTTATTTATAAACTATATTAGAATTTTATTCCCTACCTAATACGACATTTGGGGAGGTTTATTTTTAGTGAGGAAAATTTTTACTGTTAACTCTGTTTTCTATTTCTTTATTTTTGGTGGTGCCAAGGCGGTAACTTTCAACTAATAATTGGAGTTTTTGTTTTTCGGCTAATAAAGTTTGATAAGGGGGGAAATTATTTATTTAAAGATATCACTCTACAAATTTTTACCAGTAAATACAATTCATAAAGCCTTCCAAACTTGACTTCAAATCTTACTATCTACTTGTCCTTTTTTCTCAATTAAGCGAAATTCTTTATCAACAGTCCTTAAACGATGAAGGAGAATTTTGCTTTTTCGGTCTAGTCCATTCCTCTCATCAGCCTCAATCAATACCTCAAAAGGTTCAACATGTTTTAACTCTTCTTTTTCACTGGTTAAAGGAGCAATGACCGAATAATCGCTATATTGATTTTGCCAATTATTACTCATTATTACAACCGGACGAATTTTGCTTTGCTCTTTTTCTTTTTTTCGATTAAAATCAACTAGTCAGATTTCACCTTGTTTAGGAATTTTCTCACTCATTCTATTCTATTCCGTCCCCTATTACTTCGTCTCAAATTTCATCCTCTTTTTTTAGGGCTTTGCTTCGGGCTGACCTTTTATAACCAGCAATTAACTTCTTTTGAAATTCTTTTTGTTCTCTTTCTAATTTACTGTCATGTTTGCCTAGTTCCTTAGCTACTGCTTTTTCGACAAAATTACTGATATTACCTTTACCAACTTCGTTTCTTAACTGCTGATAAATACCAGTTTCAATTTTAACACTTAACATTTGCTTTACCATATATTATATTTTAGTCATACGGTATTAATGGTATAACTTATTTTCTGATAATATTTCTAAACAAAAACCTCCCTTTCCCCAACACTCCACAACCCCACCACTTTCCTATAAGTCTTAAAATTCTGCTCTCTTTCCTCAAACTCAATCTCAACCTCTTTTATATTTTCTCAATTGCTAACCAAACTGTCTCAACCATTCTTAACACTCCATTCAAAACAAAAAAAGGCTTCATCTGAATTTTCATTATTCACAATCAAAAAATACTCGTTCATATTCTTATCAGTAAGTTTTTTTATAGTAATATTTTTTATCACTCTAATTAACTCTTTTTTATCAAGTCTGAACAGTCTGAACAATAAAATATATATATATGGTAAAAACACAAGAAAAACCAAAAGAAACTAACAAAAACCCTCTAAATAAGATAAATCTAATCCAAAAATTAGATAGTAAACTATCTAAAAAATCCCGTCAGGAAATAAATAGAGAGAACTATCAAAAAAGAAAAGAACAGAGGAAAGAAAAACGGAAAGAAAGATACCAACAACAGAAAATTCAAGCCGAATTATCTGCTCAGCAACAATTATCCAAATATTACGAAGCCGAAGCGATAAATATTTTAATGTCTTTTAAAGAATACACTGAACTAAACAAAGAAAAAAAACATTTATGATTAGAGTTCAACTGAACTCTAAAAGATTGTAGAGAAGCCTTTCAAAAAGGCTTTGGTAATGTTGTAGCCGTTATGAAATTAGTCCAAGTGGCTGATAAATTGGTAAGAGATTACTGAGCCACAGCCAAAAGCGAACTTAAAACAAAAGGAAAAAGTTGGAATGTTTTGAGCCAAGAGAAGCAAGACCTATTAATAAAGTATTGAGCTAGGGAAAAAGCAAGGGTAGAGAACGGATATTTAGACGAGGAGGAAAGATTACAAAGACAAAGCCAAGAATACTTACAAGAAATAGAATTAGCAAAATTCCATGAAGAAAGGGGAAAAATTAAATGTTCTTGTTGGAGTTGTGAAAATAGAAAGGAAATTCAAAAAGAGTTAGAGGATTATGACCTAGAAAGTAGAACCAAAGAGAAAGAACAATGTCCGGAATGTGGTAGGTGGGTGAGGGAGTTGGATGATGAAAACGGCTTATGTAAAAGGTGTATGGAGAGGTATAAATAATTTAGACTTTTGAAAAGAAAATTATTTGTTAACTTATTACTTAGGCACTTAAAATATAACATATGAGAGGACATAATGTTAACATATATTTTTCCGAGGAAACTTATAACAAAATAAAACCCTTAATCAAAAAAAGAAAGGTTAGCCAGTTTGTTAATCAAGCCGTAGAAAAAGAGTTAGAAAAGGAACTTAGAAACGAAAAAGAACTATTACGGCAACAACTTATCAAAGGTTATCAAAAAGTTGCTAAAAGTCAAAAAAGGCAAGTAGAGGATAAAATGTGAGATGAAACTACCAACGAGGGATTAAAATAATATGAGTAAACCAAAGAGTAAGCAATTACCTCATCTTTTTCCTCATTATGGAGAAATTTATTTGGTTTACTTTAACCCCAGAAAAGGCAGAGAAGTGGGAAAACTCCGTCCCTCTTTGGTAATTAGCAACAATATTCAAAACGAGTTTGACCACCATATTATCGTAGCACCTTTGTCAGATGAGGATTGAGAAAATTTGGCTGAAATTCAACATTTTGAGGTATTAATTAGGGCTAATTCTGCTAATGGCTTAAAGAAAGACAGCAAAATTTTACTTAACCTAGTGCGAGCTATTGATAAGAAATTGCGTTTGCGGGATTATTGTGGAGTGGCTAGTGAGGAGATAATGGAAAAAGTGAATAAAGGGTTGGAATTAGTTTTAAATGTTAGAAAAATTTAATGTGGAAGTTAGCAAAAAAACCTAATAATTCTACCTCCACTAAAATTATTAGAGGGAACCAAAAGGTTCCCTTAAAAAACTACCTTATTTTGTTAAAATACGTGAACTAATGTCAAGGTTGAGACTCAAAAATTAATTGACTATTTCTTAGGTGGGATTTGATTTTGCCTCGATTCTACCATATACTTTTTTGAAATTGTTTTCTTCCTTTTCCTAATAACCACTACTAATATTAAGCCTACTCCAAATATCATTCCTCCTCCAATAATTAGCGAGGTAACCATTATTTTATTATCCTTTTTGTTGTCATTGGTAGGATTATTTTGTTGCAGAGATTGAGAAGTAATTTCCCCGATGGCTTTTTTATAAAGGTATTCATTAATTTGTTCATCAATAAGAGTTTCGTTTTCTTTTAGGTGGTAATATTGACGAATTTCATTCTTTTTACTCCGGTCGCCCTTTTTATCAAACTCAAATCTTTTTACCGCAATAATTACTTCCTTAGGGGATTTACTAAATAAATTAGGGTTTTTTTGTAAAAATTCCTTATTATCTTTTACTCTACTAATTAAAGCGACCACTTCCTCTACTTTACTAAACCCTTTTTGGTTTTTTCACTCTTTTATCTTTTCTTCATTAATGGAAATTCCTAACTTTTCTTGTCAAACTTTTGCTTCTTGAGGAATTAAAAGAGGAGAGTTCTGCTTATTGTTTTCATTATTTACTGGAGAAAGTGGTTCATTAATAATTTCTTTTCTATCTTCACTAAACTCATTAGAGTTGCTTTCAGAATTAGAAAAAATTTCTTCTAAGTTTAGGTCAGAGAAATCTTCTGGATTAAAATTCTCAGGAAATGGTGGAGGTGGAAATTTAGACTTCTCCTTGTTCTCCTTGTTCTCCTTGTTCTCCTTGTTCTCCTTGTTCTCCTTGTTCTCCTTGTTCTCCTTGTTCTCCTTGTTCTCCTTGTTCTCCTTGTTCTCTCTCAAAATCTGCTCTTCTTTCTCTTTTAGTAGTTGTTTTAATTCTTCAAGTTCTTTTAATGCTTGGCTGATTTCTGCTCCCCTTTCTTCTCGAATCAAGTTGAGGTATTTACTCCCCCCCTTTTCATGTTTATTAAAAAACCTAGTCGCAGTTTCTAAGGATTTAAAACTCTTATCAATATCATTTTTATTTTTTATAAATAAATTAGACTGTATATAAGCAAACATTCCTCTAACCCATCCAAGCATAGCAACAAATCCTTCTCTAGATTGTATGTGAAGATAATTAATAGGAGGAGTTGAAAAACCTTTAATTTCTTGCGTAAAATATTCTTGGGCTTTTTTTATTTGCTTAAACTTTTCTGTTTGTTGCTCCTTAGTATAACCAACCGGAATTGGTTTGTCAGGATGTCATATAAGGAATAATTTTTTTCAAGTCTTTTTGACTGTTTCCAAGGAGTCTCATTGTTTAACTCCTAATACTTTACAAGGACATATAAATACCATAGCGACATAAATTTATGAATTGTTTACTTCAATTTTGGCTTGTAATTCATCTCTCATTTGTTCCATTTTCATCTCTAACTTGGTTAGCTCACTTTGTAAAGAACAAAGTTTGTTTATTTCTTCATTAGTTAACTTTTCACTTAAACTTTTCTTAACCTTATTTAATTGTTTTTCATTTAAAGAAACTAGATGAGAAGAACCTTGCAAACGAATAACTTGTTCTTGTGAAATAAGCAAGGTAGAAAGAGAAGACTTTCAAACTTCAATCTCTAATTTAATTTTAGTACTTTTTTTAAGTTCTTTTAATTCTTTTTGTTTAGTTTGAATCTTTAAAAAGAAGTCTAAATTCTCTTTCTTTTGATTTTCGTGTCATTCTTTGGATTTATCTAGTGCTTTCTCAAACTCTTCATGGTCTACTTTAGATTTATCTACTAACTGTCTGATTATTTCTTGCTTTTGTTCTAATTCTTCTTGAGAACTGTCTCATTTACTTTGATAATCATCTCGTTCGGATTGAGTTTGGATTAACTGAGATTGAAGAGTATCAATAGTGTCTTTTGCCTCACTTAATTGTCCTTGAAACTCGGGAAGTAAATCACAAGAATTTTTTAATTCTTCCAATCTCGTGTCTGATAAATCATTTCCTAACTTTCCTCTAATCCTAATCAATTCCTTTTCTGGTGCAGGAAAAGTATCAGTAATATCTTTTGCTTCAATTAAACTACTAAGAGAAATTCTTCAACTACTATTACAACCAAGACTTGAATAATTTTCCTCATTAAATTTGTCACTAGCAAAAGTAAACTGAAAAATGTTTCCCTCTTTATTTCCAAGAGGAGGAAATGATTCTGGAGTAAAAAGAGAAAACATTTCTCAAGATTGAAACAAAACTATAATCCTTTCACTTATTTCTTTTGTTCTTGGATAATCAGTATCAAGTAGTTCAAAATAATAGATTCAATCAAACCTCGATGTTTTAGTTAACTTTAAATATCTTAAAATAAGAGTTGTCATAAATTTTGTTCTCTATATATTTCTAAAACCCATTCCTCACCTGTAACTGTTGAGCAATATTTTGATTTTCCAATGCTTCTCTTAATAACTGAGGCAATCTATTCCTTTCTGTTTCAGTAGCATGTTCTTCAAAAGCAGTTTGTAAAGTTTTTCTGACCCAATTGTTGGCTAATCTATTTATTTCGGCTTCTCACTCAGGTTCTTCACCATGTAATAAGCGATTCATAACGATATAACAACGGGCTAAAACTTTTTGCGACATCTTTTCTAAGGCATATGCTCCTTCAATACTTTCAAAAGCAAAAGTAGGATAATCAGTTTTTGTCATGTTATTAACTAAGATAGTAGATTTTATTGATTATAGTCGATTATTGTTTATAATGTTCTTGTTGGGCTTGTTGTTTAAATTGCCATTCATTTCCTATTTTTTCTATTTCACATTTTTTGCCCTTAACGAATATATAATGTTTTCTATTTTTCGTTCCTTCTTGGTGGTAGTATATAGAATAATTACAATCATCAATTCTTGCACATTCACCATTACCTTTATCTAATAAAGGTTGTAGAGTGCGTTGAGGAGTTGGTAGAGAAGAATATTGTGGCTGATGTTGGGAATAAGTTGGTATTTGGTTTTGAGTTTGTTGTTTTTTTATTAAATGCTCAGTCATAAAATTAACAAAGTCAGTAGAACTTCAAGAATACTGAGGAAAAGCAATGTTAGCAATATACTCTAAAATTTTCCTAATATCTGATTCACTATATTGTTTTTTAGGCGGAAACATTTCATTTGGAAAAGCTGGAACTGACTTTCCATGTGTATTTAATAAACCTAAAATAGCATTAATATTGTCAATAAACTTAGTGGCTTTTCTATTTTGATTTTTTGCTATTAAATAGTTAAGATTAACAGATATCCTTTTATTAGACATGTGAATAGGCTTATGAAGACCATTAATTCAACCCAAGGGAGTAGAAAATTCTTTTTCTGCTATAAGTGAAGAATGAGCACCAAAAACACTAGCTAAATATCCTCCATCCACTAAACAATCATCAAACATAAAGATAGTTCTTTGAGATAACATACCCTCTTGTAAAGTTCACATGCGAGTAAATCATTCTGAATTAACTATCCGACCAATTATGTTTCTTGGATCACGAATGTCCTCTCCGCCAATGTTTATGTGGATAGCAATTAGGGTTACGGTAGCATTACCATAATATTGACCCATTTTGGGGATTTCTGAAAGTTGATCTTCTTCATTATTTTGATTAATACAAAGTTGATCAGTTCATAGATATTCTATTTTCAAACTTTGACAGACTTTAAGGGCTTTTTGTAAAGATTTGTAGCCTAAACGAGTCATTTTATTAGTGTTATTGTATCCAATCTGGCTATTATTAATATTAAATAGACCATTTAACTCTTTTTTTTCATTTGTTTGTGGTTCATTGCTGGGATCTTTATAATTGTCTCAATCATCTCTTCTATTATCACCTCAAACGTAAGAAAGAATAGCATAAGGAGTAGAAAGAGTTCCTCTTTCTAATCAAGATGAAGAAATATCATTTCCAACTCAACAAACTCTTTTTGGTAATTTTATAGATCCAGTTAATTCTTTGTATCTATCAATTCTGTTTTTTAAAACATCACTATTAGGATAGATATAGTTTTTAAGAGTGTTAGAATTGAGGTCATTTCACTGTATTGATAAACTGCAACTATCTTTTTCTATTAGTCGATTAGGGCAATTTGTTTCCATCTTATGGGATAATTCAGAACGAAAATCTGAACAATTTTTATTATTAAAAGGGCAAGTCATATTATTTTTTACTATTACGTTTAAATTTTGTATTTTTACAATCACTACAAAAACTAATTACTTATAACAAATTAGGTAGTGAATGATTTTAGGATTATTCAGCCCATTTATTAGACTAAACAACTTTATTATTCTAATTTGCTATTTCTCTCTTTTCTGACCATAGGCATTTTTATTTATTTTTATATAGAAACCAATTCCTGTTTTAGGGAATAACCATTCCATAATTTATTTTATACAATTTTCTTCTCTAACAATCAAAATTTTATAACTGAAAAAGGTAAAAACTTAGAGAAAGTATAATAGGAAAATATTTGGCTAAGTGCTTGATTATGGCTAACTTAAACAGAATTTAATAGTATTTTTTAACCAATTGGCTTTGATTGAATTTATTTAGTAAAAATAATTATTACCTTGTTTAAAAATGTTGGGGTTGACTTTTTCTCCTTGCTCTTTTTTTAGGAGAGCCCATAGGGTGCTATAATTACGGGGTTTCATTACTGAACGAATGATTATTAGTTGCTCCATAAGTTTATTTTAATAAAAATGCTTGGTATAGGGGTGGGTAAATGTTTAGTTTACAAAGCAATAAAAAAAGCATGTCTCTCTCCTTTGATTAGTAAAATATTTCTAGTGGTTCCAAGGTCTAAAATAGCTTTCTTTTAGTGATACAGTTCAAGAGTTGTAGTTGTCATAAGGCACAACTAACCCCCTTCCTTGCTCCCTATGGTCGCATTCCCTCCCCCATATCCTTACTAACAATATTTCTTACTAACAATATTTACGCACGTACGCACGCGAGAGAGCAAAAAGGGTCTTAGAAAAACCTTTAATTTTTCCAGTAGTTTCACTGGAAAAATTAAAAACCCAAAAAAAATAATAAAAATATCTAAAACTTATCTCTTGCCTCTCTTCCAAACTAAAATATATTATATAGGTGTCATAACTCCCTATATATAGTTCTCATTTAAGAGGTCGGCCAGTTAAGACTTTTCAATTACGGCCTTTTCCGATAAGGCATTTCGGCTCTTACTCTGACTTGAATTATAAGTTTGGGAGCCGTCTTGTTAGGTCTACGATTGGTTATGGCCCTTATTGAATAATCTCAATAAGTTTAGGCAACTTAACTGCCGTATTTTGCTCGCAACCAGTTTAGTTTTTTGTTCTGAGCTGGTTGTGGGATGTGAGATTAATTTCCCAAAAAAGAGTTTAAAGACTAAAAATTATTCTCTTTTTTTGAAAGTTAATTTCTGAGAAACTAACCTTCTTAGAAAAAAACGAAAATAATTCCCTCTTTCTTTTTTATAGCATTTTTCAAAATTAATGTCAGTATAATAAGATTTTATAAATCAAAACAACTCTTAAAAGTTTTAGTTAAATCTAGTTGTTGCAATTTTGCTATTGCTTTCTTAATAACTTTCCTTAACTTCCTCTCAGTTCTAGGTCTTTGCTGGCGATAATAACTCTTTATCACACTAAAACACTTCTCTACTGGATTTAGTTTAGGTGAATAACCAGGCAAGTAAACAAGTTCAATTTTCTTTTTCTTGGCTAACTCTTCGATAGTTGATAACTTTAGTTTCCTACATGAATCAGTGGCATGATGTATCCGAGCATTATCTAACAGTAAATGAGTAGTAGATTTAGTGCCAGATAAGAACCTATGAAAATTCTTAGTCTTAGAACCACCTTTAATCAGTTTATGTTTAATCACTGCTTGCTTATTTACATTCTGAATACATAAGGTTAGAGTGTAATTACTTCCTCTCTTGCCTGGTCTTTTTACTACTGCTCTTTTGCTTTTATGAGACCGAGCATAAAAAGGAACTGCACCCAGATTAAAACCGCATTCATCTAAGGCAGAAAAAGAAGGTAAAGAAAGAAGTCAGTGGTTGTCATTTATAAACTTCTTAACCTTTTCTTCATCTTGTTCCGAGTATTGTTTTTCTGCTTTTTTTCGAGTAATGTCTTGATTCTCTAATACTCTAAAGATAGTTGTTTGACTAAATCTTTGACCAGTTTCCTTAAAAAGATAGTCAGATAATTCTCTTAAAGTGGCAGTGTTGTTTTCTTCATCATAAGAAAGCAAGCGTTCTAAAGTATTTCCAACAATCTTTAGTTTTCTACCTCTTTTTTTATATTCTTTCTTATCATCTTTATTCCAGCGATAAATAGTTCTTTCGCTTCGATTAGCAAAATCTGCTATTTTCTTTCTAGTGAGACCTTGCTTTTCTAAGTAAGTTATATGATAGGGTGTAAGTTTTCACTTACTATTAACAGTTATATAATGATTATATTCAATAAAGTTATTCATAACCCCTTACCCCTTATAAAATTAGGTTCCTTTCTTAGTTAATATAAATATTATATAATAGTTATAAGATATAAGAAAAACTAAATAGTGCCTTTAGAAAGGTAAATTCTTAGTTGTTGGCGTTTTTTTGGATTTGTTATAAGTTCTAAGTATTTTCATTTTTGCTGGTGATAGAGATTACGCAAGCAAGGAGAGCAGATATGTTTGTTATGGTCTGATTCTTTTTCGGTTCAGTATTCTAAGTTGTTTTTTTGGTAATATTGCTTATGGAACTGACTGTAAGGGATTTCGAACTTTTTGGAGCAGATAGAGCAGGTTGCTTTTAAAGGTTCTTTTATTACTACCATAATTATAATATATATTTTATATAGTTATTATAGAAATGAGTAAAAAAGGTTTATGGCAATTGGTTTCTAGATTCACAACGAACACAAAAGTGTTTACCATCTTTTCTTTTTCTTAATTGTGATATAGGATATTCATAACCACAATCATTACAAAATTTTTTTTCTTCTTTGTTACTTTCGTTCATTTTTCTTGTTATTTCGTTTATTTCTTTTAATATTTATTTCGTATCTACTACCAATTCTCGAAATCATCGAGTAGATGACAAAAGGTAGAACTAGCAATAGAGGTGGCAAAAGAAAACGAACAATTCGATGAGTCTTACAAAACTTTTCGGTTAAGTCTGGTCAAAAAAAGACAATAATTAGAACTGGTAAAAGGACTACATAAACTCCCAATCCCAATCTTTTTAATCTCCACTTCCATTGTCCTTCTTTCTTTTCTTGTTTTCTTAACCACTTTTGGTAGCATCAATCACATTGAATTATCTTTTTAGTTTCATTTGCACCAACAATATACTCAGCATTTCAACTTATAGAAACTTCGTAAAACAAATCACCTTTATGAATTGTTCTACTACATGTATGGCATCTGTCTGAGACTTTTTTTTCTATCAACTGTTTAATACATTTTTTGCAAATTGTTAGATCCTCAATTTGAACTTCCTCACCTATATGAATATTTTTATAACATTTGCTACAAATCATTTTTCCTAACAACTGCATTTACCCT
>Ga0307513_10007859_pt1 | contig 13756 bp, 11 predicted proteins | sample 15_EM_MG_FD_202174 | JGI IMG/M metagenome (GOLD analysis project Ga0307513, IMG submission 202174) | Populus trichocarpa ectomycorrhiza microbial communities from riparian zone in the Pacific Northwest, United States - 15_EM | ecosystem: Host-associated > Plants > Roots > Unclassified | place... | reverse complement strand
GCTGCGCGCGACACCCGTCGCGAGCGCGGCGTCGCGCGCCTGGTCCCAGGCGATGCGGGTCCGCGGGTCGTGGCTTTCGGCGATGTCGATCAACTCGTCCAGTGTGTAGGCGTGGCCGGCCTGGAGGCTCGGCGGCGGCTCGACCTTCGCCATCGCCGGATTGGGCGGCAGGACGTAGCCGCCGGAAGGCGAAGTCGGCGGAGGCCGCGCGGCGATGATCTCGCCCGCCTGCTCAGGCGCAGTCCAGGGACGGTCGGGGCGGTCGGGTGCGAGGTCCAGCTCGCTCGTGGCGCAGCCGGTCAGAAGCGACGCCACAAGGGCCGCTCCGAAGCGCTCAAGGTGTCGCATGGATACCGCCTTCCGTCACGCCGGCCAGAGCGGCTTCCAGGCGGCGCATGTTCTGCTCGATCGCGTCCCCCACGCTGCGAGCCGGAGTTCCCTCCACCGAGGGCGGCGGGGCCGCCTTCGCCGCCCTCCCCTCCAGCCCCGCCGCCAGGCTATCCAGACGCCCCGACAGCTGCTGCGCCATGCGGACCTCGCCCGCCACCAGAGCCGCGCCCTGCAGCTTGGCGGCGTGCTCGACGGCGTCGCGGCGGGCCTGCAGCCAGACCTCGCCGGCGCGGATCGACCTGGGCTCGTAGCGAGCCAGGTCGAGATCCGCCTCTATCGTCTCCAGGCCGGCGTAGACCGCCGTCGCTTGCACCGGTCGCGCGCCGTGCGCGGGTGCGCGCACAGCGGCGCCCAGGGCTCGAAGCACTCCGGCCAGGGCGCCGTCGATCCCTGGGGCGATACTGATCGGCCACAGGCGGGTGGAGACGAGGTAGACCGCGACGTTGCCGATCACGATTCCGATCAGGCGGTCGCGGATCGTCTTCATGTCGAAGTCGGGCGCTGGCCCCTGCAGGGTGCAGAGGAAGAAGGCGAAGGCCATCTGGAACCCGACGTAGGAGATGCGCGGCGAGCCGGCGGTGACGTAGCCAGCGCCCAGCGCGCCCAGGAAGATGACGATCATCAGGCCGCCGACGGACACCATGTGCGGCATCACGAATAGCAGGGCGAAGAGTCCGGCGGCCGCGCCAACCGCGGCTCCGGCAAGGCGCAGCGCGAGCTTCTCGACGGACTCCGCAACCGTGCCCAGGCCGACGATGTAGCAGGTGATGAAACAGGTATGGATGCCGGGCCAGTCGAGCAGCGAATAGAGCAGGTAGCAGGACACCGCCGCGACGGTGATCTTGCCGGCGTGTTGCAGGTGCACAGGATTGCTGAAGGCGTCCGCCGCGAAGAACCCACCGCCGGCCTTAGGGGCAGCCTTGGTTTGGACGGGGATCGGGTCGGTGAAGGCGACGATCGCCTGCTGCGCCGCGGCGATGGCTTCTCGACCGAGTGCGGGTCCGTCCGCCCAGCCCGGCAGGACGAGCGCGATCTCCCTCGGATAGCCGCCATTGGCGAGGATCTGCGCCATCTGTTCAAGGGTGTCGGCCAGGCCGCTGCATATCGCGGCCGGGGGCGGTCCGCAGGGCTCGAGCAGGTCGACCGCGGCAAGGATTTCCAGGGTGGACGACGCCGCCTGGTTAAGGCGCACGAGGTCCGCGGGCCGCACGCCCAGCTCGGCCTTGGCCAGTTTCAGCCAGTGGCGGATCTCCGCGCCGCCGTCACCCACGCTGCGCGCCAGGTCGGCCCTGAGCGCCGGCGTCGGCGCCCGCAGCAGGCTCGCGCACAGGCGCAGTCGCCGGGCCAGCTCCGAGGTCGCCATCCGGCGGGGGTGACGCCCCAGCACGACGTTGTAGCCGATCGAAACGAGCGCCGGCATGGCCACGAACAGGAAGGTGTACAGCAGGGCCCGCGTCGCCTCCTCGCCCACCTGCATCTGGCCGAGCTTGTCGAGACCGAACCCGACGATCAGGCCGAAGATCCCGGCCAGCGGCTTCAACTTGCTGGCGGACCCGAGAAACAAGAACCCGAAGGAGAGCGCCGCGATCGCGCCCACGCGCCACGCGGCGTGGTCGAGCACGAGCATGGCCGTCGCCAGGATTATCCCGAGCAGGATCGCAACGAGGAGCGTCAAGACGACCTCGAGGAGAAGGCTCGTGGCGCGGTCCCTCGCGTTCAGGAAGAAGGCCAGGTAAGCCGCAAGCGCTGGCTCCGGCGTGCGATAGATCGCGGTCGCCAGCGCGGTGATCGTGCAGACCGCAGCGAGCTCCGCCGCAAAGGCGAACCGGCCGGGCGTTGGCGCCAGCTGCCCGCCGAGCCAGGCGGCGAGACCGCCGGCGCGATCAGCGGCAGGCCGGGCCATGCTTGATCTCCACGACGGCGCTGGCCCCGAGCCGGGCGAGCTCGGGCGGCGGGGCGCGCAGGCGCACCCTCACGGGAAAGCGCTGGGCGACCCGAACCCAGTCGAGCGAGCGCTGCACATAGGGGACCGAGCGCGGCAGGTTGATGCGGTCCTGGTCGAGCACGCCCCAGCCCACGCCCTGGACCACGCCCGCGATCGGCCGCCTGCGGTCGAGCATCGAAAAGACCGTCGCGCAGTCGCCGGGATGGACGGGCTTCAGGTCCGTCTCGCGGAAGTTGGCCACCGCGAACCAGTCGTCGGCGTCGATCAGAGTGAAGAGGCTCTGGCCCGGGGTGACCATCTCGCCGGACGCGGCGGTCAGGCCCACCACCCAACCATTGTGGGTGGCGCGGACCGTGGTGTCCTGCAGGTTCCGCTCAGCGAGGTTTAGCGCCGCGCGCCGGGCCTCGATCTCGGCCCGGGCCGCATCGTCGGTATCGACGGCGACCACCGCCGCGGCGTGCTGCTGCTGGGCTTGGCGCAGCTGGGCGGCCGCGTCGCGCGCCTGGGTTTCCGCCTGGTCGAGCTGCTGGCGGGGGACATAGCCTTCCGCCGCCAGCGGGCGGAGACGCTCCACCGTACGGTTCGCCAGCTCCAGATTGGCCGCCGTCTTCCGCGTGTCGTCGCTCGTGATCAGAGTGTTGGAGCGCTGCGTGGACACCACGCGCAGCCGTGTGCCGAGCTGCGCCTCCGCCGCCGCCAGGTCGGCCTTGGCCTGAGCGACGGCGTACGCGTAGGGCACGGGATCGATCTGGAAGAGGAGGTCGCCGCGCCGGACCCGGCCGTTCTCGACCACCCCGATGTTGACGATGCGACCACCAACGGCCGACGCGACATGGACGGTGTCGGCGTCAATCGAAGCGTCGTCCGATGACGGTCGAGCGCCGCCCGTGGACGCGACGTAGAGGCTCAGGCCCGCCGCGCCCACGACGAGCGCCAGCGTGACCAGCCGAGCGAGGGGTAGTATGCGGCCGGAGCCTGCAGATTTCACAGCCTTCACCCTCGGTAGAAGACCAGCCAGGCCGCGACTCCGGCGATGACGCCGGTGGCGATGCAGACGACCAGAGGATAGGCGGCGACCTCCGCCAAGCGTGTCGCCGAAAGGATGACCCGCGCGGCGAGGCCGACTGCAACGCCGATCAGCGAACACAGGATCCATGCCGGAAAATAGGAGCCAACCAGGCTGAGCGTGGGGGAGCCCGCGCCGCAACCGCCGAGGCCCAGGAGGCTGAGCGAGCTTAGGAGACCGGCGGCTGCGCTCGGAGACGCGGGCACGCCGCGCTTCTGAATGCCGCGCATGCGCGGCCGGAGGGCGCCTAGACCGGGCCGCCGATCCTCGGATAGGGCATGACGTGACGAGACATAGACAGACATCAGGTCCCTCTTCCCCCAATCCGCGCGCCCTCGCGCGATCCGTAACCTAGGCCTCGCGGCCCTGGGGGGATTGGAGGATCGTGCTACCGATTTCACATCCGTGACCTGATGGCGGCCATTTGCGCCCGCCATCCCGCAATCAACCGCGCCGACCCCCGTGCGGGTGCCCGAAGAAGGCTTGGACCCACCTACGCCGGGGCGGACAGCGTCCCGTTGCACCGCGCACAGCGCGCCGCGAACGCCTCCAGCCCCGTAAAGCCTTGGCGCTTTCGGGCGAGAACCGGCTCCACGGCAGCGGACATTGCGAAGATCTCAGAGGAGTCAAAAAGCGGTCGTCCGCGCAGGTCTCGCATTGCTGCCGTCGCGTTCACCGTTTAGCGGAGCGACCCGACTAAAGGCTCCGTCGTGGTGACCGAGTGATGACCGAGGATCAATCCCTCCCTCGAACGCCACGCCCCGCTAGCTGGGCTAGGGTCTGGGCGAAATCCTCACTACCTTTGGAGATAGAGGTCGCAGAGTTCGGCGAAAGTGAGCTGCTCACGATCGAGCACCTTCGCCTTCTGCGGATCCCCGCCGAGTTGCGCTTCCGCCAGCTTGATTTTGGCAGCCTTGCGCGCTTGATCCGGTGTGAGCTTGCCGTGGGCGCCGATCTTGAACTGGCGCAACGTCCCGCGGCGCCCGCCGCCGGCGCGATAGCGGACGAGATAGGTTTTGAGTCCGCCGGGTTCGACGCGCAGACCGAAGCCCGGCAGCGCCTGGTCCCACAGAATGTAGCGCACCGATGCAGGTTCGGCGGCGTCGACGCTCTCCTTGGAGAGCAGTAGGGAGGTGCGCTTTTCGCTCATCGGACTCGATAAGCCATGACGGTTCGGTCTTCACCGGGTCATCACATGGTCATCACGGCGGACAAAACAGGTGAGAACCGGTCAGTACGACTGACCCGTAAAACCTGTTGGGGGACAAGGACGTAAAGCACGGCCGAGCGCAGCTGGCGGCCGCTAAGCCTCCAGCTCGATGTCGCAATAGAGGTAGCTCGCAGGACGCCCGTTCGCCAAGAAGATGTTGATAACTCTTATGTCTATTTCGCCCACCGCGATCGAACGGCCTCAGGTCACCACCCGGTCTTCACCAAACCGAGGCTTGGAGTGCAGTGACGAAACCCACAGCTTCCCCCACAGACTCGGACTGTCGAGACGAATGCGCGAATTTGGGGCGCGATACCAACGCTTGTACCAACACCCTTTGCGCGGGCCTCTTCTCGCTAGCGGACTGGTCGGTTTGAGGTCTGCTTCCGCGCGAGCAGCGGCGCGGCCCACCGCAGCGTCGCCTCCGGTCTTCGCCCGATGGCGGCGTCGTCAGCGACATGGCGCCTTGGGCGGCGCGCGCGTCGCATGTCCCTCCGGCGTGGCGGGCTCGGGCCTGAGGCTCGATACCCCTGCGACTGTCCCGTAGCCCTGAGCTGCGGGGCTTTCTTTTGAGACTACGGCCTCGCGCCGACGGGAGGGTCGAGCTGGCGTCGCCACACCGTCGGCGATGATCCGAACTCTTCCGAGAACCAGCGACTGAAAGAGCTCTGGCGGGAATAGCCGACAAGGCCGGCGACGCGGCCGAGCGGAAGCTTGCCGTTGGCCACGTAGCGGACGGCGAGTTCGCGGCGGATGTCGTTCAGCAGCCGGGTGAACTCGCCGCCCTCATCGTTGAGGCGACGTTGCAGGGTGCGCTCGTTGAGCCCCAGGCTCGCGGCGACCCGTCCGATCGAGGCCTCGCCGACCGGCAGCAACACGTAGATCGCCTTCTGCACGTCGTGGGCGAGCGAGCCCTGCTCGGCCTGGGGCAGTGTGCGGACATAGCGCTCAGCGAACTTCGCCAGCATCGGATCTGCAGATGGATTGGGCGCGTCGAGGTCGGCGCGGCTGCAGGTCAGGCCGTCGAAGTCGCTGTTGAACTCGACGATGGAGCCGAAGACCCGGCGATGGACCGTGAGGTCGCCCGGCGGTCCGTGCGTGAAGTTCACGCTGAGCGGCCGCCAGCGGGACCCGAGCACCGTCCGGAACAGGCGGAACATGACGCCGATGGCGAGCTCATACGCCTGGCGCACCTGGGCGCCGGCCACAAGCAACTCCTCCCGGACGACGACGACGTCGCCGGCCTCCTCGACGCTGACGACGAGCGCCTCGTTCAGCAGGCGGCGGTACTGGACCAGCGTCATCAGCGCGTCGCGCATCGTCGCCTGGTGGGTGATGAGGAGGCTCAGGGCGCCGAAATCGGACAGCCGCCGGGACTCCGCCATCTGCAGGCCGAACGTCGGACAGCCGGACTGGACCGCCGAGGTCTCCAGCAGCTCGGCGACGTTGTCGCCCGGAATGCGGATGTCGGGCTCGTCGAGGACCCGGCGGTCGATCCCGGCCCGCCGCAGCATCGCATTGGGGTCGAGGCCGACACGGGCGGCGACCTCGGCATAGCTGGAGAGGGATGCGCCGCGGACGTATCGGGTCATGGCTCCTCCTGCTCACCCTTGTCGTGAAGTGCGAAACGGCTGTCGTCAAATGAAAAACGCGAGCCTCAAACGCGCCTAGGCTTCCTCCCAACGAAAGCAGGCTCCGAGCGAGCCGTAAGGGAGAAGCCCAGGTGCATCACGCGGTGCGGTTCCATCAGACCGGCGGCCCCGAAGTGCTGCGGGTGGAGTCCGTGGAGGTCTGCGACCCCGGGCCTGGCGAGGTCCGCGTGCGCCACGTGGCGGTCGGCCTGAACTTCGCCGACACCTATTTTCGCGCCGGGCTCTATCCGGCGCCGCTTCCGGCGGGGCTGGGCGTCGAGGCCGCGGGGGTCGTAGAGGCGGTCGGACCGGGCGTGGTCGCGGTCAAGGCCGGCGACCGCGTGGCCTACACCGGAAGCCCGCTTGGCGCCTATTCCACCGCCCGGGTGATGCCGGCCGACTCGCTGATCAAGCTGCCCGACGAGATCGCCTTCGAAACGGCCGCGGCGATGATGATGCGCGGCCTCACATCCTCCTACCTGATGCGACGGATCTGGCCCCTCAAGGCCGGCGAAACCATCCTGCTGCACGCCGCCGCCGGCGGCGTGGGACTGATCGTCTCCCAGTGGGCCAAGCTGCTCGGCCTGACCGTCATCGGGACCGTGTCCAGCGACGCCAAGGCTGAGCTCGCCCGTGCGCACGGCTGCGATCACATTATCCGCTACGACCGTGAGGACGTGCCGGCGCGGGTCCGCGCGCTGACCGACGGAGCCGGCGTGCCCGTGGTCTTCGACAGCGTGGGCAAGGACACCTTCGCCGGGTCCCTGGACAGCCTGAAGCGCCGCGGCCTGCTCGTCTGCTTCGGCACCGCCTCCGGTCCGCAGCCGCCGATCGAAGCCATGCAGCTGGCGATCAAGGGCTCGCTCTACATCACCCGCCCGGCGCTGGCCGACTACATCGCCGACCCCGCCGAGCGCGCGGAGCTGGCCGGCGAACTGTTCGGTCACGTCGCCGCCGGCCGCATCCGGATCGAGATCAACCAGCAATACGACCTCGCGGACGTCCAGAAGGCGCACCGCGACCTTGAGGGCCGCAAGACGACTGGCTCCTCCATCTTCGTCCTCTGAACGGGAGTCCACGGCATGACGACCACCGTTTCGAACGCGCCCGCCACGATCCGCCGCGGAGCCACCCGGTCGATACAGGTCGAGCGGCTCACCTGCAGCATTGGGGCGGAGCTCAGGAACGTCAGCCTCGCCGACGCGGCCCGGGACCCGGCGCTGTTTGCCGAGATCAGGACCCTACTGCTGGAGCACAAGGTCCTGTTCCTGCGCGACCAGGACATCAGCCCTGCGGACCAGGTGGCCTTCGCCCGCCGTTTCGGCGAGCTAGAGGACCATCCGGTCGTCGGCAGCGACCCGGACTACCCCGGCCTAGTGCGGATCTACAAGGACCTCGACAGTCCGCCGGAGCACTACGAGAACGCCTACCACTGCGACGCCACCTGGCGCGAGAGCCCGCCGATGGGCGCGGTCCTGCGCTGCGTCGAATGCCCCGAGACCGGCGGCGACACCGTCTGGGTGAACATGGTGGCGGCCTACGAAAAGCTGCCCGACGCCATCAAGGCGCAGATCGCCGATCTGCGGGCGCGTCACAGCATCGAATGCACCTTCGGGGCGGCGATGCCGATGGAGCAGCGCCATGCGCTGAAGGCGCGATTCCCGGATGCCGAGCATCCGGTTGTCCGCACCCACCCGGAAACCGGCGAGAAGGCGCTGTTCGTGAATGCCTTCGCGACGCACTTCGTGAACTTCCACACGCCGGCCAACATCCGCGTCGGCCAGGACTACGCGCCCGGCGCCTCCAATCTTCTGAACTACCTGATCAGCCAGGCGGCGATCCCGGAATACCAGGTGCGCTGGCGCTGGCGGCCGAACAGCGTGGCCATCTGGGACAACCGCTGCACCCAGCACTACGCGGTCCAGGATTACTGGCCCGCCGTCCGCAAGATGGAACGCTGCGCGATCATCGGCGACCGCCCCTTCTGACCTTCCTAACACCCCACACCGGGCCCGGCTTCGCGCCGACGGCCCTGAGGAGACGCCCATGAACTTCCTCGACGACTCGCTGCTTCCGGAGAACCAGGAAGACCTGGTCATCACTGTCGCTCCGTATGGCCCGGAATGGCTGGTGTCCGACTTCCCTGAGGACCTTCCGGTCTCGATGGACGAGCACGTCCAGAAGGCGGTCGATTGCTACAACGCCGGCGCGACGGTCCTGCATCTCCACGTCCGCGAGGAGGACGGGACGGGCTCCAAGCGCCTGTCCATGTTCAACGAGTTCCTGGAGCGGCTGCGCGACGCGGTGCCGGACATGATCCTCCAGGTTGGCGGCTCGATCTCGTTCGCGCCCGAGACCGAGGGCGAGGCGGCCAAGTGGCTCTCCGACGATACCCGCCACATGCTGGCGGACCTGAAGCCGCGACCCGACCAGGTGACGGTCGCGGTCAACACCAGCCAGTTCAACATCGTCGAGATGATGGACGCCGACGACATCCGGGGCACGTCGCTGTCGGATCCCGCCCTCTACGAGGCCTATCGGGAGATGACCGTCCCGGCCGGTCCGGGCTGGGTCGAGGAACACGTGCGCCGGCTATCGGCCAACGGCATCCAGTCGCACTTCCAGCTGGCCCACATCAGCCAGTTGGAGACGCTGGAGCGGATGATGCGGCGTGGCAAATTCTTCGGCCCGCTGATCCTCACCTGGGTCGCCATTGGCGGCGGCTTCGACGCCGCCAACCCCTACACCATGATGAACTTCATCCGGCAGGTGCCGGATGGCGCGGTGCTGACCCTCGAGTCCTCCATGCGCCACGTCCTGCCGGTGAACATGATGGCCATCGCCATGGGGCTGCACGTGCGCTGCGGCAACGAGGACAACCTCTGGGCCCAGGACAAGCGCAACAAGACGAGTTCGGTCGAGCAGGTGGAGCAACTCGTCCGCATCTCCCGTGAGTTTGGACGCGAGATCGCCACCGGCAAGGAAGCCAAGCGCATCTATCGGATCGGCGAGTTCTATCAGAGCACGGAAGAGACCCTGGCCAAGAACGGGTTCGCGCCCAATCGCCAGCCCGGCCAGAAGGGCTTCCTGCTCCACGCCTGATCCGGGGAGCGGGCGGCGTCCGGGGGGCCGCCGCCCGCTCTTCACCTTTGCACCTTTCACCGCACCACGCGCAGCACACCAAGGGTTTGCGATTGCAACCGACCGTCCTGTTCGTCCCCGGTCTCCGGGATCACGTCGCCGACCACTGGCAGACCCTGATGGCGGCCCAGTTGCCTGGCTCCCGAACCGTTTCACCCCTGGAGCATGACAAGCTGAGCCGTGCCGCGCGGGTCGAGGCGCTGGACCAGGCGATCCTGGACATCAAGGGTCCGGTGGTGCTGGCAGCCCACAGCGCCGGCTGTCTCATGGTGGCGCACTGGGCTCAGCGTCATAGTCGACAAATCAAGGGCGCCCTGCTCGCGACCCCAGCGGACGTCGAGAGGCCGCTGCCCGAGGGCTATCCGACTATGGACGCCCTGGACGCCAACCAATGGATCCCCATCCCGCGTGAACCGCTGCCCTTCCACAGCATAGTGGCGGCCAGCACCAACGACCCTCTCGCGGAGCTCGATCGGACGGCGATACTCGCGCGCGCCTGGGGAAGCAGCATCGTCCTTATTGGCGAAGTCGGGCACCTGAACCCCGCGGCCGGTTTCGGTCCCTGGCCCCAGGGCAAGGCGCTTCTAGCAGCGCTCTGCCGGGGCTGATCGTAGCGGCCTCCTCCATGGCAACAGACGTGCAACCCGACGTGCAGACGGCGCATGGCCTCTTTCAGGACGCCCCGGAGCGCGTCGGTGTCGTCGGCTGGCTGGTCTTCGCCGTCTCGTTCGGCCTGCTGCTTTCGGACTATATGTCCCGCCAGGTGCTGGGCGCGGTGTTCCCGCTGCTGAAGGCGGAGTGGGGCCTCGTCGACGCCCAGCTCGGCGCCCTGGCCGGCGTGGTGGCGCTCATGGTGGGGCTGCTCACCCTTCCGCTCTCGCTGCTGGCGGACCGGATCGGCCGCGTGCGCAGCGTGGTGGCCATGGCCGCGGTCTGGAGCCTGGCCACCTTGGGCTGCGGCCTTGCCGCCAACTTCCACCAGATGCTGGCCGCCCGGTTCTTCGTCGGGGTCGGTGAGGCGGCCTACGGCAGCGTCGGCCTGGCGGTGGTCTTCACCTATTTTCCGCGAACCCTGCGCGCGACCGTCACCGGCGCCTTCATGGCCGGCGGCGTGTTCGGATCCTTCCTCGGCATGGCGTTGGGCGGGCTCGTCGCCGGCGAACTGGGCTGGCGCTGGTCGTTCGCCGCCATGGCGCTGACCGGTCTGCTGCTGGCGCTGGTCTATCCGGCGGTCGTCAAGGAACGCGGCGGGACACCGGAGGAGAGTGCGGCCGAGCGTCCGTCCCTCGACGTATCGACGATCCTCAGGGCGATGTTCGCCTCACGCACGGCCTGCCTGGCCTACCTCGGCAGCGGCCTGCAGCTCTTCGTCATGGGCGCCATGGTCGCGTGGCTGGCCAGCTACTTCAACCGCGCCTACGGGCTGCCGACGGAACGCGCGGCCGTCGTCGGCGCGGGGTTCCTGCTGATCGGCGGCGTCGGAATGGTCGTCTGCGGCGGCGTCGCCGACCGTGCGGGCCGCGTGTCGCCCACAAGGCGCCTCGTGTTCGCCGGCGCCTTCGGCGCAGCCACATGCGTGCTGTTGGCGATCGGCTTTGCGCTGTCTCCGGGCGCGGGCCAGCTGGTCTGCCTGGGGGCCGGCCTATTTTTCGCGGCCGGCGCCTCGGGGCCCGCGGGAGCCATCGTGGCCGACGCCGCCCCACCGCAATTCCACGGCGCGGCGCTCGCCACCCTGACGCTGGCGAACAACCTGATCGGCCTTGCGCCGGGCGCAGCGATCACGGGGATGCTCGCCGACCGCATCGGCCTGCCGGCCGCGCTGGCGCTCGTCCCCTTCGCGGGCCTGGGCGCCGCCATCTGCTTCTGGTCCGCCGCCTGGCGGCCAGTCTCTGACGCACAACCAAAAGTTCAATGGCCATCGAGCCGGGGGGAATAGGAATGAATCGACACAAATCATGGATTTGGGGCGCGTCCGCTGTGGCGCTCCTGGCGGCGTCTTCCGCCATGGCTGCCGAGAGCGAAGCCGACAACGCGGTCGGCGTCGAGGAGGTCGTGGTCACGGCTCAGAAGCGCGCCGAGAACATCCAGGACGTGCCGCTCTCGATCATGGCGGTCAGCGAGAAGGCGATGGAGGCCAAGGGTGTGCAGAACGTCCGCGGCCTGGAGCGGATGATCCCGAACCTGCGCATCGACACCATCGCCCAGCAGTCGGGCGTCGCGTTGCGCATCCGCGGCTTCGGCGCGAACTCCAACGCCGCCATCGACCCCAGCGTCGCGCCCTATATCGATGGCGTGTTCATCCCGCGTCCCGGCGCGGTCCTGACCACCTTCCTAGATGTGGAAAAGGTCGAAGTGCTCCGTGGACCGCAGGGCACCCTGTTCGGCCGCAACGCCACCGTGGGCGCCATCTCGATGCGGACCCACGCCCCCGGCGACGGCTTCGAGGCCAAGGTGGCGGCCGAGGCCCGCTCCTACGGCACGCTGCAGGGCGAGGGCATGGTCAACGTGCCGGTCAACGACAAGCTCGCGCTGCGCTTCGCGGGCATCGCGAGCAAGACCGACGGCTACATCAAGAACCGTCTCGACGGGAAGACCTACGGCGAGGGCGACACCGTCGCCGGCCGCGCCTCGGCCAAGTGGTCTGTGACCGACGACCTCACCTGGACCTTCCGGGCCGACTACGCCCGCACCAATGGCGACGGCGTGCCGCTGAACCAGGTCGACACCTCCACCGCCTCGCCGCAGCAGCTGGCGAATTTCGCCGGGCGCATCGGCACGCCGGGGCCGGTGCTGACCTATCCGCCCAGCCGCACGATCGCGCAGTTCATGACCAACCTGGACCTCAAGGACCGGCAGTGGGGCCTGACCAGCGACCTGTCCTGGGATATCGGCGGCTATACGGTGCGCCTGATCGACGCCTACCGCGACTGGAAGAACGACCAGAGCGACGGCGATGTGGTCTTCACGCCGCTTGACCTCCTGAGCCGCGACGCGTCCTTCGACAGCGAGAGCCAGAGCCATGAGCTCCAGCTGATCTCGCCCAAGGGCGCGCTGCTGGACGGCCGGCTCGATTTCGTGGCGGGCCTCTATTACTTCGACGAGGACTACGCGATCGGCGAACGCTTCAACCTGGGCAGCCGCTACTGCAGCTTCGCCGTGGCGGCCGCGGCCCCGCCGCTGGTCGGCGCCTGCAACGCCGCCCCGAAGATCGGCGCGGCCACCAACCAGTTCGAACAGAACGCCACCAGCAAAGCCGTCTACCTCCAGACGAACTTCGCGGTCACGCCGAGTGTCGACCTCATCCTCGGCGCCCGCCAGACCTGGGACAAGAAGCACGGGGCCTTCGTCCAGGTCCTGGCCAACCCGACGGCGGCCCTGCTGCGCGCGCCGGAGAACGTCGCGCTGAAGTTCGATGACGACCAACCGTCCTGGCGGGCGAGCCTGAACTGGCGCGCCACCGACGACGTCATGGCTTTCGTGACCTACTCCACCGGCTACAAGTCCGGCGGCCTGAACTCGGCGGGGGGCACGCCGGCGCTGGCGGCCCGGCGCCTGTTCAACTCCGAGACCTCCAAGGACTGGGAAGCCGGCGTGAAGTCGGTGCTGCTGGACCGGCGACTGCTGCTGAACGCCACGCTCTACCGGACGACGCTGGACGACTTCCAGGAGCGCTCATTCGACGGGACCAGCTTCATCGTCCGCAACGCCGGTTCGATCCGCTCCCAGGGCTTCGAGCTGGAAGGCCAGGCGCGGCCCGAGCGCCACGTGAACGTCGACTTCGGCGTGGCCTACCTGGACTCGGAGTTCACCGCGAACCACACCGCGCCCGGCCTGCCCGCCTGCAACGGCTCGGCGACCTCGTGCCCGACCATTCAGGACCTGACCGGCCGCACGGCGACCTTCTCGCCCAAGTGGCAGTGGAACCTGGGGGCGGAGTACGTCAGCGACCCGTTCTTCGGCGGCTTCACGGCCTCGCTCCGCGGCGACGCCAGCTACACGAGCCCCTACTACTCGACCAGCGATCTCAGCCGGCAGGGCGTCGTGGACAGCTACACCCTCTATGGGGCCCGGATCACGCTCACCAGCCCGGACAAGAGCTGGAACGTGGCGCTGTTCGGCGAGAACCTGAGCAACGAGATCGTGTTCCGCCAGAAGTTCCCGCAGATCCTGGACTCGCTGTTCGGCGTCCGTGTGCCCTCCACCGGCGCCACGCTGATGCGCGGCTTCGTGGGGACGCCCCGCACCTGGGGCATGCGCGCCAGCAAGACCTTCTAAAGCCTCCCATGTCTGGCCGCCGGGGCTCGCCCCGGCGGCCGTCCTTTTGGAAGTTGGAGCCTTGAGTCAGAACGGCGCCACGAGCTGCGCTCGCCGCT
>Ga0307513_10007857_pt1 | contig 13758 bp, 13 predicted proteins | sample 15_EM_MG_FD_202174 | JGI IMG/M metagenome (GOLD analysis project Ga0307513, IMG submission 202174) | Populus trichocarpa ectomycorrhiza microbial communities from riparian zone in the Pacific Northwest, United States - 15_EM | ecosystem: Host-associated > Plants > Roots > Unclassified | place... | reverse complement strand
GATGAATTTGGGTTTTTGAATCACTTGATTTCGATATTAGAAGCTCAAGATATTCCCATTTGAATATCTAACGTGAGGGCAGAAAATTCTGCCGCGGGAAGGATATAGCCCAAGTTCGCGTGATTGATTCGAAGGATTTTTTTTGGACCAAGGACTGAATCGAAAAGTGTTAAAATGAGGGATTGAATTGAAGAATGATATTGAAAGCTGGAGAGGGGGGTTGGATCATCATAATTGACAGGATTTTTACCACACCGAATAAGGAAAATAAGACCTTGCAGCTGCACCCTCCAGCTGACTTCTTTCCTTTTTTTCTCTGTTGTTTTCCTTTCTCATCACGCCTGATTTTTGGAGGTGAAGACCACGTTTTTGTTGCCTCATTTCAAAGGGAGCAGCTGGCCCTATATAAGGAAAGAAAAGAGCCACACCATCCTCTAAAACTGGAAAGAAATCAGACGTAAAGCACCAACACAAAATCAGAATATTGCAGTTTCCTTTTTGTGTTTTTTTACTACAAATTAGTAGGGATTTGCGTCCTAGGATTACTGCATTGAATCCTTCCTAAATAGAGACATATTTAGACTATATATAAGCCCTTCTGATGACCTAACTAGGGGGAGGAGAGCAGAAAAATAAGAGAAAAAACAGAGAGAAAAGAGCAACGAAAGAAACAGCCAAAGACAGACAAGAAAAACGTAAGAGAGGCAGAGTAAAAAACACAGCAAATAGAGGGAGCTTTCTTTCTTGCATTCTGGTGTTATTGTGAGGAAAGAGGAGAGAAAGAATACAAGACGGAGAGGGAGCTTTGCTGCTAAAACCTTGACAGCAACGTTTGCTTGGTTTTATTTCATCTTCTGCAGAAAAGAACACAGTGATTCCTGCAGGTAACTCTTAACTTTCCCCTCCTTTGCTGCCTTTAAATCTTTTGTACCTGTTTTTGTTTTTGTTTTTGTTTTGCACATTAGTTTTCAATTTTAGACTGTACAATGCCCACTTGCTTTGTGTTGTTCCTGCCGTAGTTTTGAGTTTTGGATGGGTGACTATGTTAAGATTTGGCTAGCCTCTGGTGTTCTTTTTTTATCTCCTTTCTTTCGCTGGTTCAGAATTATGGAACTCGGGAAGGGGGCTGTTGTTTTCTTCATCAGCAGCTCCCTTTTCTGTTTGTGTCCTTCCATTTTTTTTTTTTTGAAAGAGCTGGCCAGGTCTTGCTTTGGTTTCTAGTCCATGATATATATGTGTTATAAAAGCATGCCGTCCCAAGCTCTTCTTTTTTTTGGTATGAAACTAGCATGGCAGTTTTTTCTCCCGGATTGTTAAAAAGAAAATAGGTCATGAGTCATGGTCACATGCAGTAGGATTTTGATTTAAAAATTTCAGTTTCAAAACTTTGGCTCCCTCATGCATACGAGTTTAGTCCTTTCCAGTGTACAACATTTTAAGTTGATTTGGCTTTGAACGATTTTTTGTTACGAATTGTTTCAAGTTTCTCGTAGTTCTTGTAATATGAATCATGGCTTGCTACTTTTCATTTTGGTGTTTACGTCTAATTATGATGTTTGTGTTTTGACAAAAAAATATATAAAAAAAATGTTTTCTTGTGTGTTGCATACGGCCAACACCCTAACATGTTTTGAACGTTTTTTTATATACAAAAAATATTGGAAGTTTTAAAAAAAATGTGTTTTCGCATGGATTTCTTAAACACAACAAAAAATTATTTTCTTGCATTTCTGGATTTTACAACATGTTTGTAAAACTCCAAAGGGTATTGGCCAATATTCCAAAAAATATAAAAATCTTATTTTAGGGGGGAATTCATCTATTATTCACCGCTAATGTTTGGATAAAGAAATCCTTAAATGACGAATATCCAAAATATTATTGGGAATAATTTGTTATTATTCACTGTTAATATTTGGATAAAGAAACCCGGAGTGGTAATTATCCAAAATAATTTTCTAGGAATAATAAATCCGCACACATCCTTGAAAGAAGCCTTGATTATAATCGAGGACATTTCAATTTTTTACTCCAAGGTTCACGAGCCGTGAGAGTATAAAACACTAAGACAAAAAAAATAGATTTTTAAAGCACCCTAGATTTCTAAATTTTTGTCCCTCCTCCTTGCGATTTACGAGTTGTAAACTCTTGAAATACCAAGGGAAAAATGAGCTTGTTAAGCACATGGAATCTCCTTGGATTTCTATCTTAATAAATTTAGTGAGAATCAAACCTAGAAAAACTGATGGGATTAGAAAACACCAACACCATAGCAGATTATAAAGCAAACCAAACACCAAGCAGCTTACCTTAGGTAGGGCGTACTAGGGGTGCTAATACCTTCCCTTTACGCAAACAGTCCCTTACCTTAGAATCTCTGAAAGACCAGTTAGGGTTCCTAGTGACCAAATACTAGGTGGCGACTCCCCTTTTACAATAAAACAAAAGACCCCGAAATCAATTGAGGATCGTCGCGACGCCGCGCTCCGCTCGCGAGGGTGCGACAGGGCTGCCAAAGGCAGCAGCCCTTCTGCCATTGCAGCGGCTACAGGTGCAGCAATGAGAGATGGGAGTTGAGTTGAGTGGATGTGATCCTCCTCCTCCATGTATTGTGTGTTGTAACCTTTTTCTATCTCTAATAATATGGACTGCTCCCGTGGATGTAGGCGACTTGCCAAACCACGTTAAATATTGTGTGTCAGCGTGCTAAGTCTTCAATGTGCAATGATCATGAACACCATCGTTCCGCGCAAAAGTCCCTAACAATTGGTATTAGAACACATGGTTTAAAGTGGTGTTTGATTCTTGCTCAAAAATGAAAGTGGTCCAAATGGTGTTTTGATCATACCACTGTGGAGAAGAGAAAGAGACAAGCACACTAGTGAAAACGATGTAAATTTCTGACTTGGGAAACTGCCGCACGCGCCGACGAGGAAGCTAACCATGCGCGCAAACGCGCCCCACGCGAGCCACACGTCTTCTTCGCCTGGATGGGCTGACCCAACTCAAATACCAGACAACTCGATCCACGTGACTGACCCGGATGAGGATGACATCATCATGACGTAATCATGACGTCAACATGCACAGTTGGCATGCCATGTTAGCGACCAGTCATCTAACATGTTAGCACAGTTGTACCCACCAACCACAAGTCAAGCCGAGTTTGATCCGAGCCGCGAGCCGAGGGATAGGATCCAGTGTAGCTGATCCTACGTGCAACCAGATTTGAGTTTGAATTTGGGCAGTTCATCTGGCCAGAATTGTTTTGATCAAATCTTAGTTGTCTGCAATGCGATTTGGATGATTTCAGACTTGTTTTCAGCTAAGTTGTTCATTCCAGATGCAATGGTATGATCCAATTATTGAGATCTGAACCAAAAGTGGTGGTGGTGAATTATTAAGAGAGATCGCCTAATGAAGAGGCATCTAAAGGTCATCATGGTGGTCGATGGAGATGAAGAAGAAGAAGTCGCACATGTTTACCCAATTACATGTGCTGAATTGCTAAGTGGGAAATTTTAGTTGCCTTGAGGGAAGGTAAAATTGGGACACTCTGAACACCCAATCATGTGGACAATTTGAGGTGAAGAGTGAAAATTGATGAAGATCAATCTTGATGAATCTAAGCATTCGTAGTCTCGCTAGATGTTGAGAAATCAGGTATAAAACCAAGATATTCTAGATCACTTGTAAAGGAAAATTGCGACAAAGCTAGCAAATGGTTGTATATATGGAAAGACAGTACGATGGATACATATGGCCTAAGGAGTTCTGGCTAGGAGATTGGGTTTTAAGCAGGATCGATGTGACCACTCCAATCTTTCCTTGGAATTTGCTTAGTTGAAGGATTATCCATGCGGTACTATTTTTTTATATGCGACAGTTTGTAATGAAACTCTTGAAAACTAACAAGATGACGACACAAAGGAACAGTTGGGTTCCATATGTTCAAGGATCTGATAGAGTGGTGATTTCTTCAAAGAAGTTAGATTTGGTGACTGTGATTTCTCAAGGGTATAATTGATGAAGACCTTGATAATGGAACAGAAATACAACAAGGGGATAAAGATTGACACCTTATTTTGACTTGGATAGGTGTTGTGACAGGATGAGCTGCTATCAAACATAAGCAAGGAATAGGAAGAAATCTGGAGAACATAAATTGCACAAGGGCACATGAAGATTGTGCAGGAGTACCCGTAGGATCCAACGAGGTACTGTAATGAGACAACATGTGCAAGGAGAAGAAGTGTTCCCAGATGAAGCTCAGAGCAGGTAGTATGTAGAGGTTGTACAACAGGAAGTCTTTTGTGCTATTGATGAAGACAACAGGCAAAGACCTTTCCAATGCATGTAAGGATGGAAAGATGAGCTGTTGCAGAGGCATCTAATTAAGGAGGTGCGCCGTCTATGAAAGGTGTAGAAGCTCCAAAAATAGAAATCGAGATGGAGGATTGTGAAGAGTGTACCGTAACTCTCTCTTTCTATGTAATTAGTGGTAGTAATCTCTCTCATAATACACATGGTGGTAGAGAATTTTGGAGCCACTTTGAGGCATCCCAGACAAAGAAGGATGCGACTGCCCTATGAAAACAGGCAAAGACACCTTAGAGAGAAGGTGTGAGGCCATGATATGAGCCCAAGTTCAGAATGCCCCAGAGTCGATGTAATGGCTAGATACGAGTGGATAAGTGTATGGATAGCCAATAGAGTGGCTATGATGAGTATGAAGATAAATGTCGAATTGACTTTCATGGATATTGCCCCCATGCTAAAGATCAATGAGCTAGATAACATTTGCTTTGGACAATAAGTGGATGACTTGTAGATCATTAAAACACGACTGCTATGTAGAAGCAAAAGGCATGCGCAAGTTCCAGGAACAAGTTGACTCTTGTCTAAGTGGTAAGCTCGGTGATGGTATTGTAATACTTAGAGTATGAAGATAGATATGGATCAACCTTTAATGGGCTGCCCCCATGGTTAAAGGTGGAGAGCTACTTGGACTCTTAGGACTAAGAGTGAGAGACTCGCGGAGAAGTAAGGTGTGGTTCTTAGGGTGGAACAGAGGGCAGACGCAACTCCTGAATGAGTAGATTCTTAGAAGAGTGGTGAGCTCGTGATCATATTGAAATACTAAGATAATGATTGTCGCACTTGGAAGTAGATATTTCCGTTTGAGGGGGTGTTGTAAGTCTTGGTGTAAGGCTTGATAGATCATTCCAGACCAAGCATGATTGATAAGCTTGAAGGGGAATGTTGTGTGTCCTAGAGACAAGTGTTAACACTGTTTAGATGTGATGTGGGAGACCATCTGGTTGCAGTGATCCTTTGGTGTGAGCAAAGTGGTGTTTGGGTGACTATGGTAATTGAAAGGTTTGGCAAGTACTTGTAAACTTGGTCGATGACGCTCTTGGAATGGTAAGCTTGGAAGAGCTGCAAGATGTAAGCATGTGCTGAAGAAGCAAGAGGAAAATTGCCCCACATGAATGGCAAAGGGGGTGATTGTTAGAATTGTTGTCATTAATGTGCAGCAACCATTAATGGACTGCACTGTCCATTGACAAATATAGCAGCTCATATGCAAACTACCAAATGTCAAAGTTTGGCAGCCACCATTGTTGAATATGAGTTGGAGTTGATGGTACCATTCTTGCCTATAAATAGGCACCGAGAGAGCAACACAAGGTGAGTAGTGCAGAGTAGAAGAAGAGAGAAATACGTGAGAAGAGAGAAAGAGAGAAGGGCTGCCAAGGGCAGCAGCCCTGCTGCCATTGCAGCGGCTGTAAGTGCAGCAATGAGAGATGGGAGTTGAGTTGAGTGGATATGATCCTCCTCCTCCATTGTGTGTTGTAACTTTTCTCTATCTCTAATAATATGGACTCCTTCCGTGGATGTAGGTGACTTGCCGAAGCACGTTAAATATTACATGCCAGCGTGCTAAGCCTCCAATTGTCAATGATCATGAACACCACCGGTCCACGTGAAAATCCCTAACATTGCTGAATAATAATAAATGAATTAAAATCAAAATTAATTCTGATTTGAAATTAATGAGAAAGCTGGAGGAATTTACGCTGGTGCTTTCTTAGTTTAGCCTATTGGCTATCTTTTCAATGTTGTTTTCTGGGCTCAGGATTGAGCCTTCTGCTAATTTACTTTTTTCGATGAATAATTTTTTCTTTATTTCAAGAGGAAAAAAATGGGAAGCTGGATCACATTAGGATTAGCAAAAGAAACGACACATGATGTACCAAATTATCCGCAACGATCAAGGGGATTTGGGCTGGAGTTCACTGTCTGGCATAACAAAATCCTTTAAAAAGATTTTGAAGAAAAAAATAAATTTAGTTTGGAAACAGTAATCACATTGACGGTTTTTGAGCCACTTCACCATGTCATCTTTCCTGTTTTATGTTTGGAGAGATACGATTAGGCAATGTTCGGAGTATTTTCTTTGTTTTGCGTCTAGAACTATATATAGACGACTTCGACAGCTAAGGACACCAAATTAGCAATAGATTGTTAAAGCTGGGACTCGAACTTGGGAGCTCAACTCATTTGCTTTTCCCGAATTTCAACAGAGTTGCAAGCTCATTGATTGGGCTGAGGCTTTCTTGCATGCTTGCATCAACATTGCTCTAGGAATTTCCTCTATTTGCATTGCATCTGGAAAAGCATTAAAAATGTGCATACAGCAGTCGACCATATCATTCCGAAAAAAAACAGAACCACCATGCATGAACAGCTCAGTGCTCATGAGTCAATATCAAATGTAATCCCTATCTATGATGCCATAATTCAATATCACAATCTATTCCATATTCAAGTTTTGAGGTTCTCTTTCACGCTTTCTATTTAAAAACGAAAAATTCTGTGCAGTAAGATGATGACATTAACCCCTGCAAATAACAATCTCATAAGGAACTAGATTTGATTCTACGTCTTTGAATATATTATCCATTAAGGGATTTAACTTGTAAATTCTAAAGATCATCGACGTTCTTCTTAAAGAAAAATGTTAGCCAATAAACATGTCCACTATACATAAACAAAAGGGAATAAATGGGAAGCAGTAAACTTCAGTACTTGTAAATCACTAAAAGAAGTCAAGATATCAGTAAAAACTTAAGCAGAAGAAATAGCAAGGACTTGGAGGAAAAGAGAAACTAGCAAAAAGAATCATGCAGGTCACTACAGGTATATAACAAACTGGGTTGTAACAGATGGCATGATAATATATGATAAGAGAATTTTTAGCATGTATATTTTCTACTCATGCTTGATTTTGAAATATTTTGGATGTGTTGCACAAGATAATTAGAATTTTGGATCTCTTTTTAAACTATTGATCTTGTGGAAAATTAATGTGTTTTCAGATACTAGGTTACTAAGCAAGCAGAATCCGGCAATAAAACTGAACATTGATTTATTGTGTGCTGCAAAGGAAGCTATACAACTCAGTTCCAGATGTTCGTCACCATTTTCAAAAATCTAAGATGAAGGTCTACAAAACATATGAAGGGCATATAACTCAGTTTTGCTATTTCGAAGCCCAAAAAGCGAGTCGAAAAACAGGGATTGAATCAGACCCGAACTTCTTGCACTCCAAATACTGTCTTGGTTTATGGCCCTTATCTCAAGTCTCAGAGGTCCAAAAATAGTAAGATTGGTGTCGTTGGAAAGAAGATTCGATTTTCTACAATTTCTCCAGAAATAGAGATATTTGAATTCGCACGTTTCCTGCCTCAAATCTGGCCCGCAATGTCTGGGTAGGATGGAATTCAAATCAGAAAAGGAAACTGTATTCATTCCAGTGGGGGTAAAAAGGCCACAATATAAAAGAAAAAGAGGGGTCTGTAAGGAAGAGGTGCATACATAGAGAAACCTTAAAATAGACTAAAGGGAGAAGAGAAGGCGGCACAAAGGGGGACGAAAAACAGAGGCAAAAACAGAGAAGATTTGGATGACACCTATCCATTCCACTGTCATTCTATGCTTTTGAGTGATGTTCATCGTATCAAGTTTGTTTCTCTTTAATTTAACTATGAAGTAGACTTTTATTCTGGGATTTTTGATGTAACCTTACTATAAATATGTGAACAATTTCTTCGATTGAATTATTACATTAAGTTGTTGAGTATTTCATTCTATGTGTAATGCTTGTGAATGTTTGGCCAACATCTGCATGATTTAGAATTCAATTTGAGACTGAGAAGTGATAATTATTTTAGCTATTGTTTGAAATACCTTAAGAAATCTATAGGATAGAGATATCCTAAGAACTTTTGTAATTATTACAGGTTTTACGGTACTTAATAAATTTCGACAAGTTCAGAACTTTTGTAGAGTATATGAAATTTGCTTGTCGAAATAATTCATTGATACTCGAGAGAGATTAATGTTTAAATTAGGAAAACCTGATTATCAATGTTAGGAGTAATTAATTCAATTGAGAAAGTTCACATAGGAATAGTTACGGTAAGTCAAAAATCCTAGAACCAGTAGAATTGAATTCATTAATATTTAATCAATTGGTTGTTTATTTTTAATCATTAATTTTTGTTTCATAAACTATCTCATTCGATTCCTCAAATAGATCATAATTTAAAAGACTTCGGTAATTGGTAGTAATTTTTACAAATCCTCGTGGGACGATACTCTACTCATCACTTTATTACTTGTTACGATTCGTGCATTTGCGAAATTAAGCAACAATATACAAAGATAGGTAGTCTCTAAAGAAAATTTTTATTTGGGATCAAATCCAAACAAATGTTCAGACTTTTGGGACCGAGTACCAGGAAATCCCACACAAAACAAAGCAAGGACATAAAGAAGAAAAAAACAATCAGTACGGAGGTCATTGCATCTCTAGAACAAACAGAGCTCACACGTTATTAACATTTTGGGATTCATATACCTAAGGTGATGAAGTCCTAAAATTTCAAGTAGCCTAGGAATAGAGTTCTTGGGTTGGATAATCAGTTAATCAATTGGTCCCGGTAATCTCATGCATTTTTCCTAGCCAATATGGTTGATAACTTGAATTTTGTGCTTTATAAGCCAAGATGGCTTGCAACTAATACATGCAAAAGGTCCCCTTTGATGGAGGTAAGGACTTTTCGATGCTTAAATAAGTATCCTTTTAGAGAGAAAGAACACAAGAATATTCTAGAGAGAAATACTATGAAAATATATATGCAGTAGGGAATGAAGATTGTGAATTTTTATTTTGAAGGACTTATGGTATATTTTTAGTGCCAGACCAAGCGTGCCCGAGGCTTAGCACACTGCCAAGCCCAATAGTGTCTGGGTCTGGCAAGCTCCAGGCCCAGCGCACCGGGTTGGCACATTGCCAAGCCCAGCATGCCTTCATTGAGGCGTGCTTCTTTTCCTGAAAATTTATACCCATAAATCTTTTTTTATTCAGTGTTTTTTGGTAAAGATATACTAATAAAAACTTGGTTCATCAGTAGCCCCCTAGTCTTTGCAATATAATAATATGTAAAGACTTTAATTAATCTCTCAGTTCAGATAAAGTAGTGAGTTTTGCTCATATAAAAATGGGCTAAGTTGGGAAAATGTGGAGAACTATGCATCTAGACTAAAAATATTCTTTCATATGCAAAAGAACAAGAATATGTACCTAAACAATTCTTATAGGAGTTTCCAAAGGTCGTTTTCCCTAAAGTAGCCACTATATCTGATACAGTTCAGCTTTATGATACGACCCAAGCAAGGTCAGATTTGGATTTTAGCGTAAAATTTTATGCCAAAATCCGAATCTAACCTTACTTGGGTCGTATCACAAGGCTGAACCATATCAATATCGCTATGCAGACTGTCAAATCTTTAACTATATAAAATCTCATTGAATCTCCCAGTTTTGGCAGTTTTGTTAAACTTATTTCAAATTCTTTCCTTTGTATTTTTAGATTTTCGCTTTGTTTCCTAGTTAAGATTGAAATTCTAGCCTATTTAAGGTTTTTGTACACCTCATAAGAAGGAGACTTTATTATCATTACTTTAAGAATAAACTAGCAAATTTAGGCTTCACATCTACAACCCCTTTCGCTTATAAAATTTATGTGTTCTTTGTTTGTTGTTGTGTTTAGCTTTCGCCTGCATCACTTTGTCATTTATTCTAGTTTGTTTTCTATGAAGTTATTCCAGACTCATGACCCGGGTCAAGGGTGTTGAGAGTTAACCCAAATGGACTGAGGTCGTTTTAATGTCCTTTTTTAGATTGATTTTTTTTTTCAATTTTATCATTCAACAATTATTTTATTGGGAATTAGGCTTATAATTTGTTCGATTTTCTATCTATAGGTTATCTTAGTCTAATGACCCAAGTTGCAGACTTGACAGGTTAACCCAGGTTGACTCGAGTTGTTTTTTGATTTACTTTATGTGAGGTTATCTTGGTCTCACGGCCTGAGTCATGGATTTGGTGGGTTAAGCTAGATTGACTTAGATTGTTTTTTTGTGTTTTTTTAATTTATCCTTCATGTCATAACCCAATTTTTTATCCCTTATTTTTCTAAATATTTTCAAAATACAAAAAAATCAAAAAAATATGTTCTTGATGTAATTGCGTCATTTTCAGGGTCTTTTCAAAAGAATTAAAAATTCAAAAATTTGTTTTCAACGCATTCAGCTATTAATGCACACATTTCAAAATCACTGATTAATTTTTCTCGTTGAGTCGACATTGATGTTGCTTTTTTCAAAATACATAAAAATAAAATAAATATAATAAATAGGCAAAGGGACCAAAAGTGAAAAAAAGAAAATGAGTGGGACCAAAAAAATTAGGTTGCTTGGGGACCAAGCAATTGAGGGGAAAAAGATAAAGATTTTATTTCCTATAAAATGGTGAAGGAATCTCACATGGGGGGTGCAAAAAAAAAGCCAAAAAACATTTTGGCCTGAGCCCCCAAAAAAGCTAAACCATTAACCAGCCAAAGAAAACAAAAACCAAAGAACCAAATCTCTCCCTCATTCCCTTACTTTAAAAAGAAAAAAACGCATGAATAAAAATATCAAAGTCCTTCCTCTATTCACCTTTCATTTTTCCATAAACACTAGCCACACCTTCCATCTGTAAGTCAGCCACCATCCATGAACCACCACTAACCAAGACAACCCCCTCCTCTCTTCCCATGGTTGTCAACCTCCCACCGGCAGTCAGCCATAAAACCAACCTTCATGCCAACCTTTCTCCTCTTCACCACAGCTCACAACCATCAAGAGTAGCCCCTTTATTGTGCAAATATCCACCTCACAGCATCCTCATCTCATCCATCCACCCGAAGCCACCACAAATCGATTTAACAACACCGTGACAAGCCTTTTCCCCGCAGTTGACATTACCGCTAGCAAAACACCATCACCGTCAGCCACATTCCTCCACTAGCAGACACTAGCTCCACTACATCACAACAACCCCCGCTAGCAGCAGATCCGACAATGCCAACTCTAGCAGCATCGCTGATGTGAGTACTGTCGCACGTGTGCGGCGTAGCGGCGAAAACATCCACCCTCAAAATTTTATCTAATGTGGAAAATGTGGAAAATGTTTGGAGACAAAGAATTCTTGTCTTTTATCAGTGGAAAAATGGAGTGGGAGTCGCCACCTAGTATTTTGGTCACTAGGAACCCTAACTGGTCTAAGAGATCGGGTTCGGGGACTGGTTGCGTAAAGGGAAAGTTTTAGCACCCCAAATACGCCCTACCTAAGGTAAGCTGCATTGTTTTATTGTCTGATAAAATCTAAGGTCGGGTCGTGTTTTCTAGTTCTTGATCCGTCTATGGTTTAAGAAAAGTCCTCCTCGGTAAAGAGATCCTTATCTTATCGAGTAATTCTGGCGTCAACAAAAAAATTTTAATATCCGGAATACGTCTTACGTATAAGGTCGTAACCCCAGATATTAAAAAAAACAAAATAATTTTTTTGAAATTTTTGAAATATTGGTCTAGTTCTCGTGACTTCAATAAACTAGTTATTAAAGCCAAAATGCGTGCTAATACATATTTTTGAACTTTTTATTTTTTGTGTATATATATATATATATGAAAATACAATATGATTTATTTTTTAGAGACTTGGTCGTATGCATGAAAACAAAACATTTTTTTATATTTTGACGAAAACCAGGTATTTTAATACTAGATTTGCATCTTTACAATATAAAAATACAAACCAATATTAATCAAAATACAGTAAAAAATACGCGGGGAAATCACAAATTTTTCGAAAATAATTTTTTGATTTGTTTTTTACTAGGCCGGACCCGGCCCGCCCATTTTCGGCTGGGCCTGCACTGCCCGCCCCAGTAAACAAAAACAAACAGTGGAGAACTCTCCACTGTTCACATGCAACGTGAACAGTGGAGCAGCCCGGACGAGGAAGAAGAAGAAGAAGAGAAGTGGAAGCTTACCTGGCGGTCGTCCGTTCTTGCGGGAGCTGAAGCTGCCGGTTATATGCTGTTGGACTGTGGTTCTGTTCCTTCTCTGTTTTGTTTTTTCTGTGTTCCTTCTTCTCCCCGCTTCTGTCTCCTGTTTCTCCTTTTCTTCTTCTGCTTCTAGTGGTGGTGATGTCGTTGTTGATGGTGGCTTAAGGTGACTGCAGACGGTGGCTCTTCTCTGCGGTGGCGGGCAGTGTTTGCTGCTGTTCGATCTTCCCGTCTGTGGAGAGGCGCAGACTTCCTCTTCTTCTTCACGGGTGTTGCAGCAGGAGGAAGATGGTGAGAAGCTGACGGTGGTGCTGGTGATCGGTTGGGCAGTGGTGTTGCTGCGGTCGCTCTTCCTCTTCTCTTCTGTTTCTGCGTTGCTTCTTATCTTTGTTTCTATCACCTTGCTTCTCTCGTTTTTTTTGCCTCTTCTCCACCCACGGTCACTCTCTCTGTTTCTCTCCTTTCTTTCTCTTCTTCCCCTTCCTGTTCTCTGTGTTTCCCTCCTTTCCTCCTCTCTCGTTCTCCTCACTGTCTCGTTCTTTTTTTGCTGTGTTTCTGCCTTGTTCCTTTTTCTTTCCCTCTCTATGTCGTCCTACTTCCTCCCCCCTTTGGCGACGGTTCCTCCTCTGGCTTTTATAGCCCAAGGAAAGCACTGAGGTGGTAACGGTCGTCGAGATAGCAGCCATAAAACGTGCCCCATAATTGGAGCAATTTGCTGCAAAACATATCCTTGTTTTAATGCTCAAAACGGCTTTCTTTGAAGGAGACAATGAATAGTGGAAACGGCGCCGTTTCAAAATTTCAAAATGAATATTTTCGATTCGGTCCTTGGCTGTTTTGACAATTTTGTAATCAAGCCCCTGTATGAATTGTAATTGGATCCCTTGATTTTAGCGCCTTTTCTGGTTTGGTCCTTGGTTTCGGATTGTTTCAATTAAGTCCCTAATTGGCCATCAAACTTCAATAATTATGCAATTAAGCCCCTGATTTGACCAAATCAACTTTTGAAAATTATAATTGGACCCCAGAACTTTAATTTCTTCCAATAAAAGCCTAAATTGACTTAAAAATCAATTTTTCTTCCAATCAAACCCTCCATAAATTCAATTAAACCTTAGATAAAATTTAATTGAGTCTATAAACATATGATTTTAGACTTTTCTTCCTCAACTTGAATTTTCTTTGTCAACAGGGCTCTCATCAGTCAAAAATCTACTGTCAAATTTCAACATTTTGCATTTTTGAACCTCCTCAACCAATTTTGTCCTTTTTTCAGCATTCTAGCATCTTTTTTTAG
>Ga0307513_10007856_pt1 | contig 13762 bp, 20 predicted proteins | sample 15_EM_MG_FD_202174 | JGI IMG/M metagenome (GOLD analysis project Ga0307513, IMG submission 202174) | Populus trichocarpa ectomycorrhiza microbial communities from riparian zone in the Pacific Northwest, United States - 15_EM | ecosystem: Host-associated > Plants > Roots > Unclassified | place... | reverse complement strand
ACGCTAGTTCCGACGATACTTTTAACTGAATTTAATGAACCCTACCACCGCCACTAATATTCATGCTAGTTCCGATGATACTTTGAACTGAATTCAATGAACTCTACCACCACCACTAATATTCATGCTAGTTCCGGCGATACTTTGAACTGAATTTAATAAACCCTACCACCTCCGCTAATATCCACGCTAGTTCCGACGATACTTTGAACTGAATTTAATGAACCCTACCACCGCCACTAATATTCATGCTAGTTCCGACGATACTTTGAACTGAATTAATGAACTCTACCACCGCCACTAATATTCATGCTAGTTCCGACGATACTTTGAACTGAATTTATTGAACCCTACCACCGCCACTAATATTTATGCTAGTTCCGGCGATACTTTGAACTGAATTTAATGAACCTTACCACCGACGATACTTTGAACTGAATGAACCCTACCACCAATGCTAATATCCATGCTAGGTCCGACAATACTTTGAACTGAATTAATGAACCTTACCACCGCAACTAATATCAACACTAGTTCCGACGACACTTTGAACTGAATTTGATGTGCAAATTACAATATCCCGGCATTGTATGTCCAACTTCGCTGATGTGGCAAATAGTAATAGTAATACGCCGGCGAGGGAATTGGTCTGTATTACAGTCATGAAACGCAAGGATGACATGTGTCTATCACCTTTTCTGGCGCTTTAATTCCTTCGCCGCCGCTTCCCTTGCCTCATATTCTGCATACACATCAACCTTTCTCTTGATAGTTCGTCTCCCGCGTGTGGAGTCATTCATGGAGGCATCCTGGAGGGGTACTCTTGGAACGTCCTGGTCCACCTGGGCGATGGCGCCTGTGCCTGCGATTGAGATCGGGCCGGATGTTGGTACTGGACTTGGGGTCGCCGGCGCAGCGCACGTAGCCGACACCGGGGGTTGGAGTCCCGCGGGCTCTGCTTCCCAACGTTCGGGGGGCCTGGGTCCATTTTGAGGCCGGGGTTTAGGTCGCGGTTTGCTTACTACCTCTTCAGCCTCTCCTTCTGCATCCAACGCCGGCGCCGTTCCCGAGTCATCCCCTTGAGGCATCTTTTTTCCCTTGCCTTTTTTGGGTGCTGAGGGTGGGAGGTCGAGTCGCACTGGCTCTGCTTCCCAAAGTGAGGGAGGCCTGGGTCCAGTTAAAGGCCGAGGTTTAGGTCGAGGCTTGACTGCTACCTCAGTCTCTTCTTTGTCCGAGTCCGGAGGCAGCTCCATCACCGGTTCAGCCTGAGGAGCTGTCTTTCCCTTCTTTTTCCCCTTTCCTTTCTTGCGTGCTCGTTTGGCTGGTGGCTTGGCTCCCTTTTTCTTTAGGGCCTGGCTGTCCCCTCCCACCACCTTTCCCGGTTCAGGTGTAACTGACCTTGCACCCTCCAATCGTTGCGGCGGGGGTATATGGCGAAGAAGAGGGTCAATCACATTGTGATCGAACGCGACCTCCGGCAACACAGGTGGATCATTCATGTTCACATCCTCCGGGCCGGCACTAAACCGGTATTCCGCTTCATCGACCGTTCCTTGCCCCCTGTTCCTCTGGTACTCTGCATCCCAGTCCAACTGCGGGTTAACTACTGGAACCGGTGGCTTACGACGTTGCCGGGCCTTCTTCCCTCCGGCTGCGGCTTGTTCCATCTGGTATTTTGTTATGCCCATTTCCTCGCCCTTGATAATGTACCGACGGAACCGAAACAAATCAGAGGCAGGGACATCGCGTCGCCAGTGTTTTATAAGTTGGGATATAGCCTCCTTTTTCATATCGCTTGGGTCCTCAAGGCCAGCGTCCACCGGTAAATATTTCCGGTCCACGAAATCGGTGGTGTGCAGCTTGATCAATTTCCATGGAACCTTGTCATGAATGCGACCCGAAGCAAGCCCTAGCCAAATTGTAAGATTTCGAAACATGTCAATCAACTGAACGCACTGTAGTGCATTGTCACAAAACTTCTCACTAGCTTCTTCATTAGCGGCAGCGTCTCTCCGGTGGATTCCTGGGGGAGGATCGGATACCCTTTGGCGTCCCGATCAAGCTCAATCAACAAACTTGGCGTTCGGACCTTTGATATATCCTCCACAATGTCGCCGGCCTCGACGTCCAGCACATATTGCATATAGGCTATGTACCCATTCTCAAATGCAACAACTAAGTCGGGGAACATATCCTCAAAGCGAACAATGCTTAAATTTCCAATGTCTTTGTTGAAATCATGCCTGGTTGGTGTATTAGCTGATAATGTTTCCAATTAAGACCCCCACAACTCACATCTGCACTAGACTATCCCCAGCCTTATTTCGATGATGCTCCCAGATAATGGGTCTCATGCCCATCTCCCGGTACTGAGTCTCTGCCGATGTCCGGTGATAACTTTGCCCATTGTTCTCCGCGGCCTTCCGCTTGAGCTCCTCAGGATGGCCTTTGGATGTCCATGATTCCCTTTCAGCCTCAAGGGCAGATACTTCTTCTTCGTCAAGTGATTCCATCAAGGCCGTCACTGCTCCTTGAAATACCGGCAAATAGCCGGTCGACCCCGGCTTCACGCCACCGGCCCGCTCCGCAGCTAGGGCAGCAATGGCCTTCTTGTGGATGTGGCATGCTACCTGCTTTAAGGATGGCTTCCGGGTCATACCATAGCGCGCCCGGATACCTTCAGCACGTTTATTGTTCTGAAACCATAGTTTGATTTGCTAGCAAAAGCTCATGTTATTGGGTATGGAATTAATTTCAATTGTGGTCAATGCTCACCGACCGCCGTTGCTTCCAAGCTGCGTCCGTCAACGTGGTGTTGACATTGTGTAACAAAGGTAGTATCCTTTCCCCTAGCAGCACCATTCTTGCTGGCTTGTTCTTTGCTACACGGAATGAGTCGGTGAACTGCATAACAATATCCATCTCCTCGTCACGAAGTTTTAAGGGAGGGAGTTTCTTTGTTTTCGTTGCTGGGCCTGCTGCTTGGCTGGTGGACTGCTGTTGAAGAGGTGGAACGATGCTGCCACCCTGGAGCAGAGGTAGAGCAGGAACTTCCGGAAAGACGAAAGACATAGTGTCGGTGCTGTTGTGGATGGTCTGAATTGTGGGTGGTGAAAGTGAAAAATAAAACAACCAAACAACAAAAAAAACCTCTGTCAGCAATTGCTAGCCTGCCTAGCATATCCGGCCTTCTCTGTCGTGAATGCATTGGCATGATCAAACGTGAATGTGATGGCGCATCAAAAATCTTCTCAAAAGGGAAGTCCCCCTGCCTTTTAGGAGCAGCGGGCGGGGTAGCAGAGTGGGTATTTCTGTATTAATTCTTTGAGAATGCATCGCTCCACCCTGAAACCTCGGAAATAGGTCAGTTTGTTGTATTGAGTTGAAATAGATCTGTCACTTTTGCCTTGAACATGCAATGTCTACACCGGTAATGCAAAGACACGCCTGACCGGGTCGTTGCACCAATTCTGTGCTCACCCATGCTTACATGCAGGAATCATGTCAGATATCTACTAGATTCCAAGGACAGATACCCAGTAACCTTACGACGGCTCCCTGCGGTCTCCAAATACATTTATTAAAAAGTAATTGTGTTCCCGCTGTAGCTGGTGTGATCAGTAATGAAAGCAACGGTGAGCATCATATATATTATTTCATCAACATCTAACACTGCAAGAGGGAACATAAGACAGTATAGATCGACTTCAGTAGGCTCAGATAACACAAGAGTGACTTTGTTATATGTCTGTTGTCGACAAGTAGCCAAGCCCACTCAAAGTTTAGTACTGATCTGAATAGAGGGCTTCAATGACGTCCTAAAATGGAAATTTCAACTAAAAACATATTTCTCATTCCACCTAGACCTCCTGCCCCCATGTAAGTAGAATGATCAACACCCGATGGTCAAGGAGCTGTGGTGAACGGTACACCGAGGCAATAAAAAGGAATACTGAGAATGTGCGGCCATGCTTTGTCTCAATTTACGGTTATTACCGGCTCTTAGTGGTCCCTCGGAATGAATTCTAGTAGTTAGCAAGGGAAGCCGGGCCGATAGAGGTGAATGGCATGCCGGTATGGTACACCCTGCTTTAAGGTTTAACACTGCATTACCATTACCGTTAACACTGTATTACCATTACCATTAACACTGCATTACCATTACCACTAAAACTGCATTACCATTACCATTAACACTGCATTACCATTACCACTAAAACTGCATTACCATTACCGCTAAAACTGCATTACCATTACCATTACTGCTAACACTGCATTACCACTACCATTAACAGTGCATTACCATTACCATTAACGCTGCATTACCATTACCATTAACACTGCATTACCATTACCACTAACACTGCATTACCATTACCATTAGCGCTGTATTTGCATTGTTAATATGAACCGATCGGAGACAGGTGATACACTTGCATCCTCAAGGCCGCAGCGGTATATAACAGATGGTACCAGACGGAGTAATCTATAATCATGTCCAGTCAGAGGAAGGCCAAGAAAATCCCCCCCAGAATTCAGCGTGGCCACTATGCTGAGATCGAAACAACAAGAGGCATCCGGACCGTCAATTATGGTACCCCGGTGGCCAGGTTAACGACTACTGACTCCCAAGTGGATCAAGAGGCACCGTTGGCTTCGGGAAGTCAGCAAGACGTCTCCATGGATGATCTTACCTATAGTGAACACCTTCCAAGTTACCTTGATCCAACCCTCCCCACCCAAGATGAAGTCCGGCAGTCTTATGGTCGGGTACGTAGCAAGGTCTGTTATAAACTGTTTTTCTAATGTTGTGTATCAGACCCAAAATGACTACATGCGGGCTTATTTACCCAAGAGGAACACTTTTCTGGGCTGCATCCTCGCCGGCGAGGCAATTTCTTCAATGTCTTGTGAATCCTGTGGCCAGCCGGCCCGGTGGCGTTGTCTCAGTTGCCTGGGCCGACCGATACTCTGTCGGGGCTGTTGCAGGCGCAGTCATCGGCAATTAATATTCCACAGGGTTCAAAAATGGACCGGAAAATTCTTTCAGGATGCTGGTTTGTGGGAGGTTGGGGTTCGTCTGTCTGTCGGCCATGGCGGCGGGCCTTGCCCGGAGCAACAAATCATGATGGACAGTTGTGCTTCTATAGAGGAGCAGAAAGACGAGGAGGATCGGGTTTCCATTTTACAACGGTCCTTCCAGCCTGAGGCGCCAGTAGGTTCAGGGCCTAGGGATACAGCAGATATGGACACGGATGATACTGATGCCTCAGAAGAGCCTGAAGATGACCCCGAGGATCCTCTATGGGAGGACACTCCACCAGGACCGGAACGTGTGCCCCTTCGCACACCCACACCTATGAAGGATGACCTCGAGAATGATCACCTTCTCATGGTTGATTCCTCTGGACTGGCATCAATGCCGGTAATTTGGTGCCGGTGCCCGGACACGGAACACCGGCAGGACGAGCTTCTGATAGATCTGCAAATGCTACCTGCAAGCTATGAGAAAATCAGAACAGTTTTCACTTTTCAATGTTTGGATGATTACCGTCTGTCCAATTTAGAATGCAAGACCACAGCTTACCAGTACTTTCAACGTCTACGGCGTTTAACAAACCCGGCGTTCCCCCGGTCCGTTCCCAACCAGTACAATGAATTCCTCCGCTGCACACGACAATGGAGGGACTTGAAACTGCGCAAATGGTTTGGCTTCGGTCACCGGCATTTGGCACCCAGTCGAGGAAGCCTCGCACTTTTTTGTGCAGCATGCCCACAACCCGGAGTCAATCTACCTACGGACTATGCCTCCCGGTTCACAATGTAAGCAGTTATGTTATATTCAATTCAATCGCAAAATCCAACCCATTTACAGGAATCAGATAATGCGGAGCTTCACCGTGGACGGAAATTTTACCGCTGACCATATCAAGCAAAAAAGACCAGATGACGATGAGTGGCTAAATGACGGGAATGGCATGATGACTGCTAGGGAACCATATGCATCCCATGTCATATCGGCTAAGGAAACTAAATCGGTGAGTCCCACGTCTCAACAGCGTACTGTCCCGTATTTACTTTGAACTAGAAGGAACCCTGTGAACCTTTAGAGAGTAGCTTTCGGGCCATTTCTGATGCGAATGTCGGCTCTGGTGTTAAAGATGTAACCGGCATTGGCGCACATGCTTGTGCCCGGCACGGTGGCTACTGCCCTGGTAGCATGGTCAACTTTCAGAAGGGTGAACGCCAAGCAAACATGGACTTTTCATGGTCGGAGACCATTAAAACCACATTCATAAGGGGTATCAAGAAGGTCCTGCATATCTATGATGTTAATTGCCTCTACCAGAAAGAACTTGCAAAGCGCTTCCGGGCGGGTGCCCGCTATTTGTCCATGCCAGATCTCATTGTCGAGAAGGCAATTGGAATGTTTCATGTCCATGGTCATCAAGATTCCTGTTTCTTCCGGTACGCAACCACATTCATCCCCGGGGCCGGCATGGTGGACGGCGAAATTTTGGAGACTCTCTGGTCTGTCTTGAACAGGATATCTCCCTCATTAAGGACCGCAACTCTCGCTCACCGGTCAGAGGTTTTGGATGATCATGCCAATGATAACAATTGGAAAAAGATTGTTGACATATGTTAGTAGTTTTTTCTCTTCTTGTAGCTTCTCATTGATCTCCCCACAGCCTGGACAATTATCAGCAAATACAAAAGAGCAGTTGAAAATAGCCGGGAAAGTGCGGCGTACTTTGAAGAGTTGTCGCAGGCAGCCACTGTTGAACTTCGTCAACAATGGGAGGATGAAATTCAGCAAGCAGAAGAAGCCCGGGTTCTTAAACCGGATGCGATGGACGTCATGGCAGCTCGAATTCCAAAAGCTCCGACATTGGCCAAAAAAAGATTGGAGTTGCTCGCAACTGATGAGCGCGGAATCAGCAGCGAAATTGCCTGGATCATGGCCGGCTTTAAGCTCGAAGAACAAAAGTGAGCCTTTGTTCCATTTCCTGGTGTTTTTCTACTGATTACACCACAGGTTGGAAATATGCCAGTTTTATAGCCGGTTATCAAGAAATCCAACGGGTGCCGACCTCAAAGCACTTTCAAAACGTCGGGATGATTTGGTAAAGGCTTTATCAAAGTTTAACTCTGACTCCCGCAAGTATCTTGGTGCCAATGCATTCAGTGAGATATCAGGTTGGGAGAGCGATCCAGATGATGATTTTGAGGATGAAGAGGGGGACCCAACTGACTGCCCTACTCATATGAGGGATCACCGGCCCGAGTTATCGCCGATAGCATTACCCTCTGGAATTCCGGTAGCTTCCCGTCACAGGATTCTACTCCAGGGCCTGTGCGAGAAGGAACTCGAGTTACGCATTGGCTTTACCAATGACGCTCTGGCGGGCATACGCGCAACTCTGGGGCAAAAGGCATTCCATTACCGAAAAGGACTCCGGGTCGCCCGCACCAAAATTCACCAGACTCGGGCTCGCACTACAATTCAGGCGGTGCACCGGAACTTAGTCTTGCAGGCTCGCATTTACAGCCGCTCAAGGTTGGCCCTGAAGCGTCTTGGTATTGATGCCGCTATATTGGAGGCCCATTACCAAGTAATGAAGAAGACTGATATCCATGTCAGTGCCACATTGACAGACCCAAACTGCCAGGGGAGCTCCCAGTTAACTTTATCGTGGATATGGCGCGTCCAACAGGGTGTGCGTCCAACAGATAACTACCTTACAGAATGTGAGTGACCGGGTCTTTCTTCACCTTGTCAGTTGTTGATATATACAAGTCTACCGGGTTCATTGGCTTCGGGCCCGTGCAAAGCTCCACCGGTGGCAAGAAGAACTCGAGCTCACACAGAATGAAATGCACTGGGCCACAAATTATTTTGTGAGACAACAGCGAAATTGGGCAATGTGGCAGGAGAATGACGGCTTGTCCACCAGTCATGCGGCATATTCGGAGAGGCAGCAGGCAATGTGGTTGGAGATGGCTACTCAGGCGAAAGACCTCTTTAGCAATACTTGGCCTGAATTTTTCACAGACAGCTCAGCATTTATATAGTTATACAATAGCAGCGTAGAAATGGTGACAGTGGTTAAAATGATATAAAACTTCAATCAATTGCGGCGGCATGAAACCGGCCCCCAAATATATGGCCGGGAGCGGAACCCATCAGACGAAGCCGGACTCGAAACCGGCAGCCGAGACCAGCCTGGATCAAATGATGCCTGCCCAACAGGATTCAATCTCCGCCTGCTTCGCTAACCAGCTGATGGCGTTGATAACATTTTTTTCATCCAACCGCAATGGCGCCGAGTGGTAAAAACCCCCCTGTTGTTCTCACCGCAAGAACCTTTTACCCGATTTCAGTGACACGATTTGAGCAGGAACCGGCAAACAAAAGGTTGAATTACATGGCATCACGCCTTAGGACCGCACTTTTTACATGGGACAGGAGTCATTGCGAGGATGACGCAGCTTTTGCTTGGTGGTGGGATGGATTGAAACACGAACTGGTAAGTGTACTGTTCCCAACCTTAGTGTTGGTATTGATGTTATGCAAGACTGCAGCTATGTCAGTTGTTGGTCATGCCGCAGCGTTTGGCGTATTCCTTGATATTCCGGCCTTCCTTCGGGGGTTATCTGATTGTATGGATGGGAGTGTTGGACCTGTATTTCAGTTGAGCCAGTGCATGTGGGATGAGATCGAACGCCCCCTGGATCCTCACGATACGACAGAGCGAGTCACCAAGTATTATGATGATTGGTGGAACCGGGCCGGCGACAACCCCCGGCCAGCACACCGGCTGCTTGATCTTGACAAGGCTTATGAGTTCCACAGGGAGAAGGTGCAATCAATTCATTGTGATGAAGAATATTGCTGAATAGCTAAGTAGTTTGGCCCAAAATTCCGCAACACTCGTCCTATGGCAGGTACCGGCATCCTTCACCCAGCTCCCAGACCAACATTAGCAGACCCGGATGACCCATGCACATCCGGAGTATGCCGGGCTCGAATTAGGTCCATGGTTGGATACATCAAAAGCCTTCATACACACCTCCGGACCCTTCTATCTGATACTCAGGATGGAGGTGGCTTCACCCAACGTCATCTACAACATATGAAATACCTGGAATTCTTTCAGAAAGGGCGCAGGGGGTCTGTTCAGGATGTGGACATTGAGAATATCATGTTTGCCACAGATGCAGACACCATTTTTCACCTTCAGGAAGATGAAGCTGCAGAAGCAGTCTCCATGTTGCCATTTGAATCAGTGTCCTCCAGTGGCTTGGACAGTGATGAGGACTCTTAATGTACATCAAATGTAATTAGACCTTGAAAGCATTTTCCCCCCAGAGTGCTTGATATTGAGATGTATCCAACCAGGTTCCCACTGGCAACCCCAGCCTGTCCAACACAAGGTCCCTCATATAGAAAGCAATGCATGCCCGGTTCCCAACGCAGTTGGCTCCATGCTGAAAGATCTTCCCAGAGAATGCGATTGCCATACCGGCATTATACTTGAATCTAAGACCTAATCCAGGAACTTCGAATCGACCATGTTCATACTCACCCACTGCAATTAGAAAATCCAACCACTGCGGACGGCCGCCGGTATCCCGGTGCAGCGGAGTTGAACGATTGCTGATGATGGCTATTCCACTGAAGGGGGCATACCACCGTTTGAGGACTTCAATCAGATGATCTTGGTCTTTACAATAGCTGGGGTTATCACGGAGGCGCTTGAGTGCCTGGACTCCGAGAGTGTACAACTCCGGTTGAATGACGCTCAAGATACCTCCAACCAGGGCCAAAGTGTCCTTAGACTTCTCAAGCCACCGGAGGGCCTCCCATCTCTTCTGATCTGAGGACACCCTTAGTAAATGGTCTTTACCCTAAAGTCGATGTTAATATTTGACGCATCGGAGTGGTTCCGATATCTACCTTGTGGGCTTGTTCAAACCATGCCGGGGATAGGTTAATCACTCCGACCGGAAGACCTCCGGGGACCGGTGTGAAGTAGTTTGGCCCGGCTCTCCAATTTTGAGGCTGGCTTTGTTCGACATTGAAAAGACCTTCAAGTATCAAGAGATCTTCGAGTATTGATGCCTGACCATCAGTTCGGGTTTGCAATGCTGGCATGAATTTACCACATACTCGTCTCTTCATAGTGAAAATATTGGGCAGGTACCATAACAGCATGCGTCCATGTCGGTCTGCGACGGTGAGGGGTTCAATCACAATCGTGGTCTTGCATTTTACTGGCTCGAACTTGGACTGTAAGATCATATCTGTATTTCCGGCAACACCCGTATTCCGGAAGCTGATATAGTCGGCGTATCTCTCCACATCCCACAAGGTCCACTCTCCATGAAATGAGGTGTGAGGTACTACTTCATATGGAAAGGAACCTATTGTATTTACCTTGATTCTTGAATGCTTGTACAATGATAGAAACAGCTTGATCCACCTCGCAAGCGTATTCCAGAGACCACTCCCCAGGGAATGGTATGAAAGAGTCCGGTTTCTGGAAAATGGAACCCAGATCCCGCATTACCACCCGGAATTTTGCCTGCATATATACGGCCACGGTGTCGGTTTCATCTAGCACTGCGAGTTCAACATAGGAGGACATGGTGGTTGATGTCAAACAATAGCGTGATCAGAGAACACGTTTTCAGCATCTATGGGGCCACGGCAGTGTTAAGGCCGACCGGGCCCGTAACAGTATGATTGCATTTTATGTACATGTGTTTTTGAGAGGTAAGGCATACGGTTGTATATGCAGGTAAATTATACTGTCAATTATGAAAACCTGGACCCGAGCAACGCGAGCATGACAAGAAACAAGAGTCAGAGGGAGGAGGACCTGGGTTTTCGTCGCGGCGTACAGGTTACGCCCAATGCGCTTGTCAAGTTTGGCGATCTCCTGCTCCTTTGCCACAGGATCTGGGTGGTTTGTTGATGTTTCCCAGCTCGAAGTCATTCAAGTTCACCTGGTCTTCCGCAGTCAGACCGATCTACTTGCGTGCAGGGGCAGAAGTGTCAAGGATTGGCAAGGATTGGCTGGGGATGCGGTCTGACGGGGCAAAAACCTCGGGATGTACCTTGTCCAGATTGACACCATGGTACTTTACAACGTGGCATATATTGTTGAGGCAGATGCGGTTAGCGGTGTTCTCGGGGGAGTGCCCGGCAATGGGAATGATGGAATCCTCTGGAGTGGGAAAGGACTCCTGGCCCTCCGCAGTCGGACCGATTGCTTTGCGTGCGGAGGTGGAAATGTTGAGGACAGGTAAGGATTGCCGGTGGATTTGGCCTGAGGAGGCAAAAACCTCGGGATGTACCTTCTCCAGGTTGAAACCATGCTACTTTGCAACATGGCGTATATTGTGATTGTGGAGGAGGATGCGGAGACTCTCCGTGGTGTTCTCGGGGGAGTAATCAGCGATGGGAATGATAGCGGAAGGCTCGGAAGTGGGTTCGCAGGGGAAGCCATGTGAACTAGGGTCCTGGGATGATTGAAGTCCTGGAAGGAGTTAGCCAGATTGTCCGAAATATTGCTATAGCGGTTGGGCTTGGCTAAAGAGAACTCACGGCGACAGCTGGTATGGCGTCTGAGACAGTACTGGCTTTGAGGGAGACAATTGGGTTAGAATGGCTCCTGAACAACTCAGAAGCCAAAATGACAGGGGTGCGGCAAGTGGTGGGCGGGTGATGCATGTGCTGATAACGCGGGGAAGCGTGGATGCGTGTGCTGATAACACGGGGAAGCGTGGATGCGTGTGCTGATAACACGGGGAAGCGTGGATGCGGCGATCATAGCTCGGGCTGCTTCGCCACCACCTGGGAACGACGGATGTAAGGAGCCAACCTCCACGCATAATATACCGGTGTATGCTCCGGCCCCCATAATTTCACCCACCACAAATACAATGCCGGTATGTACGGTCAACCGACCTGGGTCCCGCATTTTACAGCCCAGAATATGTGGGTGCACACAGTCCTTCCCACCCATACTATACCGGCGTATGGCCCCAGGCCCCATAGTTTTAGATTTTACCACCCAGAATATGTGGGTGCATGTGGGCACCACGATTTCCCCTCCAACCCTAATACCGGTTTATGTCCCAGCCCCCATAATTTCACCCCCTGGGGCCAACCGTTCCGGGCCCTGTGATTTTACAGCCACCCATAAAGTACCCCGGCGTGGGGCCCACGGCCCCGGGGCCTTGTGATTGTCCTACCATGCAGAATATACCAGCACATGCGGGCGCATTACTTCACCGCTAATAAACCGGTTTATGTCGCAGGCCGCATAATTTCACCCCCCGCCAATAATATACGGGTGCGGCCAATTTGTCCCGGTCCCCGTGATTTTACCGGCACCCGTACAGTACTGCCATGTGCGGCGCACCGACCCGGGCCCCACGATTGTCCCGCCACGCAGAATATACTAGTGAATTAGGGCCCTGTGATTTTGCTGCCCCCCAATATACCGGTTTATGGTGCGGGCCCCATAATTTCACCATCCAATAATTTACCTGTAGGACCGGACCCCGCGATTTTACCACTATCTATAAAATACCAGCGTGTAGGGTCAACCGACCCGGGCCCGCGATTTCCTCGCCACCCATACTATACCGGTTTATAACCTGGGCCACATAATTTCACCCCCCCCAACAATATACCACTGCATGGAACCAACCTACACAGGCCCCACCATCCCCTAATATACCGGTGTGGAACCAACAGACCCGGGCCCCGCGATTTTCGCGCCGCAACCGATATACCGGCGCATGGAACCAACCTGCCCCATATTTTCACCGCCCTACCAAATACCCACCCATAATAGGTGTCCGCCAGCCAGTCTTTGACGGACAATTTTAACGCTATCCGCTCACCGGTCCTTATCAGCACATCACTGGGGCATGAGCTGAGTCCGCCAGCTCTGTCTATAGCGGGAAGTTTACAACTCCGTTGGTCTGTCTATAACAGGAAGTGTAGCTAGTATATGTGAGCTCAGCTTTGTGGTTCACGTCGTGAAGGAGACCTGAAAACGACAGTGAGTGAGCACGGAGTGTTAGAGGTTAGGAGTAATACCAGTATTTTCTCGCACAAACCCACCGCTCATCTCCAGAGACACTCGCGTCGTCACAAAGTCGCCGTTGTGAACACCACCTGCCAGTCATGTTCGTATCTGTTGCACTATTCCACTGGTCGGCGCTGAGTTGAGGTCTTCGAGAACAATGGCCTCTGGGAATGAGCACAGGGGGTTGATACCTGTAAAATCGCCTCCAAATATGGTCGTTCAGTCGCAAATCCTCTCGGGTTATCATTGTTGGAAAACGAGGCGGGGACGCGAGGACGGAGGGGCAAACGAGTGATATTGGTGGTGGTACAGGTGCAAGAAGCGTATCAGAAAAGAAAAGATTGGGGGCAACAAAGAAGTCCCCAATGTATCTACATGAACAAACAACGGTGGTGCGCACCGAGTTGACCACACAACATGAAATGTCAACACACCCCCTCAACGAGGTGCACAACAAGAGAAAACAAAAGGAATTAAATATAACAAACAAGGGGATAAAACACCTCCTGAAGAAAGTGACCATGACAAGAGCAAAAGCAATAATGTAGAAGGAATGAACAGTCAAATAATAAACACCCCCTGCGAAGAATAATGAAACACAAAATAAAACAATAACATACAATGAACAAGAAAATAAAGACAGGTAAAATAAT
>Ga0307513_10007855_pt1 | contig 13762 bp, 12 predicted proteins | sample 15_EM_MG_FD_202174 | JGI IMG/M metagenome (GOLD analysis project Ga0307513, IMG submission 202174) | Populus trichocarpa ectomycorrhiza microbial communities from riparian zone in the Pacific Northwest, United States - 15_EM | ecosystem: Host-associated > Plants > Roots > Unclassified | place... | reverse complement strand
CTGACCCTGATCTATCGTTACACGATCAGCCTTGACCTGAGATCGTCATCTCCGAACCCTCACGCTAAACGAGTGTTATCGTTTAGGACCTTCCTGTCGTTGTGTGCCTTGGACTAACGTCTAGTGCTAAGACCCCGTTACAGGAGTAGCAAGTTATTATTATGCTATAATTGGTTGATTGTTTTACAAATCACAATGGTAACATCAATTGATATAATGACTTTTGCACATGACTCACATCATGAGTCATAGATTTCACACATGTGACCCATTAGCGTACCTAACTTGTTTTATTAGTTTTGATTTGGTAGGTATCATAGCATATTATACTGTTGACTCATAAAGCCAACTGATAGATCTTGTGCTATGGCTCACTCTTAGTCATAAAGGCCATGGGGCTCACAGGTGTGAGTCATCAGGATTAGAGTTATATGAGGCATGCCAATATAAGAGATCTTGAATGGACATGTAAATAGGTTTTTCATTAAATCATCTAAGTAATACAACACATGGGCAATTGAGCATTGGCCCAGTCCTTTAACAATGACCTTCTCTAGGTGCAAAATATAAACTCTCTCTACTCTGCATCTGCTTTACTCTTTACCTTCATAACCTGGGCTCAAACACGAGCCTCTAGTTCTATCGAAATAGGTTGTATTTTTTCTAATCCTTTAGAGATGACAACCTCTAATGATAAGGCTATTGTGATAGTCTATCAGGCAAACCACAAGGCAAATAGTCATTTCCTATTAGCAAACACTACTAATAGAAGTGTGTTTGTTATAGTTAACCTAAATTAACAGTTCAGATACTTTATTCTCCTACCTTGACTATGACTCGGACCAGTACATGGAAGAAGATAGTAACTATGAATAGAATCCACTTTATTTCCCCTGTTAGGTACTTCCATATTGTCATGGCGAGTCACCTGGATGAAAATGTGGTGAGCTTGATAAGAAGAGAGTTTGGTTTGTGGATAGGATACAGCCTCCTTACTCGAAACACTTCTGTCTTGATATTCGATACCTTAAGTAGTATGTTCTTTTACTCTACTCTGTCATACTCACTTGTCTATACTAATAATTGAATAGTATATTGGTGCAGTTTAGGGAAAAGAGATAAACTTGCCTTTTTCGTATTTTGAGCTAGGAGCATTTTTAGTTTGCATAGCAACCAATGACCTTTTGAGAAAATGGAAGAAACATTTTGTGACAAAGAAATTGAAATAGCATCACCATCAATCAAGCAAATAGTATGTCAATAAAAGAGAATAATGGCCTAAGCTGCCTCTTGGATTCTATGTAAATGCTTTCTGATTTAAATGCAACTAATATGTTCAAATAAAATTATTTATTAATAATATACATTAAAGGAGGTTATAAGAGCTAAGTCAGCAGAATTAATACAAGTTTTAACATTAATCAACAACATTTAGCTTATACTTTAAAGCCTTTAATTCAATTGAATTAGTGTACCTGTCTATTAAAATTACCCGATATCACCATAATGCTCAAAATTACCCTCATACCTAGACCCTAATTCTCACTTTTGTTGCATTTGGTATTCCTGATACATGTTTATCATATCAGTTAAATGTTGAGAACGTAAAGATATTTTTATCTTCTTTATAATAACTATAGATTTTACACTTGAAAATATTTGAAATTTCATTTCCAGATACATTTCATAGTAGGCTATCATTCTATGCAAAAATAAAATTTTAGAGATATTTTTAAAATAATCATTACAGGTCAAATATTACTCCAATTTTAACATTAAATATATTTTAAGAAGCTCAGAGGATACTCAATATGGCATTAAAGTCTCCGGGGCATTCAACCTATTTTGGTGTTGTTGACGGGTTTCACCTTTTTCGCATAAATGCACCCATATAATATCCTTATTAATACCTTCATAGGCTCAAAAAAGACACTGGGCCTTTGCTACTACCTCTAGGTTAATACAATAGTAACTGACTTGGAAGCAAGATAGAGCGAGTCACAAGCTCATTTAGAACATGACTGTCAATTGTAAGTTGAAGGGTCTTGCTGGGGTCTGTGAAAGTTATTCTGTTTATTGAATTATATAAAATCAATATATTCAATGAAATAAAGGCTACTCTAAACATGGGCCGGGTTGTGGGCAAGGAAACCTTTCTGGATATATTTGTACGCTTTTACCCTCTCTACAATATCTTTATTACTCTTACATCCTACTAATCAATATCCATTTCTTGCAGACAATCTTCCCCCCTCCTCCAACCCTGTTGACCATCCATGCATCACAGTAGAAGAGCTTTTTTTTTCGGGAAAATGTCTAATTGGTCTAAACCTCCAAATATCTTTTCAGTTGTCCCTAACATGGCTTTGCTATTTTGTTAAAAAAGGGATTCATAAACATAGCCATATCTCTCAGACCAACTAAGTACACTTAAACTCATCTCCAACTCTTTGATCTTATTTTTATCGGTTTATTGCTTAATGGTTTGGCAAATAGCAATGTAACAATCCTATATTATTTGCTTTAGTGTAACAGGTCATACCAGGTAATAGTTATTATATGAATTACCTTTCTGCGCGAAAGTGAGGGTGGGTACTATCTCTTCAGAGAGTACAAAAAAGACTTGCTTGTATTTGCCAAAAACTATCTCTAGTTCTATTTCAGAAACCTGTACTCTTAAACTATCACGATAGTCTCCAGATTCAGGTTTCCCTTATCCAGTCGGTGGGTGATTCATGAGGTCTTAACTTTGTTGGTTCTTGAAGGAAAGTAATTGTATTACAACTACTAGTATAGAAAGGTACTCAGATGGTTGTATGAACTATAGATAACCTAACGGGCTCAAGAAAATAGCACATTTTCAAATAAGCACCAGTTTGGCTGTTTCCCCATTTTTGACAATGCTGGAAAACTCTATTTAGAGGTGTTTGTCACACATGATACCAGAACCTACAACTTAGATGAGATGAGGTGTGCCTAGAAATGAGATATGCCTGTAGCCTCTATACTATTAAAACTGTAATAGAGCAAAGGGCTATTATCAGTATATTCCACAGCTGAAATTCTTCATTGAGCAGTATGATTGGTCTATTCACATTCTGGTGGCCTGGGCATAGTGTTATAAGCAGGTCGACTGGACCTATTATGATTGACTCGGAGTTCTTGGGACTAATCAGTCAACATTCTCAACAGCAGAGTTTGGCAATTGGCCATGGGTCACTAGAAAAGCAAGTGAGAAATTCTATGTGAATTGATTTGATAATACCTGTGAGTCAGGTAGGGAAAGCAGAATATTCTGAGATGTCTTTTATTGTACCACATAGTCTAATCTAGTGTTTATTTCTAGTAAAGTGAAGGTGAACTCTGCTTTATATATTAGGAATATTAGGTACACTAAGCTTGTTCTCTTTCGATATTATTGCTGTGCAGAGTATGGGTGGGTAACTATAGTGGAGGATAATGGCACACCTAATGATAAGAGCATTTCTACTCACTACAGAAATCTTAATCAAATAGAGACCACAAAATGGGTAGCTCAATCACCCTATCTGAACCTGATTGAGAACCTATCACTAGATATCTAGAATAAGCTGAGGGAGACATGGGGCTCAATTGGAGATATATGGACACTGGAAACAGCTCTGAATACTGTTTGGAATAGTATCCCAGATCACCATCTGGAGGGGCTGATTAGGACAATGCCACAACAGCTCCAAGCCATTATTGAGCCCGAAAAAAGGGGGCCCTACCCACTATTGACTTGAACTTCACTCACAGGTTCTCTATTTTAGCCTATAGATAGTCATTTTGTTCCCTCAACTATTCTTGGAAAATATCCCTTGATCGTACCCAGAGGATATTGCCCAATCGTAGATACAGAATATTTCACTTGGCCAACCGTTCTCATAGGATATCACTTGTGGGTCTCCCATTCAGGCAGTGGACCGGCCACCAAACCACCCTCACTAGCTATCACTCGAATTTCCTCATACGGTTTGTTCTCCACATAACCGCCACCTCTCTTTTTGGCAATGGACCCGACTTTTGTCAACCCCCTGGTACTCTGTGCAAGCAAGCCCCCTACGCCCACCAACAAACCCCCTACCGCCCCAATCCACCACATCCAGAGCTCCACACCGACAACACCGGAACAAGCGAAGTCGATTATAGCACCAAACCACTGCATACATCCCGTCCCACCCAAGCCAATTTCTCCCCCAGCGAATTAAGAGTACCGGTATGCTACTACCAAGGTAGTGTGAGCAAGTAAGCAAAAGTCATGAATGGGGGGAGGCTATCAAGGGATTTAGTTTAGTTGGGTTTAGTTTTTAACCACCGGTATAATACACAAGACGGGCGTGGTGAGTTTCATAGGAAACTTACACCCCCCCCAGAAACTGGTCGGATCGATTATTTATAATACCTAACGCCATGATAAAGTGCTCTCTCTCTCTCTCTCTCCAAAAAAAAAAAGGAAAAAAAGAACCCCAGCCTTCCCATGATGACATCTAGTTATTGGAAAGAGCTACCGTGTTTAAATATAAGGAGAGGAAAAATCAAAGTAAAATTTCATTCCCAACCCCCTCAACTCGATTGTTTTATTTATTCTGTTGTCGTAAGTTTATCCGGTTCACGGCCCAGTGGTGATGATGATGATGCGAGAGTAGTAGTAGTGGCATTCTTCCCGGCGGTGGCTCTCTTCTTCAGCACATTCTCGATGAAGGCTTCGCCGGCCTTGTAACTGCTGCGGACCAGTGGGCCGCTGGCAACGTACAGGAAGCCCATTTCCAGAGCTTTAACCCTCCACATTTCGAAGGCTTCTGGGGTGATGTACTCGGTGACCTTCATGTGGCGCTTGGTGGGCCGCATGTACTGTCCAAAGGTCACGACGTCGACGTTTACTTTTCGCAGTTCTGGTAGCGATGCCGATGGTTCAGAATCTATTCCAAATATATAGGGAAGAAGGGGAGAGGAGAAAAAAGAAAAAACCTCTCAAAGTGTCGAGAACCTCTTCCCCCGTCTCGCCCAATCCGAGCATGATGCTAGTCTTCGTGATCAAGCCGTCGCGAAAGCCCTTTGCAGCCCGGAGCACCTCCAAGCTCTGCCTGAACGTAGCCCTCCGATCGCGGACATAGGGCGTCAGACCCTCCACCGTCTCGACGTTATGAGCATACACATCCAACCCGCTCTCAGCCACCCTCCTCACGCAGGCCAGGTCGCCGGCAAAGTCGCCCGTGAGCGCTTCGACGAGAATGTGCGGCGCCCGCTGCTTGATCTTAGCGATGGTCTCGGCAAAGTGCGCGGCCCCGCCATCCGGCAGGTCGTCCCGATCGACGGATGTGAGAACCACGTAGCCGAGGCCCCACCGTTTCAGCGCTTCGGCCGTGTGCTCCGGCTCGTGCGGGTCCAGGGGCGCGGGGGCGCGGGAGGTCTTGACGGAGCAGAAGCGACAGCCGCGCGTGCAGGTGTCGCCCATGAGCATTATCGTCGCCGTGGCGGAGGACTTGTCCGTCCCGCCCCAGCACGTGGAGATGTTCGGACATCGCGCCTCCTCGCACACCGTGTGCAGGCCCAGCCCGCGCAGGTCCGACTTTATGCGGGTGAAGTTGGCGCCCGTGGGGATGGGCGTCTTGAGCCAGGTTGGCAGGCGGGCGATCGGGTTTCCGTACTTGTCGAAGGCTTGGGGTTTGTTGGCCTGGGGGGCGGGTTCTGGCGCTTCCCCTCCGGCGGTGCCGCCCGTGACGAAGTCTGAGAAGGAGGGGCCCGCATTGAGCTTGTCGGTGAAGGTCGTTGGCCGGCGCTTTCTACCACTGGTATTGCCCGTGCTGGGTGGTTGGGGGGAGGTGGTCGCCAGGTGTCGGACTATTGTTGTTGTTGTTGTTCCAGGGAGGCAGCGGAATTGAAGGGTTGTGCGGAGGAGGAGTGGACTTCTAAGTGACATTTTTGGACCTCAGTTGCGGGTGTAATTGTGGGGATGAATGCAGCGGTGGTGGTGGCAGACGAGTGGAACCCAGAGTAAGTTATGTCGAGAGTTTAGTGGTTGACCGAGGCATGGAGGGTAGGGTAACAACCAACAAGCTCCACCACCTAAAGCCCTAAAATACCCGAATGGGCCACCATTTTTCCGAGTGAGATTCTGTGTCCGTCTGAAGCACAAGGAAAACAAAAACTCAAGACAGGGATCCAACATAAGCATTAAATCGGAAACATTAAATCTGTGGCACCATACCCACATGCATCGGGACAGACAGCTAGGGTTTAAACAAGTAATTGATCGAACCCGTCGATATTTGGATAACAAGCAGCAGTAGTGTCGGGCGGATGCTCTACAAGTATGTACCTTCCTTCAGTATCATGATGCTATCCTATCCTAACATTACCAGTATTCCAAGGTATGATATCGGTAACTCTAGTGTGACAAAAACTTCCTTCCCACATATGATACGGTATGCAAGTGCATACAGATCGGTAGGGTAACCTCACTCAGCAATGCCACCGGCAAAGAACCTCAATTAAGAACGTACCGTAGCCAAGCGGCATGCGCTGGACAACCATTCCTTGCCAGTACGGTACCGCAGCTTGAGTTACACCTGAGACCGGCAACGGCAGGGATGTCAGATATGTAAGCTAAGTTAATCTAACTCGACCCAGCCAATAAGCATACCTCAACCTCACGTAAACACATTCATTCATTCATTCCCCTTTTTTCACAAGAACAGAGAAGAATGTCAATGGATAATAATATTATAAAACGCCGAACCCATGCGCAAAGCTACAATACATGATATACATAAGACAAGAGGGAAAACATAATAACAAAGTGGAGACCATTGTCCGATTTTTTTTCCCTCTGGTGTTTCCTGCACCGTATCGTACCGTCCTATCCTGGTAGTGGTATGCGGGTAGTTATGATATAGGGTGGGACGGGTTGCTCCCACCCCGGGAGATTACTGTGTTGTGTGTTGTGTTGTGTTGGTGGAGGCGAGAGGAAAGGAAGATGGCAAATGGATAGGGAATAAAAAAAAAGGCTGGGGTATGTAAAAAAAAGAGGAAGGGGGTAAGAAAACAAAAACAAAAAAACGATGCTCATGAGGTAAGTTAATGACCTTTTCTAACAATCATGTCACCCATCCGAGTAGTAAGTAAAGTAAGTAGTTTTTCGCTGTGATAAAAAGAAAAAAAAGAGGAGAATGGACACGGCATTATGATAAGGAAATAACGATTTCATCTAGCTTTAGGAGGAACCGGGGTTTCCATCGCTGAGCCAGGTCGCAATGTAGCCCTCGATGATCTTGATCCACTCTATAAGCTTCTTCTTCATTTCTTCCTTCTCGGCGTCGGTTTGACTGCCGTCGCCGGTAGTGGGTGGGTTCGGTACGTTGGGGACTGGAGGGGTTATAATTAGCAAGGCCAAATCACAATCGAGGCGGCTGAGAAGGGTAGACTTACTAGTGCTGTTTCCGGGGTATCCACCACCGGTTCCTGGATTGGGGTTGACTCCCGGAGGCGTGTTACCTCGGAGGTTGGTGATGGCGCGGCCAGGTTTGTCATGTTTGTAAGCATCGACACAGGCCTGCTTGAGATCCTGGCAGCGTCCAACGACGTAGAGAGTCTTCCCATCATCACCGCCAAACTCCAGATTGCTGGGGGCGAAGACAGTCGCGAGAGGGATGTATGTGCCATCGCCAGGGGACTTGGTGTTCCATCTGAGGACACCGGGGATGGCGTTCAAACTAATGAAGAGATTTCCATCGACATCCATGCGCATTCCATCGGGATCCATGCCGTGCTCCCTAGCCTTAACACCGGCATTGGAGAGGACCTGGTAAAGGTCCACCTCGGTGGTGGGGTTTTTGGGCTCGCCAGTGGCGGGGTCAATCTCAAACTTGTAGATCTTGGTGCTCGTGACGGTGTTGTTGAAGTTCTGGGCGGAGGTGACGTAAAGGTACTTGTCATCGGGGGAGAGGTCGATGCCATTGCAACGATGAATTCCCGCATTCCTCATGATATCCTTCGACACCTGCTTGAAGGCACGGGTCTTGATGTTGTAGTACCAAATATCGCCGTGCTCGCCCGGTTGCGTGGTGGCGGTGTAGTTCATTCCAGACATGTAGATGTAGGTCTCTGCACCGTTAATGGTGAAATCATTGGGCTGGAGGAGCTTGTCATTAACCAAGAATGGGGTGTATTCCCTCTTGGGGAACCTTCCCTTCCATCGTCGCTTCAGTGCACTGTTGTCGTAGTCCTTCTGCCAAATAGCGTGGCCAACAGCATCACCAATCAAAACGCCCTGGGTACGAGTGAAACGGGAACCGGCAAAGTGGCTCGTCTTATCTCCAGGACCGGTGAGTGTGGGGTTCTTAGGGTCGCTTGTGCCGGATTTTAGAGAAAGAAAGTGCGTCTGGTTCACGGCAAAGAGCTCCCCTTTGCGGTTGACGGAAGCACCCTCGATGGTGGGCCCCATGGAGTTGATGATGGGGAATTTGTCGGCGACAGAAGTGGCGGATACGGTTGAATTATGGACAGCGCCATGTACTGTGGCAGCCGCCAGGATGGCGAAGGCGATGGCAGTCTTCATGGAAACGTTTTCTCGCGGGGGGGGGTAGATCTGTTAGTTGTTGGTATCAAAGTGAGTGTGGGATGGTGGTGTGTGTGTGTGGTGTGGATGGGGGTAGAAGGAAGGAAGGAAGGAAGGAAAGAAGGAAAGAATAAATGGACTGGAAAGGGGAAAGATATGTGAGAGGAAGGGTAGAATAGAAAGTGAGGGCACCAGGGACGGTGGCAGGAGTTATATAAAAGTAGGGTACGGTGTGGAACTTGAATCAATAGAAAATGCAGGGGGTCCAGGAAGGTTGGTATCAGCCGCAGCAGCGAGTGGTCGGGATGGGTGTGACACCCACCACCCACCTTCGTAGGGTATCATACGGTGAGATCCCGACTCGGTAGGGACCCACCCAGGCACGAAATAGAATGTCGAGTAAAAAGATTCAAATCAGTCCTTCTGCGTATTAACGGTTGCGATGCCCACCCACACCATGTACGAATGAGGGGATCAAGTTAGCGACGGTGTTTTGAAACATGAAGCGAACAACTTTCAAGACTTGCTTTCAATGTATCAGGATTAATTCGTGCCTGCAAGGCCAAGGCCAGTGAAAGGCTCGAGCTTAGTGGGCCATAGATTTCCTGGGCACTCCTTCGTCCACCTCACGACCCCCTTCCCTACTGTACCAAACTTCACTCACACACACTGATCCAGCTGGCCAGCAAAGAGGGTCATTGCCAAGGTGAGGCAGTACAAGTACCTCACAAGGAAGCAAGAGCCAAAAAAGCCACCAATAGATGCACTCGCTGGGTCGTTGGTAAGCCCGCCACATTGATCCAATCTCGCCTTTAGCTGAAAAGGGCAATACAAACTAAGCGCCGCACCTGGACCTGACCAAAAAAATTGGTGCATACGCCTGTGGAGCACTAATTTCGCCCACTGTGTTTGGGTAAGATGTGTTCCCCTTGCAACTAATTTACTTGGCAATCCTCGAGCGGGAAAGAGGAAAGGCAAACGATTGTCTTTTTCTCTATATTAACGGGTCATCTTGAATCTGGTCACTGCGCGTTCCTGGTACTGTACTTGTATGTATCATAATAAGGGTATGAGTGGATGGGGAACAGTCTTCCCCTTCTGGCTCAGCCCTACCGTTATCATGCTTTACTGGGAAAAATCGAGGCAACGCTCGAGTGCACATTTGGGGGCGGATGAACCATCTTGGCGCGAAACCTTATTAATTATCCCGACAGCCCCAGCCCCAACCCCGGATTCTAAGAATAGCTCGAACAGTGTGGCTCAAACAGCCAAAGGGGCAAGACCCAACGAGTCAGGAACACAAAGTTAAGGTAGATTTTGGGTGACGGAATGACGCGAGCAGGCACTATTCTTGGGGGGGGGGCCGGTTCGGTTCCAGTGAAGGTTTTGGTGCAGACTGGAACGTGTTAATTATTATGGAGATCGGTGCTGCAGAATTGCGCTTATCTCGAGCTTATATTGTCAGGGCACTAATTTATGCCGGGGCTTGTAGGATCTCGTCCGGCACCAGATCTCGACTCATCCATTTCATCTCCCACCTCTAGAAGCACTACCTCAGACGTCCCTTTATCCTTTAGGCATTGGCCCTTAGCCTTACCTATAATTTTACTCGCGTCAAGCTACGGTATTACAATATAACATTATTATGATACCTTGGTGCTGTATGGTAACTTGCTACTCAATTTTCGGGGGAAACAGGCCATACTTTCCTTGTGGTTCGTGAACTCACGCCCGAGATCGGCAGATGCAACCCTCACCTGGATGATGAAACGGCCACCTCGGACAACACTTGAGGCTCTTAAGCGTGTGTTTTTTCCTCCACAGTAGACAAAGAGAACGCGAGCCCTGCCTCGCGAGCTGCCCACACTATAGGAGCCATACCGGTATTCTGGAATTCGCTTAGCAGTTCCCTCAGGATCTGGAATCGCATGCGCAGGGGCAGATTATTGTACGTTAGGTTCGTTTCGTTTGACAATTAATTACGGTAGCCGCTGGCGGGATGTTCTTCTCTTGGAAGGTGGCTGTGCGTGCTTGGAAGTCAGTAGGCAGCAGGGACATAAATAGCCTACCGTAGGAATATACCAGAGGGCGCTTTGACGCTGTAGAGGAGAGGAAGGCGCACAAGGCACGAGGGAAATGTCTTTGCACGGGACGGGCTTTATTGCGCGGGTAAGCCTAAGCTAACCGCTCAGTAACTTGCCGGCTTGTACGAGTACTCGTACCGTACTTGTATATTCCTGGACCACGGCCGCCAGCCTTGTGGTACCGTACTGTAGAAGACCCTGAACGAAGAACAGCACATACAAGTATGCATGAAGTGTATTAAATAGCCGAGATAGCCTCTAGGGTCGACGATCAAGCGTGTTAAATTCGTCACTTATGCTACTGTAGTCATTTCCCACACACACACTCGCTGGCCGAATTCCTTGTTTGGCCGAAAAGGTTGATCCCATCTGCGCTATTGTGAATATCGTGTGGTTCGTGATCTCCGACCTGGGGGGGGGGGATCTTTTGCATGGCTGTGCGGAAATTTTCGCAATTAGAGCCGGGTGTTGTTGACGATATGGCTTTATCAAAGGGGTTCATGGATGGGTGTACCGGTATTTGAATGGGTCACTGATATACGGTACACTATTACAATGTCCATGCTATTGAAAAGTTTGCAGGGACATGCTTCCTCCCCTCTATTTTCCTCACTTTTTGAAAATTGGCCACGTAACCTCCTTGTGATCCGTCACATTCTGGTTTTCAGCGAGTTAGCATCCTTGATTCCTTATCGCCCCCTCTCGCGATAGCTTCAAGTCTTTAACTTCAAGTACTCCGCTGGGCTCTGCTTGATTTTAATTCTTTCCTTTCGATCACGATCGTTTGGAGTCTCGAGGTTCCTCATCTTTCCCCTCTGCTTTCTTCTTCCCTCGGTCGGCTTGCCCTCTGCTTCTTCCTTCCTTTCGGGTTAACGCACCTGCTTCTTCCTCCTTTGGTTGAGTGCTGGCGGTTTCCTCCCTTCGGTTCGGTCGAAAGGTCGGTGGTTTTAATTCCCATCGGTCGGTTAGTCGTACGGTCGGCCTCCTTCGCAAGTTGGTCGTCATGGTTAAGCGAGGTTCCTCAACCTTTTGTGCCGCCGCTGTCGCAAGATCGGGCCTGGCTCTTGGTCAGACGGTCGAGAAAACTTTGGCCCTCGAGGCTGAGGTTTCTCGCCTCCGCCATCACATATCTGTCCTCTCCCGTCGGCTACATTTGTCGGCTGTGGAGAGTGAGTCCCTCAGCCGCGAGCTCGACGCTCTTCGTTCGGTCGCTCCCCTCTCTCGTGATGGTGACGGTGCTGAAGCCTCTTCTCCTCTTCGTGAGGAGGTGGCTGATGAAGTGGCGGTGCTCACCCCGGTGGCTGAGCCTGCTGCGCTTACGGTGGCGTCCCTTGGGGCGCATGTGGAGGTGTTGACGGTAACTACTGTGGCTTCCGCTGTCATGGCGCAGGAGCCTGAGCCCGGTGTGGCTGAGCCAGTGTTACCGGTGGTGGTACGGGTTGAACGGTCGCCCTCGGCTGATGGGACTGTTGCCAAACGTAACCCGCGCCGTGTGCGTTGGGTGGACGATGAGGCTGGCGTGGCTTCTCGGAAGGCTCGGGTGGTTGAGGTTTTTTCCTCGTCGCCTTCTCCGGTTCCCGCTGGTCGTTCTGGTTCTGCGGTGGTTTCGGCTGCTGTGGGGGGTGGGTCCGATTGTCATGCTCGTGACCCTGGTATCATAACCGTCGGCCGTGGTCGGCGTCGGAAAGGGCGTGGTGGTGGGCGCCATTAGATTATGTTGGATTTCCTTTGTCGTGTTTGCGTGACCGGTTTGCCGGAATGTGGGCTTGGTTGTGGCTATGGCCTTGCCTACGGTAGTGTTTGGTGGGTGGCTATGGGAGGTGGATTTACTTTGTTCGTACCCTAGTTGGGTGGTTTATTATGTGATTCCCGTGTGCTGGCCGGATACTCGGACTTCGGTCTACGAATCGCGCGGGTGGTACTTTTCCAGATGTACTGCGGGCTAGGCGGGGTTGGGACTGGCGTACTCCTTGGAACGTACTGCCGTATGGTTGTGCAAGCCCGGATAGGTAGTCGCTCCATTAGCTAGTTTAGTTATAAATAAAAGATATTGAACCCCTCTATTTTCCCTCCAAGTGCAATTTGCACTTTCAGAAACACCACGTACACTATCTCGAGATTTCCGCGTAACATGACCTGTCAGGTTACACGAATACCATATGGATCCCTCTGTCCCCCCTTTTGGTTCGAGTCGTCGAAACAAAGGGAAAGGCAAAAAGACCAACCCCCCCCCAACACCAGCAGGTGCTAGGGGCTCCTCCACTCCGGAGGGCGCCCGGACCCTGTCCCCGATCTTCATGCCAGCAGGCCCCCCCTCGCTCAAGCGACCCAGAAGCAACACGATAACAAGCCTCCCACATATCGATGAGAGATACTTGAGAAACGCCCCTCCAAGTGCCTACTTCCTGAACCTTTTCCACCAGATAAATCAGGACCAGGAAATCGGGGCTACCACAGCCAGCAAAGAGAATGTGGTCATGAGAGAGATGATCTATCAGATCCATAAAGACTACAGGACGGCCATCGATGCGCTAAGCGAACAGATCGAAACCCTTACCGAGGAAGTTAGCCCACTCAAAGATGCTACACCCCGGCCTGACACCCCCACCCCGATACCCTTCACACTCCCGGCAACGGCCCCTCCACGACCATCTGCCCCCGACGCCAACCCTTTAACCCTCTCCGCGGCTGCCCCGCCCAAATCGTGAGCAACGGTGGCTAGGAAAGGTAGGAAAGAGAAAACCACCATGGCTGCTAGGGCTGCCCAAGCCCCGGCGAAACCAAATCCCAACAACAGACCCCAACTCAAAAAGGGCCTCACCACCAGAGAACACCGTCTTATCATCAAACGAGAAGGCGAGCCACTCCCCACCTCTGCACTAGACCTAAGAGACGACATCAACTTAGCGCTAGCTGCTACCTACATACAGCCTGTCTCCATCCGGGGAAATACGGTCACTCTCACCACGATGGAATCGATTAAGGCTACCTCGCTTAACAGCAAGGTGGGGTCGTTCCTTCACCTGATACCAGGGACGGTTAGCGTTCTTCTGGATACCCCTGTATCACATGTCCTGGTGCACGGCATCCCCACCTCGAA
>Ga0307513_10007854_pt1 | contig 13763 bp, 13 predicted proteins | sample 15_EM_MG_FD_202174 | JGI IMG/M metagenome (GOLD analysis project Ga0307513, IMG submission 202174) | Populus trichocarpa ectomycorrhiza microbial communities from riparian zone in the Pacific Northwest, United States - 15_EM | ecosystem: Host-associated > Plants > Roots > Unclassified | place... | reverse complement strand
GCAACGCATCCGCGACATCATCCGCGAAGTCATGCAACGTACGGGCCAGTTGACGCACCCGGTCCGGATCCCCGGGCGTCGGGTCCTTGTCCAGGTCCAGCACATGCCAATCAGCCGGCCGATACCCAGCCATCCCACAACCCCCGTGACACGAACCTCAACGGCAACAGTCGTACGCACACGCGAACTTACTGGACACGGGAGTTCGAGGTGAAGGTGCTAGGTCCTCGGACGGTGATTGTCCGAGGCCCCCGATACCGTATGGGCTTTGCCAGCACATCTGTCTCACGGGGAGTCGACTGTGAAGCGCCACGCTCCGCCTATTGCTGCCGTGTTCATCGCGACGGCGGCACTTCTGCTGACCGCGTGTGGCGGCAGCGGCGGTGAGGGGACATCGAAGGACAACGACAAGGCCGCCGGATCCGATGGCGGGAGCGCAGTGTCCGCGTCGCCCACAGTCTCCAGGTCGGCCTCGGCAACTTCCGCCGGTCGCCCGAAGATCGAACTGTCGTCGGACATCACGCACACCTTTGCTCCCGAGGAAACCGGTGACCCCGTCAAGGACGCCGTCCTCAAGGACAACGCAGAGATGATCCGTGCGCTCGACGCGGCCATCGTCGCCCAGAACCCGCGCCTTCCCGCCCTTGAGTTCTACACGGAGGGGGAGGGAGCGGTGGCTGCCGAGCAGTGGGTGAAGGCGTTCGCGGACGCAGGGTGGACGGTTACTGGCACCGTGAATTACTACGATCGCCAGGTCAACGTCAGCAGCGAGGACAGCGCTTCGCTGAGTTACTGCGGGGACGAAGGCAAGGGGTTCAGCAAGGTCATCAAGACCGGAGAGGTCAAGAAGACACCGGTCAGCAAGGACAGCTACGTCGCCTACGGCGTTCAGGTGCGGAAGAACAAGGCCGGCGTCTGGGAAACGGTGAAGGTCACGTCCACCCGTGGAGCCGACAAGTGCCAGCGGTGACGGAGCAGGCACCGGAGACGGACGGGTCGAAGAGCACGTACGTCGACCAGTTCTTTGCCGTTGCCACAGCGCAACCTTGGCAGCCTGGCGGAACCACCGGTCCCACCGATACCGTCTAGGTTTTGCCAGCACATCTGTCTCACGGGGGTTCCACTGTGAAGCGCCGCTCTTTGCCCGTTGCTGCCGCGCTCGTCGCATCCGCGGCCCTGTTGTTGACTGCCTGTGGCGGCGACGACAGCGAGTCCAAGGACAACGACAAGATCGCCGGGGCCGACACCGGGAGCGAGACCTCGGCATCGCCGACGGCATCCGCCTCGGCGTCGGCCGGCTCCGCCGACCGGCCGAAGATCGAGCTGCCGTCGGATCTGACGTACACCTTCGAATGGCCCAAAACTGGTGACGCGAAAAAGGACGCTGTCCTGAGCGACAGCGAGCAGTTCATCAAGGCCGTGGACATGGCGATCGCCGAGCAGGACCCGTTGGACAAGGCGTACCAGTTCTACTCCGAGGGCGAGGCGGCGGCCGGGAGCGAGAAGTTCATCCAGGAGTTCGTGGACTACAAGGACCGCATCACCGGCGCCAAGCGGTACTTCGACGCCAAGGTGAACGTCAACAGTGACGGAACCGCCGGCCTCGTCTACTGCGAGGACCAGAACAAGGCGTACAACAAGAGCCTCAAGACCGGCAAGACCAATGTGACCGCGGCATCGAAGGACAACTACGTCCTCTACAGCAGTCGGCTGCGGGTCAATGAGAACGGCATCTGGATCACGGAGACACTGACATCGCAGCGGGGGAGTTCCGTATGCCAGTCCTGACGTACCGAACGTATCGAAGCCCCGCAGTGGTCGCCCTGACTGCGGGTGCCCTGTTGCTGTGCCCCGTGCAGGCGTTCGCAGGATACGGGCACGGTGACAGCTCCAACGGCAACGAGACCGTAGAAGGCGGCCAAGACGGCCAGAACCTCACCGCCACCGCCGGAGCCGTCGTCTACGACCGTTCCAAGAACGGGACCGGGGAGTCGGCCGGGCCTGTCACCGCGTCCACCAGCTGGACGCCGCCCGCTTGCTGGTATGCCCCGACGTACTCGCCGGACGAGCTTCAGAAGGTCAAGGAGCCGGTCTGGGAGGCGGAGTCCACGGGGTACGAGTGGGATGCCGAGCAGCGGGAGAAGTACCTGAACAAGGACGATCCCTCGAAGGACTTCAACAAGGACAAGGCCGGCAAGGGCTACTGGTGGGGCTCGTACGTCAACAAGTCCTACCCGCCGGGCTGGGACTCCTGCACCGAGGACTACTTCTGGGTGGACACGGGTGATGCCCCGCCCGCGAACATCCCCAACACCATCACCCCGGAGATCCTCGCCGGACTCGCCTACAACGAGATCCGCGTCCCCTCCACCAAAGTGACCCTCGCCCCCGCCGGCGAGACCAAGGTCAACCTTCCCACCTGGGCCTGGCTGGACGCGGCGCAGTTCAAGCCCGTCTCCGTGACCGCGTCCGTACCGGTTCTGGGGATGGAGGCCACGACCGTCGCCGAGCCCGTCTCCCTCAGGATCGAGCCCGGTACCGCCGACGCGCAGGTCTACCCCGCGTCCGGTGTGTGCACCTTCGTCAACGGGCGTATCGGGGAGCCGTACACCGCCGGGAAGGCGAGCCAGACGCCGCCCTGTGGTGTGAAGTACCTGCGCTCCTCCGGCGACGGGTCCTATCCGCTCCGCGCCACCATCACCTGGAAGATCCACTGGACCGGCACCGGCGTTGCCCAGGAACAGCCCCTGCCCGACGGGGAGTTCGGGGCCGAGCAGGCTGTCGTCGTTCAGGAGATCCAGGCCGTCAATCGCTGAGCCTGTCTCTCCATCGGCCCTTGCTGCCCCTCCTACCCGATCCGCACTTCGCCGCCGCGAGGTTCGGTCGGGTGTGGAGGGGTGGCTGTCGTCCACGGCCATCCGGAGTGTGGCGGGTTTCAGGGTCAGGGGTTGTTCGAAGCCAGATAGGCCCGTGTTCTGCTCAGACGGGCCCCGGCAGCACGGAACGTGATGCCGGACGTCTCGGAGCCGAGGTTCACGTCGAAGTGTCCTCCGTCGTGGGCGGTCAGAGCGGTCTTCTTCGCTTCGGGAGCTCCCCAGCCCGTGACTCGCAGGCCGGTCACTCCCGTGAAGAACAGGTGGAACTCGAAGGCGTTGAAGTCCTTTCCCCGCCATTCGGGAGGCAGGTTCACCGGGAAGGCCCTGGTGTCGAAGCCCAGGGTCACCGAGTCCTCCCGTTCGTCGATGTGCACGTAGAAGAGGTCGCACGCGTCGGTCGGGGGCGGGGTGCCGTCGTACAACTCCCCCAGGTATTCGGCAGATGCGAGGAGTTGCGACCACTCAGCGCTCATAGAACGTCTTCTCATCGGTCGGGGGAAGGAAGGTGTGCCGTCGGGCGTCGATCCTGCTCACGAAGAGATGCGGTCCGTTGTCCGATCCGTCGGCCTGGATCTGGAACGCACTGACATGGCTGACGCGCACGGACTCGCTGCAGTCGAATCGGAGCGCCACCCCTCGACCGTCTGCGGTTACCCGCATACGGCTCTCCCTGCCCCATGGGGACATCTCTACGCTGCCGACTGATGGCGGGTTCCAGTCGGTGAGGGAGATGTTCTCCACTGCCAGGAACTGGAGTTGACACTGCACCGTGTCCATCCCCGCATCGGTCCACTCCTGTGGTGCCGAAGCGGGAAAGGAGGGCAGGTCGACGCGGAGCGTCACCGTGGGCCCGCGCCAGTTCAGGTTGATCGATCTGATCCTGACGTCGCTGAGGGCACTGACGTCACTGAGGACATTGACGTCCAGGACATGGCCGTGGAGCCAGTTGAGTGCTTCCGGGTTCACGAGAAGATTCTCGATGGTGAAACATTTCCCCGGGCCCACCGCATCAATGAGGTGAGGACAGTTCACACGCGCATGACGTCGGTGCGTCGCAGGCACAGGGGGAACGTATGAGAAGGGTCCGCGCTGACGAGTACGCGGAGTTCGCGGCGGCGCGTGCGGGGTTTCTGTACCGCTCCGCGTGTCTGCTCACCGCCGGGGACACGCATCTCGCGGAGGACCTCGTGCAGGAGACGCTCGGGCGGCTGTACGTCAACTGGGGGCGCGTCTCCCGCGCCAACAACCCGGCGGGGTACGCGCAGACGGTGCTCACCCGCACCTTCCTCGCGCATCAGCGGCGTCGCAGCAGCACCGAGCGGGCCACCGCCGTGCTGCCCGAGGTGCCCGCTCCCGCCGCCGGGGGCGATGTGACCATGCGGCTCACCCTTGTCGAGGCGCTCGCCCAACTCCCGCCGAAAGACCGGGCGGTGGTCGTCCTGCGTTACTGGGAGGACCGTTCCATCGAGGAGACCGCGAGCGCGATGAACGTCAGCTCGGCCGCCGTACGCACCCGTTGTGTCCGCGCCCTCGCCCGGCTGCGCGCCCTCCTCGGTGAGGAACTCGGCGAGTACGCGGCCCGCTGACTCGTCCTCTCCCCCCGAGTACTCCGGTACACATTCCCTACACAGCAGAAGTGGTGGTTCGCCATGCCCGTTGAACAACGAGACGACCAGTTCGAGCAGCGGCTCGGTTCCGCCCTGCGCAACGCCGGTGGTGCCTTCGACGTCGATCGTGCCGCCCTCGTCGCCGGTGGCGAGACCCGGGGGCGCAGGCTTCGTATGCGCCGCCGGACCGCCGTCGTCAGCGGTGCCGCCGCGATCGCGCTGGTGGGGGTGGGCGGCGCCCTGGTCGCGCCCTGGGGCGGTGACGGGACCGGGCAGCGTGCCGTGGGGGCCGGCGGGACGACCGTCGGACCCGGTGATGCCACCGGAACCGCCACTCCATCTCCGGTCTCCGGCGCCCAACTGCTCGCCTCCCTCAAGGAGTTGCTTCCCACGGGCGGTCAGTTCAGCAACGAGTCGGCTCGTGGCACTGACGCCAGGACCGGGCCGTACGCGTACGCCGTGTACGACGACGGGAAGGGCGCCGCCGCGCTCTCCGTCAGCCTCGGCCGGGTCGAGCCGGGGAGCGGGCGGGCCCGGGAGACGACCGAGTGCCCCGACAAGACGCTGACCCCGTACGACGACTGTGTGTCGAGCACGCTGTCCGGTGGCGCGGTGCTCAGGATCCTCAAGGGGTACGAGTATCCGGACCGCCGCGTGGACACCAAGCTGTGGACGGCCGACCTCGTCACACCCGACGGGGAGCATGTGTCGGTGATGGAGTGGAACGCCGCCGCCGAGAAGGACGCGCCCATCAGCCGGGACGAACCTCCGCTGGACAGCGGGGAGTTGAAGACCCTGGTCACCGATCCGGCGTGGCTCAGGGCCGTCAACGCCATCCCGAAGTCGACCGAGGTCGAGACCTCGCCGACGCCCACCGCGCCTCCGGCGGCCGAGGGCGGCGCCATCCTGACGACGCTCACCGGTCTGCTCCCCGCCGGCCTCGACGTGGTCTCCAAGGGCGGCCAGGAAGCCGAGTACGGGTACGTCGTCGTCGACGACGGCAAGGGCAAGAGCTTCGTCCAGATCAATGTGCAGCCCAATATGTCGGACGTCGAGGACCAGCTCTTCGGCCCCGACCGGAACCCCGAGACCCTGCCCGACGGGACCAAGGTCGTCGTCCGTCAGGGCATCGGCGACGACAAGGGGCTCGGGCTCATCATGCGGACCGCCGACACCATCCGGACCGACGGTATGCGGGTGGTCGTCATGGCCTTCAACTCCGGCAGCCAGAACACCGGCCCGACCCGTGCCACACCCGCCCTGACCCTCGACCAGCTCAAGGCGATCGCCACCAGCCCGAAGTGGCGCGAGCTGGTGCCGAGCACCGAACAGACCTCCTGAGAGGTTCAGAAGAGGCTCAGAAGAACTCCGACCACGGCTGGTCCCAGATCTGCTTCACGCACAGCACCAGGAACAGCAGGCCCGCGACCACCAGCATCGTGTTGCTGAGCAGCCGGTTGCGCCATTCGGCGGGCGTGCGGGAGGAGTTGAGCAGGACCAGCAGGGTGCCGGCCAGGAAGGGGAGGAAGGCGGCGCCCAGGACGCCGTACAGGATGATCAGCCGGAAGGGCTGGTCCTGGAAGAGCAGGACGATGGGCGGGAAGGTCAGCCACAGCAGGTACGCGCGGAACGGCCACGACCGTTGCCGCGCGCCCGAGGCAACCTCCTCGCCCGTGGTCCGGGTACCGCGGAAGCGTTCCACGAAGTCCGCGAACATCAGGCTCACTCCGTGCCAGACGCCGATCAACGACGTGTAGGAGGTGGCGAAGAAGCCGATCAGGAAGAACTTGGCGGTCGCCGTGCCGTACTTGTCCTCCAGGATGTCGCTCAGCTGGATCAGGCCCTTGTCGCCGCTCGCGATCGCCACGTTCGCCGAATGCAGCAACTCCGCGCCCACGAACAGCATCGAGACGACGAAGATGCCCGTCGTCGCGTAGGCGACCCGGTTGTCGAAGCGCATCACCTTCATCCAGCCCGTGTTCGTCCAGCCCTTCGCGTTGACCCAATAGCCGTACGCCGCAAGGGTGATGGTGCCGCCCACGCCGCCGATCAGGCCCAGCGTGTTGAGGACCGAGTCCTTCTCGTCGGGGAGCACCGGCAGCAGGCCGGCGAAGGCGTCCCCGAGGTTCGGGGTGACCCGGATCGCCAGGTAGACCGTGACGACGAACATCACGCCCACCAGCACGGTCATGACCTTCTCGAAGACCTCGTACTTGTTGAACCAGACGAAGACGAGACCCGACAACCCGCAGGCGATCGCCCACCACTTGAGGTCCATGACGTCCGGGAACAGCGCCTGCAGCGGCAGCGCGCTCGACGACATCGCCGCCGCGCCGTACACGAAGCCCCAGATCACCACGTACGCGACGAAGAAGTACGTCGTCCAGCGGCCGAGGCTCGCCCAGCCGTCGAAGAGGGTGCGGCCGGTGGAGAGGTGCCAGCGGCCCGCCGCCTCGGCGAGGGAGATCTTCACCAGACAGCCGAGTACGGCGGCCCACAGGAGCGTGTAGCCGAAGTTGCTGCCCGCGATGAGCGTCGCCACCAGGTCACCGGCGCCGACGCCTGTCGCGGCGACCACGATTCCCGGGCCGATGTACTTCCAACTGGACTTGCGGGGACCGGAGTCAGGGCCTGGGGCGACGCCTGCGGCCCCTGCTTCCGTGGTGTTTCCAGTGTCTCCAGAGTTTCCTGTGGTGTCCGCCATGTACGTCAAGAAAGCGCAAAGGGGCTGGTCGCACAAGAGGGCGTTCCGGAGCCGGAGGGTGGACAGCCGGGGCATCCGGCGTCCGGAACTGGGACCTGCGGGACGCTACGGCTGTCGCCGACCACAGCCGTCGGACCCGCAGGTGCCGAGCTCGAACCAGACGGTCTTGCCCGGCCCGTCCTGGTGGCAGCCCCAGCGCCTCGCGAGCGCGTCCACCAGGAACATCCCCCGGCCGCTCTCCGCGGCGCCCGCGTGCCGTACGCGCGGAGTACGGCGGCCGGTGTCGGTGACCTCGCAGCGCAGGATGCCGTGTGCGGCCGTCAGGGTGAGCCGGAACCGGCTCGCGGCGTGCAGCACGGCGTTGGTGACCAGCTCGCTGACGAGCAGTTCCGCGACGTCGACGAGGTCGTCCCGGCCCGTCGGATCGTCCCGGTCGTCCCGGTTCTCCCGGTCGGTCAGGTCGTCGCGGTCGGTCAGGCCCCACTCCTCCAACTGCCTGCGCACCTCCGCCCGGGCCTCGCGGGCCGCGGTGGGGCGCGGGTCGTACTCGACGCTCAGATGGCCTGCCCCCAGCGGGGGTTGGGGGTACGAGCCATACCGAGAAACGGGATCCGGGACGTGTCCCCCGGAGCCCCCGGAGAGTTGCAGCATGCCTTCAGCATCGCCTCCACGGGCGCCCCCGCGCGCGGGTAGAAATACCTGTTTCCGGCTCCCCCGGTCCCCCACTGCCCCCGTACGCACCATCAACGAAGCGGTCTCAACGGGTGCACGGTTTCAACTGTGCGGTCTCAACGATGTGTTGTCACCCAGGCCGCGATCTGGGTGCGGTTGCTGAGGCCCAGTTTGCCGAGGATGCGTTCCACGTGGCCCTCGGCGGTGCGGCGGGCGATCACCAGCCGGTCGGCGATCTGCTGGTTGGCCAGGCCCTCGGCGATGAGCGCGGCGACCTCGGTCTCCCGGCGGGTGAGACGCGTACCGCGGTCGCTCAAGCCGTGAGGACTGGACGACGACGGCGGTGGTTCGGATCTCCCGTCCCCCGAATCCTCCTCCCTCAGCGCGTACTTGACGATCCCCGTGAGCCCGAAGCCCTCTCCCCGCCGGTACGCCCGCTCGTACGCCCGTCGCCCGAGGCCCTCGCGTGCCCCGGTCCCGGCGTCCTGCCGTACGGAGTCGGACGGGGTGGACCGTACGCGGTCGGCGGCGCCCAGCAGGACGGCGGCGCGTTCGTGGGCGTGGTGGTGGGCGGTCGCGGTCAGGGCGAGCAGGTCGAGGGCGGGGGCGATGCCGAGGACGTCGTGCAGGGTGTGCGCGACGCGCAGGGCCTCGCGGGCGGGCGGTTCGGCCCGGCGCCAGTCCTCGCGGAGGGCGTGGGCGTGGGCGAGCGCGCGCAGGGCGTACGAGCGCACCCACTGCTCGCCGTGCTCCCCGCACACCCGCAGGACGTTCTCGCAGAGGGCGACGGCCCGGTCCGCCTCGCCCAAGGCCGCGAGTGCACAGGAGAGTTGGACGCGTTCGAGCCCAACGAGGGCGGTATGACCGCCGGGTACGGGTCCCCGCGCCACGGCGTCCTCGAAGTGCCGCAGGGCAGCGGCCGGTTCACCGCCGAGCAGCAGGCCGACCCCTACGGCGTACCCGGCGTGCGCGGCCTCGGCGGCGTCACCGAGGCGTCGGGCGAGGGCGCGCGCCTCCTCGGCTCGCCGTCGGCCCCGGGCGAGTTCCTCGGGCGGGCCGGAGAGCAGCCCCAGCAGTCCGGCGGCCCACAGCGCGCGGGCCCGTTCCCGGCTCGGCTCGGGGTTCGCTTCTAGGGCACGGTCGAGCCAGTAACGGCCTTCGCCGGGTACGCCGGACGCGTACCAGTGGAACCAGAGGGCGCCGGCGAGACGGAGGGCGGCGCGGGGGTCGTCGGGGGCTCCCCCGCCCGCCCTGTTCTCCGTACCGGGGCTTCCGGGGCCGCCAGTGCCTCCGAGGCTGAAGTCCAGCGCGGCCCGGAGGTTGGCCCGGTCGGCGCGGAGGCGGGCGGTCATCTGTCGCTGGCCGGAGCCGAACCAGGCCTGTTCGTACGCCGTCGCCCGGGTCCGGGTCCAGTCCTGGTGCCTGCACCGGGCGGCCCGTTCCGCTCCGGGCCGCTGCCTCAACCGGTCGAGGCCGTACCGCCGGAGGGTGTCGAGCAGCCGGTACCGTACGCCGCCGTCCGGGTCGGTCTCCCGGCTCAGTACGGACTTGCCGACCAGCCCGGTCACGGCTTCCAGGACGTCGTCGGCGCCCTCCCCGCACACGGCCTCCGCCGTCTCCAGGTCGAAGTCTCCGGCCAGTACCGACGCCCGCGCCCACACCAACCGCTCCTCCGGCGTGCACAGTTGGTGGCTCCGGTCGATCGTCGCGCGCAGGGTGCCGTGGCGGTCACCACGACGACTGGCTTGCTCGTCGTCGATGCGGGTCGGTAGCCCGGCGATGTCCTGGTCGCCGAGTTCGCCCATACGGGCCGCCGCCAGTTCGATCGCCAAGGGGAGGCCGTCGAGGCGGTGGCAGAGGCGGGCCACGGCCGTGCGGTTGGCGGGGGTGAGGGTGAAGCCCGGGAGTGCCGCGGCGGCCCGGTCGGCGAAGAGGGCGAGGGCCGGGTGGCGGTGGGCCGCGGAGAGGTCGCCGTCCGGGTCCGGGAGCGGCAACGGGCGTACGTCCAGCAGGTGTTCCTCCGTCAGGCCCAGACGGTGGCGGCTGGTGGCGAGGACACGTACGCCGGTGGTGCGGTGCAGGAGTGCGCCGGCGAGTTCGGCGCAGGCCCTGTGCAGGTGCTCGCAGTTGTCGAGGACCAGGAGGAGACGGCGGGTGCTCAGCCGGTCGGCGAGGGCGTCCGGCTGACGGCGCCCGGCGTGGCCGTGCAGGCCCAGCGCGTCGGCGACCGCCCGCGGTACGAGGTCCGGGTCGTCGAGGTCGGCGAGGTGGGCGAAACGGACGCCGTCCGGGAAGGCGCGGGCCACGCGGGTCGCGACACGTACGGCGAGGCGGGTCTTGCCGACGCCGCCCGGGCCGGTCAGCGTGACCAGGCGGGCCTTGGCCAACAGCGCGCGGACTTCGGCCTGTTCGTCGCGGCGGTCGACGAAGCTGGTGGTCTCGACCGGCGGTTCGGTCGGTGTCCGCTCGGCTGGTGTCCGCTCGGCCGGTGAGCGGCAGTCCGTTCGTGGCGCTGATCCGCCCATGATCGGTACCTTCCAACAGCTCCCCGCGGCTACACACACGCGGTCACACACACGTGTGCACTTGCCGAGGAGCCGGGACGGGCGGCGCGGGGACGCGTATCCTGCGCGCCGCCTCCGTACGAGCGACAGATTCCGGCCCGTACGGCCAGCCCCTTCACGCCATCACCCTTTAGGCGCTCTTGACCTGCTCATGCCATAGCCGCACCATGAGCGCCACACCCGCACCAGTCCGTCGCACCGAAGAACCACCCCCCGCTCCACTCCCAGCTTCCGGAGATCCCGGAACTACCGGAGAAATCAGGAGACTTCATGCGACTTCGCATACGAGGCTCAGGCGCCCGCAGCGGCAGGCGATCCGCCGCTGTCGTCGGCCTGCTGTCCCTCGCGCTCGCCGTCGGCGTCACCTCCACGACACCCGACGCCACCGCGACCAGCGCCAAGCGTCCGGCCGCCTCGGCGGACGACATCCGCCAGTACGAGATCAACTTCGCGAACTCCACGTCCGACGTCCGCACCGACATCATGGCGTCGGGCGTGACCGTGGACGAGGCCGACGAGGAGACCATCGTGGTCTCCGGTCGCGCCGACCAGGCCAAGAAACTGGCCCAACGCGGTTACGAGATCACCCTGTTGGGCTCGGCCCCGGACCGCTCCAGCAGCGCCGACGACGTACGGCTGCTCGACTTCCCCACGGCCGACTCCCGCTATAGCAACTACGCGGAGATGACGACGGAGATCAACTCCCTCGTCTCGGCCAACTCCTCCATCGCCAGCCAGCGGGTCATCGGTACGTCGTACTCGGGCCGGAACATCGTCGCCATCAAGCTCAGCGACAACGTCGGCACCGACGAGGCCGAGCCGGAGGTGCTGTTCACCCACCACCAGCACGCCCGTGAGCACCTCACCGTCGAGATGGCGCTCTACCTGCTGCGCAACCTGACCTCCACCTACGCCACCGACTCCCGGGTCAAGGCCATGCTCGACTCCCGGGAGATCTGGATCGTCCCGGACCTCAACCCGGACGGCGGCGAGTACGACATCGCGACCGGCTCGTACCGCTCGTGGCGCAAGAACCGGCAGCCCAACTCCGGTTCGTCGTACGTCGGTACGGACCTCAACCGCAACTGGAACTACCGCTGGGGCTGCTGTGGCGGGTCCTCCGGCTCGACCTCGTCCGAGACGTACCGCGGTGCGTCCGCCGAGTCCGCGCCCGAGGTGAAGGTGGTCGCCGACTTCGTGCGCAGCCGGGTCGTGGGCGGGGTCCAGCAGATCAAGACGGGCATCGACTTCCACACGTACAGCGAGCTGGTGCTGTGGCCCTTCGGGTACACGACCGCCAACACCACGACGGGGATGACCCAGGACGACCGGGACGCGTTCGCGACGGTCGGCGGCAAGATGGCGGCCAGCAACGGGTACACGCCGGAGCAGTCCAGTGACCTGTACATCACCGACGGGTCGATCGACGACTACCTCTGGGGCAGTCAGAAGATCTTCGCGTACACGTTCGAGATGTATCCGACGTCCAGCTCGGGGGGTGGGTTCTATCCGCCCGATGAGGTGATCGACCGGGAGACGGCTCGTAACCGGGATGCGGTGTTGCAGCTGCTGGAGAACTCGGACTGCATGTACCGGTCCATCGGTAAGCAGGCTCAGTACTGCTCGTGAGGGGTGTCTGAGGTAGTGGGGAGCTGCGGGCCGGCTGTGGCTGGTCGCGCAGTTCCCCGCGCCCCTTAGGGGGCGCTCACCTCAGCGTCTTCCTCATCCTCAGCCTCGATCTCCGCGTCCTCGAAGTAGGTGTCCAGGACCGCGTCCAGCTCCGTCTCCCACTCCTGGTGCTGGGACTTCGCCTTCGCTTCGATCTCGACCGGGTACCAGCGGCGGTCCGGGGTGTGGACCGTCACCGTGAACCGCTTGCCGAAGCGGGACGTCTCCGTCTCCACGGCGCCGATCTCGTCCCAGCGGAACTCGCACTCCTGGTCGTCCAGGGAGAGGCGTACGCCACTGTGGTCGGCGATGATCTTCGCCCGGCGGTCGGACGCCTCGAAGACGGGGCCCTCGGCCTCCGGGGTCTCCGTCTCGACCTCAGAGGTCTCGGTCTCGGCGTCAGAGGTCTCGGGGGTCTCCGAGTCCTCGGGGGCCTCCGCCTCCGAGGTGGTCTCCTCCACCGGGTCCGGGGTCCCGTCCTCCGGCTCCGCCGGCACGGGTGAAGTGAGCCCGGGGATGGCCGCCGGGTCGACCGCGGCGGTTTCCAGGGGCTTGCTGCTCGAACCTATGCGCTGCTCCACAGGCGGAAGTATGGCGGACATTGCTGTGTCATGGGACAGCAGGGGCCCGAGAGATCCGAAGAAGACCAGGAGAGATCGCCCGTCCCCCACCAATCCGTTCACTCGTCCATGAAGACGATCTTCCGCCTCGGTGCCGCCGCGCCCGCCGCCGTGGTCGTCGCCGAGCGGCCCGCCGGTACCGCTCGCTCCCGGCCCCAGGCCCTGATCTCCTCGATCTGCTCGGGGTTCACCCTGCTCAGCGGAACCGTGTTGGCGAAGGTGTCCAGCAGGAACGACGGCTTCAGCCGGTCGGCACCGCCCGTGCGGAACGCCTCCTCGCCCACGTCGTGCAGCGTGGACTCGATGTCGGAGCCCGCGAAGCCCTCGGAGAGGTCGACCAGCCGGTCCACCTGTTCCGGACCGGGGTCCATCTTGAGGTAGCGGCGGTAGTACATCTCGATGATCTCCTTGCGGTCCTGGCTGTCGGACAGGTCCACGAAGAACAGCTCGTCGAAGCGGCCCTTGCGCAGCAGCTCGGGCGGCAGACTGCGCACGTCGTTCGCGGTGGCCACGACGAACGCCCTCGACCGCGACTCAGTCCGTGATCACCCGACGCCTCGGGCGCTCCTGGCCCTGCGCCCTTGCCCACGGGTCCGTCGCCGTTGGTCGTACGGCCGTCAGCGGGTTGTCGCGGAAAGTCCGGCGGCGCTGCTCCACCCACCTCTGATCGGTGCCGTTCGCCGCCGCCAACTCGTCCAGCTGGCGTTCCAACTGCCGCTGCAGGTCGGTGATCTGGGCCTCGACCAGTTCGGTGAACCGGGTTCGGGTGGACTCGGGCAGGCCGGGGTGGCCCGCGACCGCCCTTACCGTCCCCAGCCCCGTCCTCGCCTGGGCCAGGGCACGGCCCGCCGAGAACTCGTCCGAGGCGGCGAGGAGCGCCTCGGTGAGGCGGCTGGCCCAGGTGGTGAGGCGGGCGTCGAGGGCCGTGCCGAGGTGACCGGCGAGGCGGGTCCAGGTCTCGCCCGGGAAGTCCTCCTGGGCGAGGGGCGGGAGGGTGCCCGGGGACACCTCCTCCTCGGCGGACCAGCGGCGCAGGAAGTCCACCCAGGTCT
>Ga0307513_10007853_pt1 | contig 13764 bp, 8 predicted proteins | sample 15_EM_MG_FD_202174 | JGI IMG/M metagenome (GOLD analysis project Ga0307513, IMG submission 202174) | Populus trichocarpa ectomycorrhiza microbial communities from riparian zone in the Pacific Northwest, United States - 15_EM | ecosystem: Host-associated > Plants > Roots > Unclassified | place... | reverse complement strand
CCCACAGTCAGGCCGGGACGGAAAAACGCCGCCCTGCCGAACAGAAAAACATCACAGCGGAAGTGGCTCACTCATTTTGCTGAACTTGACGCACACAACTAAGTCCTCGCAAGGGCGGGGCGGCCCTCCCGGTTTTGGATAAAGCTCCGCGAAAACAAGCGAATTCCCGTGGGGAACGCTTAAAGCGAGATGCAAAAAAGTGTGCAGCGGTTTTCCGCTAGAATTCCGCGCTAACGATTGAAATAGATCGCGATGATTTTAGATTTGATCCAATCTAAATTCATCGCAATCTAGTCGGATGCGTTGCCCGCACTGTCGGGCATCTCGGGAATGGCGGCCTCGCCCGCTGGATGGCCCGGAACTTCGCCGAGAATGTCTTGGTAGAGCGCGCGCGCCTCGGCCGGCGGCCCCCGGCGGTCGCCGATGCCAACCACGCGAATGACGCGCACACGCCCCGCGATCGCGGCGGTTATCACGTCGCCCGGCCGCACCGTGCAGGCGGGCTTATGCACCTTCTCGCGATTGACCCGCACCATGCCGCCGCTGATCAGCCGGCTTGCAAGCCCACGGCTCTTCAGAAAGCGGGCATGCCACAGCCATTTATCCAGCCGCTGCGCCTGCTCTCGCTCCTCGCCCATGGCCGCCTATGCTTGGTCCTGAGTGCGGCGTTCGAGCTGCTCCTTGAGCTGCATGAGCGCGGCAAACGGGGAATCGGCGTTCGCGGCGCGGTCCTTCTGCGGGCGCGGACTGGCCGACTGGACACGCGGCGCATTGGAGTGCTGCGGCCGTCCACCGCCGCCGCCTTTGCGGTCGTCGCGCCGACGGTCCTCGCGGCCGCGCCCTTCCTGGGGCCGCCCCTCGCGTGGGCGGTCGTCGCGGCGACGGTCATCGCGGCGCTCGCCATCGCGATTGCGACCCTGCCGCTGCTGCTCGCCGCGCTGGTGCTGCGGCTGCTGGGCGGGCTGATCGCCCGGCGCGGCCGCCACGGCCGGCGTACGTTCGCCGCCTTGGTTCTGATTTTGGTTTTGGTTCTGGCCTGAGCGCGGCCCCCGGTCGCGATGCGCCGATTGTCCCTGACGCTCCGGCCTTTCGCGGCGACGCTGCTGTGCGGGGCGCTCGCCGTCCTGGCCCCGGCGCCGGGGACGCCAGATTTCCTCGAATTGCTCTTCCGCTGCGGCGTCAACGGCTCCCGTCCCCGCCTCGCCGTCAGCAGTAGCATCGACGGACGGCAAGCCGGCGTCGGCACTCTGGTCGGTGGCAACGCTCGTTGAATCCGGCGATACCGCGCTGGCAGCCTCGACCACCGGATGCTGCGGTTCCGCATCGGCGGCAACCGGCGCGGCGCTCTCGGAGGTCGCAGCTACCGTCTCCGCTTCTGCGATTTCAACCGGCGCATCGGGAGCGGCCATTTCGGACGGTTCAGCGGCAGAAACGGGCATGGCGGCACCGTCATTGGCCGGCTGGAACTCCGGCGCGGCGGCAGCCATGGCCACCTCTGCGCCCTCTGATGATGAACTGGTTAGCTCAACACCGACCGCCTCGCCCTCGGCCGCGACAACCTCCGGCGACGCCGCAACAGGCACGGCGGCAGGCTTGACCTGGATCGGCCGGCGCTCCTTGCGGAAGCCGAGCGAGAACAGCACATGGCCCAGTTCATCGGCCGAGCACCCCATGATCGACATCATCTCGGGCTGCACCTTGAAGCCGCCGCGCCCGACCGCGCCGGATGGCGGTTCGGGATTGGCCTCGGTGGGTTTCCACGAGCTGAGCGGACGGATCAGGTCGGCAAGGCGTTCGAGCATGTCGATACGCACCGCGCGCGGACCGCAGATCTGGAAGCCGGCGGCACGATAGAATGTCGGCGGATAGGCCACGTCGACGGGCACGGAGGTGAGTCCCTGGCGCGGCGGCTCGGGCAAATTGGCCATGTCGAGCCCGGCGGCGGGACCATGTTTCAGCGCCCAGAGCAGCAGCAGCATGTCGGCGGCGGCTGGCTTCAGCAGCAACGGAAAATAGATGTTGTACGCGCCGAAGCGGACACCGTATTTACGCAACTCCGCCCGCGCCTGCTGGTCGAGCGCGCGCAATTCGCCCGACACGGTGTCGCGCGGCAGAATGCCGAAATTCTCCACGATGCGGAACGCGATGCCGCGCGCCAGCCCCGTGACCTCTTGCGAGCGCGCGAGATCGATCAGCGGCTTCAACCGCGTCTCGATCAGATTGTTCACCCAGCCCTGGACGCGGCGGAGGATGCGGTCACGGTCCGGCTGACTCAGATGCTCGTCGGCGGTGAGCGAGAAAACCGGACGCAGCGGATCGTCGCCCGCTTCGAGAATGCCGATTTCCTGCTTTTCCCAGGTCACCTTGCCGGTGCGGGAAAGCTGGAAGGCATCGTCCTTGCTGTCACCCAGGCGCTCGGCGCGCATGGCCAACTCGCTCGCCAGCACCTTGGCCGCGGCATTGCGCGCTGCCTTGCCGTGAATGCCGGACGCGGCCGCGTCAGGAGTGAAGCGGAAGCCGGCCAGCTTGCCAACGAAATGCTTCTCCACGTAAATCTGGCCGGTATTCTCGATATCGGCATACAGCGTGTCTTTGTCGCGCATGCTCTTCATCAAGACGCTGGTGCGGCGGTCGACAAAGCGCTGGGTCAGCAATTCATGCAGCGCGTCGGACAGGCTGTCCTCGATCTCGCGCGTGCGCTGACGCCAATGATCCGGATCGGCGAGCCAGTTTTGCCGGTTGGACACATACGTCCAGGTGCGAATGTGGGCGATGCGGTTGGACAGCGTATCGATATCGCCGTCCGTACGGTTGGCGAAGTCCACCTGACTGGCGAACCAGTCCTCCGGGATGACGCCGGCATCGCTGAGCAGGAATTTGTAGACCGTCGCGATCATCTCGGCATGATTGGTTGCCGAGATCTTGCGATAGTCCGGCACCTGGCAGACATCCCACAGCACGCGCAGCGCGGCCGGGGCGCGCGCGATATCCCGAATTTCGGCGTCCTCGCCGAGGAAATCGAGCGCCAGCACATCGTCGGCGGAGCGGGCCCGGACCAGGCGCGGCGAGGGCGGCGTCTGGCGCAGGCTTTCCTTCAGCCGGTCGAGCGAGGAGAAATCCAGCGCGTTGCTGCGCCATTGCAGGATCTTGATCGCATCGAACTCGTGATTTTCCATGCGGTTCACGACATCGGCCTCGAACGGCTCGACATCGCCCGTCACGCCGAATGTGCCGTCATTGAGGTGACGCCCGGCGCGGCCCGCGATCTGGCCAAGCTCGCCCGCAGAGAGCGCCCGGTGATTGCGGCCGTCGAATTTGCGGGTCGCGGCGAAGGCGACATGATCGACATCGAGATTCAGCCCCATGCCGATGGCGTCGGTCGCCACCAGGAAATCGACATCCCCCGACTGGTACATCTCGACCTGCGCATTGCGCGTGCGCGGGCTCAGCGCGCCGATGACGACCGCCGCTCCGCCGCGTTGGCTGCGCACCAACTCGGCGATGGAATAGACGTCGGCCGCGGAGAAGGTGACGATCGCCGAACGGCGCGGCAGCCGCGTGATCTTCTTCTGCCCGGAATAGGTGAGCTTGGAGAAGCGGTGGCGCGTGATGAAATTGGCGCCCGGTAGCAGGTCGCTGATCGCCTGGTGCATGGTCGCCGCGCCAAGCAGCAGCGTCTCGCTGCGTCCGCGCGCGCTGAACAGCCGCTCGGTGAAGACATGGCCGCGCTCGGGGTCGGCGGCGAGCTGGATTTCGTCCACCGCCACGAACTCCACGTCGAGATCGCGGGGCATGGCCTCCACGGTCGATACGTAGTAGCGCGGATTTTCTGGGATGATCCGCTCCTCGCCGGTGATCAGCGCCACCCGCGCCGGGCCGATTCGCGCCACGATCTTGTCGTACACTTCGCGCGCGAGCAGCCGCAGCGGCAATCCGATCAGCCCGCTTTCATGGCCCAGCATTCGCTCGATGGCGAGATGCGTCTTGCCCGTATTGGTCGGCCCGAGCACCGCGATGACGGAGCGGCCCCCGGCAAAACCATGGGAGTGGGCGGGAGCGGTGAAGTCAGCCATGATAGCTTGGTCCTTCGAAGGAGCGCGTCTCACCCCAGCTTGAAAAGGCGGGATGAGTCCTGTTTGCGGCGAGAGGAGCGTGGACACGCGGCGTTTTCGGCCGCGCGCGGAAAATCGGCAGAGACAATTGCCAGCCGAACGGCACTGCACGGCTTCCCGAAATGAGAGATGGATGTCTTATTGCAATCGTACCGCGAGAGTATCAATGGATTGTTCTTCTATAATGCAAACCTGTGAACCTATTGTATCAACGCGCGCCGCGAATCGGCATCCACTTCCAGGCCCGACGACGTGAGCGTGGCGGTTCCAACCGGAGTGGGAACGTAAATGTAGTAAGGAACGTATATCCCGGCTTTTGCAACAGGCATCATCCAGACTTCCATGCTTTCATTCTGCGCAGCGTACACGCTTTCCTCGTCGCCAGGCTTATGGCCGGCGATGGGGATGAATTTCACTTTGCATACATAGGCCGGCCCCTTATAGCCGCCATTGTTCGCATTGATCGCCTTGGTGCCCTTATATGAGAGCTGGAGGTCATATCGCGCTTTCCCGTCGAAGATCGGCAGGCGTTTCGCGCACACCTCCGGGCCGGTTTTGTTGGCGCCGACATTTGTAAGCATCACCAGCGCCGAAAGCGGATCGACAACGTTCTGCATATGCTTGCGCGTGATCGGGATACGGGCGGCTGACGGCCTTTGCGGCGGCGTCACCGCGATCTCGCGCACGACATTGTTCGAGAATTTGATGTCGATGTTTTCGCTTTTCTCACTCGTCTTATAGCCGAAGCTGTAGGAATAGGGCAATGGCCCTCTGCTGATCACGCGCCCAGACGAGGCCGTTATGCCGTTCCATTCGAACAGCATGCCGGCCAGAACGCTGATCTGCGCGGTGGCGTTGACCGCATATTCACTGGGTGCCAGCGTCGCGGTCAGCTTGAAATCGCCGATATTGATGCCATTGAAATTGATGCCGTAATTGGCCTTGATCTTGGTCGGCCTGCCGTCGGCGGGCTCGCTCTGCGAGGAGTGGCCAGTCAGCAATGTGACGCCAAAGGCCAATGTCAGAAGGGCCAGCCGTCGACGGTTCCAGCGCAGAGCGTTCATTTCAGATCCTCAAGAACTCGCAACGACAAGCTATCCAAAGTGCTTCAGCTCTGCCAACCGCCCCTGGCACGGCACGCATGCCTTGCGCAGGAAAGCACCCCACCGGATATTATTCAAATTCGTCATTTATGTGTTGGCTGGCCGAAGCATTCCGTAACGGGCGAGGGGGCCAAATTACGCGGGCCGGCGCGCGGCTGCAAGCGCATGTTCAGCCCTTCCGGGCGAACAGCGCGGATGAGGCAGAATTCGTGGCCAAGATGCCCCGGCGCAACGCCAAATCGCGCGGGGCTCCGAGGCCAGCGTTGAATATCGAGCCGCGTGGCTTGACGCATTATCCCCGACCCACTATAAGGCCCTTAACCGACCAAGGCGCTTGCGCCGTGGTCCTTTTGTTTTGTCCACGATAATCGATCGTCTAGAGAGCAGGAAGATTGCCATGTCCCGCCGGTGCGAGCTTTCGGGCAAGAACGCCCAGGTCGGCCACCTTGTCAGCCATTCGCAGATCAAAACGAAGCGGCGCTTCATGCCCAATCTCTGCGACGTCACGCTGATCTCCGATACGTTGGCCAGGAACGTGCGCCTGCGCATCAGCGCCCACGCGCTGCGTTCGGTGGAGCATCGCGGCGGCCTCGACGCCTATCTGATCAAGGCCAGCGACACCCAGCTTTCCGACCGCGCCCTGCGCCTCAAGCGCGAGATCGTGAAGCGCAAGGCTGCTCCGGCCGAGGTGGCCACCGCCAGCGCATAGTCGCCAAAGACTGCCAATGTGATGAAGAGGCGGGCTCGTGTCCGCCTTTTTTGTTGCGCGTTTGGGCAATTTCCCGCGTAAGGGCGACCACCAACGGCTATCTGCGTGGCAAATATGCGGACGACCCAAATGCCCCCTTCCCTCTCGCGAAGGAAGGAGGCCGGTTCGAAACCTGAGCGCGGCAGTCAGTCAGCAGCGTCTCAGTGGATCGTATGCGGCGGTGTGCCGACACCTTCCAGGATCGCGGCGACGCCCATTCCGCCCGCCGTGCAAACCGAAATCAGCCCGCGACGGCCGCCCTGCGTGGCGAGCAGCTTGGCCAGCACCGCGATGATGCGCGCGCCTGTCGCCGCGAAGGGATGGCCGACCGCCAGGCTGGAGCCCTTCACATTGAGCTTGGTCCTGTCGATGCTGCCGAGCGGGTGATCCTTGCCCAGCACTTCCTTGCAATAGTCCGGCGATTCCCAGGCCTTCAGCGTAGCGAGCACCTGAGCGGCGAAAGCCTCGTGAATCTCGTAATAGTCGAAATCCTGCAAGGTCAGCCCGGCTTGGTCGAGCATCCGCGACACCGCTATGGTCGGCGCCATCAGCAGGCCCTGGCCATGCACGAAATCGATGGCCGAGTGATAGCCGAAGGTCAGGTAGGCCTGCGGCTTGAGCCCATGACGCTCGGCCCATTCCTCCGAGGCCAGCAGCACGGAGGCCGCGCCGTCGGTAAGCGGCGTGGAGTTGCCGGCCGTCAGCGTGCCGCGCGCGGACTTCTCGAAACTGGTCTTCAGCGCGCCGAGCTTGGCGACGTCCACATCGGTGCGCAGGTTGTTATCGCGGAAAACCCCCGCGCAAGGCACGATCAGATCGTCCATGAAGCCTTCGTCATAGGCTTTGGCCGCCTTCATGTGGCTCTCATAGGCCAGCCGGTCCTGCTCTTCGCGCGGGATGTGGAATTCCTGCGCCATCAGCTCGCAATGCTGGCCCATCGACAGGCCGGTGCGCGGCTCGGCGACGCTCGGGGCCACAGGCGCGAGTTCGGCCGGCGAGAAACCGGACATGAACGCCTTGGTCTTGTCGCCGAAGCTTTTGGAGCGCGACAGCTTGGCCAGGCGATGCGCGAATTTGCGCTGCAGCACCACCGGCGCGTCGGAAATCGTGTCGGAGCCGACCGAAATCGCGCTCTCGATCTGGCCGGTGGCGATCTTGGCGGCGCTGCCCAGGGCTGCTTGCAGGCTGGTGCCGCAAGCCTGCGTCAGCGTGATGCCCGGCGTTGCCGCGTTCAGCTTCGTCGCCACCACGGACTCACGGGTCAGGTTGAAGTCCTTGGTGTGCGTGACCACCGCTCCGCCGACCACCTCGCCGATAATCTCGCCCTGGAGACGGTATTTCTCCACGAGGCCGTTCAGCGTCGTGGTCATCAGATCAAGGTTGGTCAGCTCGGAATAGGATGTGTTGGAGCGGCAGAAGGGCGTGCGCACCCCGCCGATGACCGCTACCTTGCGCAATTGTCCGACCATTGGGGTATCTCCTTACTCCGCCGCCGCAGTCGCAGCGGGTGCGGGTTCGGCCGCCATGGGCGCCGCGGGTTTAATGAAACTGTTCCGGTAATGCAGCGGGCCGCCACGGAAAGGCGCAAAGCCCGTGCCGAAGATCACGCCGGCGTCGACATGATCGACATCGGACACCACACCTTCAGCGAGGCATTTTTCGCATTCGTCGATCAGCGGCTTGACCAGATCCTTGCCCAGCCGGTCCAATTCTGCGGAATCGAATTCGCCGGGCGTTTTCTGCACCTTGCCTTCCGTCCAGGTATAGAAACCCTGGCCCGATTTCTTGCCGAGCTTGTTTTCCGCGACCAGCCGCGCGAATTGCGAGTTGGCCGGAGTGGGGAAGCCGAGATTTTCGGCGACATGCTTGCCGATATCGAGCCCCACCGTGTCGATCAGCTCGACCGGCCCCATCGGCATGCCGAACTTCTCGGCGGCGGCGTCGATCTTCTCCTTCGCCACGCCCTCCTCAAGCTTGGCGATGGCGCCAAACATGTAAGGTGTCAGCACGCGGTTGACCAGGAAGCCGGGCGTCGACTTGGTGATCAGCGGAAATTTGCTTATCGCGGTGACGAACGCGCAGCCGCGCCGCACCTCCTGCTCACGGCTTTCCGGCCCACGCACCACCTCGACCAGCGGCATTTGCGGAACGGGATTGAAGAAATGCACCCCGATCAGCCGGCCGGGGTCGCGCATGCCGCGCGCGATGTCCTCGATGGGAATGGAGGAGGTGTTCGACGCCAGGATCGCGCCCGGCTTGGCACGGCCTTCCAGCGCCTGGAACAACTTCTGCTTGGCGTCGAGGTTTTCGAAGATCGCCTCGATGATGACATCGGCGCGGGGCACATGCTTGCCGTCCACATCGGCATGCAGCCGGGCCATGGCGGTGTCGGCCTCGCCGCGCCCGCGCAGGCGCTTGCGGAACAGCGATTTGGCGCGGCCCAGCGCCTTCTCCACCTGCTCCTTGGTCTGGTCCTGGAGGCTGACCTCCATGCCCGAGATCACGCACCAGGCCGCGATGTCGCCGCCCATCGTGCCCGCGCCGATGACATGCACGCGGTGCGGCTTCGACAGATCCTTGGGCGCCTCGTTCTTCAGCATCTCCGACAGATGGAACACGCGGCGCAGATTGCGCGAGGTATCGCTCACCATCAGCGGCGCGAAATAGCGTGTCTCGGCGATGGCCTGGCGGCGCGGATCGCCACCATATTTCTCGAACAGCTCGATGAGGCGGAATGGCGCGGGATAATGGTCCTCGCGCACCTTTTCGGCGGTCATCTTACGCATCCGCGCGGCGATCAGCCCCCGGAGCGGCGCCTGGCTCATGAGGCGCTTGATCAGGGACGCGCCCTTCGAGCGGCGCTTTTGATGCGCGGCTTTGCGGGCGGCCCAGCGCAGCTCCAGCTTGCCCGGCACCAGGCTATCGACGAGGCCGATGGCGCGCGCGGCGCTCGGGCGCAGCAGACGGCCTTGCAGCATGTTCTCCATGGCCGCCAGCGCGCCGGCCAGTTTGATCATCCGCACCGTGCCGTGCAGGCCGGGGATGATGCCCAGCTTCACCTCGGGCAGGCCGATGCGGGTGGCCTCGTCGCGCGTGGCGATGCGGTAGTGGCAGGCCATCGCAAATTCGAGGCCGCCACCCAGGCAATAGCCGTGGATCGCCGCGATAACCGGGATCGGCATGGACTCGATGCGGTCGAGCAGCGTTGTCACCTCGCGGACGACGTCCTCGACGTCCTTCTCGCGGGTGAGGTTCTCGAACTCGCGGATGTCGGCCCCGGCGATGAACGCCTTGTCCTTGCCGGACATGAAGACCAGCGCCTTGGCCTCGCCGCGCCGGGCCGCTTCCTCGGCGGCGGTGACGATGGCCGCCAGTTCGCGTGTGGTTTCCTGGCCGAAGCTGTTGGTGCTCTGGCCCTGTTGGTCAAAGATCGCCCAGGCAACATGCTCGAAGTCGATCTCGAAATGCCAATGTTTGAGATTGGACAGTGGGTGGATCATCGGTGTCTCCGCTATTCGGCCGGGTGGACGCCGTTGGCCAGACGCGGCTGCGGCTGATCGGACGGCTGCTGGGCGGATTGGTCGGGCTGCTGCGCTGCATCAGGCGATTGCGCTGGCACGGGCTCGGAGGAATGCGGCGACGCTGCCGGCACGATGGGCGGCGGCGCGGCGGCGGCGGCCGTCACCGGCTCCGAAGAGGGCGCTGGCTGCGGCGCGGACGCGGTGGATGCCGGCCGGATGGGCGTGCCGTCGGCGATCGAGGATCGCGATGCCGGCGTTGGCTCCGCCTGGGCGGCAGGCTCCGCTTTCGCCGGCTTCGGCTGGGACCGGTCTGGTTCGGGCAGGATGATGCGGGGCTCCGGATCTGGCTCCATGGACGGCGGTACCGGCGGCGGAACCAGCGGCGACGTGCTCGGCATGGCGGGCTCCTCGTCCTTTGCGGCCGTCTCCACCGGGCGCGACACAGGCGATGGCGGCGGAACGGGTGTGGCCTGCTGGACGGAAGGTATCGGCGCCCCCGCGCGTTGCGGGCTGGGAGCGGACTGCGGCGCGGTGGACGCGCCCGGCTGAGTCCTGCCCGCGACAAGCGGTGCCGGCGGGTCATAAGCCTGGCCGGGGCGCGGCGTGGCCGCATGCGGCGGCTTGTCGAAAGCCTGGGCTGGCCGCGAATTATGGCCGATGGCGCTCTGGCCGGTGATCTCGTCCGGGTCGAAATGATCGACCGCGATCACCCTGGCGATCAGATCCTCGGCCTCGCGCAGGGCAGTCGCCTCCTCCTGCGTCACCACGCCCTTGGCCACGGCGTCGGTGAACCAGTCATTGCCGAGGAAGCGCCGGATCTTGCCCTCGCGGACGGCGCGCTCGATCTTGCGGTCGGCATCCTCGGTGGCGATCACCTTGACCATGGCGACTTCCAGCACGCCAGTCGGGTCGTTGGCGTCGTGGGTAATGAAGATATCGCGGGTCAGCCGGTCGCGCACAACGCCGGGTTCCAGCACCAGCCGGGCGATGGCCTTGCTCTTCTTGTCGGACGCAAAGCGCCAGTGATTGCCGAGCGGAAACACCGCCAGACGCATCAGCACGCCGACGACAGGATTTGGGAAGTTGTCGAGCACCTCGCCGATAGAGCGGTAGAACCGCGTCAGCGCGTTCTGCGCGGCAACCGCCAGGATCGCGCGGTCCTCCTGCGGCGTGCCGTCATCCTCGAAGCGCTTGAGCATGCAGGACAGCAGATAAACCTCGGCCAGCGCATCGGCCAGGCGCCCGGTGATGCGCTGCTTGGTCTTCAGCCCGCCGCCAAGCAGCGCCACCGTCATATCGGTGACGAGGGCGAAGTTGCGGCTGGCGCGAGAGGCCTGGCGATACCAATGGCTGGCATGGCGCACCGCCGGATAACGGCCGAACAAGCCGAACGTGATGTTGTGGAAGAACGCGCCGAATATGTTCGCCATGGCGAAAGCCACGTGGCCTTCGAAGGCGCGCTCGAAGGCGTTCAGCCCCTTTTCCTCGTCCCAATGCTGGACGGCTTCGATTTCCTTCATTAGCCACGGATGGCTGCGCAGCGCACCTTGGGCGATCACCATCAGCGTGCGCGTCAGGATGTTGGCGCCTTCCACGGTAATGCTCACCGGCAGCGACTGATACGCCGCCTGGATGTAGTTGGCCGGGCCGTCGCAGATCGCCTTGCCGCCATGGATGTCCATCGCGTCGTTGACGGCTTGCCGCGCCCATTCGGTGGATTTGTACTTCATCAGCGCCGAGATCACTGACGGCTTGGCGCCGCCCGCCACCATCGACGCCGTCACCGCGCGGCCGGATTCCAGGATGTAGGCGGCCTCGACCAGGCGGGCCAGCGGCTCCTCAATGCCTTCCATGCGGCCGATGGAGATGGCGAATTGCTTGCGCACCCGCGCATAGGCCGAGGTGGTGCGCAGCATCGACTTGGCGGCCGAGGTGGCTGAGGCGGGCAGCGAGATGGCGCGGCCGGCGGCGAGGCAGCTCATCAGCATGCGCCAGCCCTGGCCGGCGCGCTCGGGACCGCCGATGATCCACTCCGCCGGGATGAAGACATTCTCGCCCCAGGTCGGGCCGTTGGGGAAGGCATTGCCGCAGGGCAGATGCCGGCGGCCGATCTGCACGCCCTCATGGTCGGTCGGAACGAGCGCCAGCGTGATGCCGAGATCCTCGCCCTTGCCGAGCAGGTTTTCCGGATCGAACAGGCGGAAGGCGAGGCCCAGCAGCGTGGCATTCGGCGCGAGCGTAATATAGCGCTTGTCCCAGCTCAACCGGATGCCGATCGTCTCGGCGCCATTATGCCGGCCGCGAACCACCGTGCCGATATCGCGCATCGAGGCGGCGTCGGAACCGGCGAACGGCCCAGTCAGGGCAAAGCAAGGCACATCGACGCCGCGCGCCAGCCGGGGCAGAAAATGATGCTTCTGCGCGTCGGTGCCGAATTTCTCGATCAACTCGCCGGGCCCGAGCGAGTTCGGCACCATGACGATGATCGCCACATCCGGGCAGCGCGAGGCGATCTTGCCCAGCACCAGCGACTGCGCCTGCGCGGAGAAGCCAAGGCCGCCATGCGCCTTGGAGATCAGCATGCCGAGAAAGCCCCGGCTCTTGACGAAATCCCAGATTTCCTTGGGCACGTCGCGGTCGACGCCGCGCACGCGCCAATCGTCCGACATGCGGCACAATTCTTCCACCGGGCCGTCGAGGAAGGCGCGCTCCTCAGGGCTGAGCGTCAGCGGTGCAATCGCGCGCAGCTTCTCCCAATCGGGCTCGCCGGAGAAGATCTCGGCATCGAAGCCGATGGTGCCAGCCTCAAGCGCTTCGCGCTCAGTGGCCGACACCGCCGGCAGGATCTTCTTCACCATGCGAAAGGCGGGGGTGATCACATATTGGCGCCGGATCGGGCGGTAGGCGATCACCGCAAGGGCGATGGCAGGCAGCCAGGCGAGCACCTTAGTGAAGGAGAGGCCGCCCATCGGGCCGAAAGCGAGGCCGGTCTGAATGGCCAGCGTGACGACCGCCACCAGTACGGCCCAGGCCCAAAGCGGGGCCCGCCACATCGCCAGGGCGATCACCGCGCCGAGGCATAGCAAAATGAAGACAACCGCCATGATCATGGCCTCCGCATGGTGCTCGAAAAGGGTGTGTTTCCAAACGTCATCTAAGTGGAGCTAATTGACGTAAACGTCAACCCACTGCTGTTATACCGCCGCGTCGAGCTTGGTTAATTTCGCGCACACTATCACGATTGACTTGAGGAGGCGACCCACGCCGCGCCGGTCCTGCGCGCACCGGCCGAGGACTGGTGATGCGCGCCGCACACTACATATAAAGTGTTAAGCAGCGATGGCTGGCTGTGCCCCGTTAAGCCTAACGCTTGTTTCTGGTTATAAGGGCGCTATGCTGTTGGCCAGCAAAGAGCTAACGTTGCCGCAAGCAGACTGGCGTCGCCGCGCGATCTTCCGTGGCTATTCGCCGTCGGTTGGCATTTGGAAAGGGCGCCGCATGGGTCTCAGTTTTTGGCATATGGTCATTCTTCTCCTGGTGGTCGTGCTGCTGTTCGGCAGGGGCAAGATTTCCGACGTGATGGGCGATGTCGCCAAGGGCATCAAAAGCTTCAAGAAGGGGCTGAACGACGACGACGAGCCCGCCGCCACGCCCTCGGCACAGCGCCAGCTTGAGCTGGAAGCAGCTCAGAAGGCGGCGGATCCGCATCTGGCGGGCAGCGAGCGCAAGGTCGGCTGAGCGCTTGCGGCGCGGGCTTGCCTGCGCAAGGTCGCATAGGCCCTTCGGCAATTGCCTTGCGTGCCACGCGCTCCGCATTGAGCCGAAATCCTCGCGCAAGCGGGGTTTTCGGGCGCGTTTCCCGCGACATGCGCGAGGATGCACTGGCGAAGCAGAGTTTCCCGATTTTGGAGAAAAACGCGGCGAAAACGCAAAGAATCTAAGCTGGCCGTCGTCGGGTAACTGGGGAATGGCTGCTTAGGCAGCCGACGCATATCCGCTTAGCGCCGCGCCAGCCGCCCTCCTCACGAACGCCCCCCGCACCATGCGGGGTGGGCGCACATATTGCATGCCGCAGCGCGTGGCAGGCACGACAGCAAGCGCGAATGCGCGGCAACAGCCCCTTGCACTCCTCTTATGCCTCCAGACGGGGCGAAGCGGCTCGGCAATGCCGAGGAAATATGCGCCGTTGGAATATGTTGTGGCATTTAAGCGCCGAGGCATCTATCCATCCCGATGCATATGATATTGGCGTTGCGCGGAGCCGCGCTTTGCTTAACAAA
>Ga0307513_10007852_pt1 | contig 13764 bp, 15 predicted proteins | sample 15_EM_MG_FD_202174 | JGI IMG/M metagenome (GOLD analysis project Ga0307513, IMG submission 202174) | Populus trichocarpa ectomycorrhiza microbial communities from riparian zone in the Pacific Northwest, United States - 15_EM | ecosystem: Host-associated > Plants > Roots > Unclassified | place... | reverse complement strand
CAAGCATACTGAATTTGTAAATTCGAGCCATAAAACATCTGGAGCGCGTGCGCAACAGGGGCTATCGCGACCCAGACCTAACTCCGTAGCACACGGGAGGCATGTCGAGCAGGTCAAGCCAATACATTAGCTGTAAACATCTGTGACCATCATACCTCTCGTCAATATCTTTGACTTCAATATTAAGAAGAGCACGTGCTCCAGGAGGTCTCTGCTATGAAATTCCCACTTAGGCACTTCCTGAACGCTCTTTCGGCGTTCGAAATCTTACTGGCGGAGAGAAGCACTACAACCAAATGAAGCCAAGGTCCATAGATGCAGGCTGTGTGGGTGATACTTTTTGGAATGTATTTTGCATTATAGGACGGTCATTGAGAACGGTCGACCATATATAGTCCTGGGTTCACTTTATTGTTGTCCCTGGCCAGCCATGGCTCAAGCGAACCGCGTACTTACTGAGGTGATTGTGGCTTAAACGCATGATGGGAAACTGCGTTGGCATCAGTGGAAGAAGAAAAGGAACTTGATGGAACACGTGAATTCGGTGGAATGTAGGGAGAGTGATGGGAGGTCGAGGCTCCGGAGGATAAAGTTACGAGCTGTTCATTGTATATGATTGGAGGGGCTAACAGCGAAGATCGGAGAATAGATCAAGTGAGCGGACTGGTAAATGCATATTCCAAGCGAGAGGAAACACGCAAGATGTCGGAAAACTGATGCGTTCGTTGCCCACATCATATTGGTACCACTAGTCGTGTTGTGCTCCGGTTTGGGGTCCAACGCGCGATTGTTCCTGGGTTGTTTTCTTTTGACTTTTTATTCAGATAATGTCCCAATGTCGCTGTATCCGTTTGTCCCTCCACTTTACCGCTCCATATCTCACTAGGCGGTGGTTCCGGATATCGGGGCAAAATGATGGTGCAGAGGCGCAATACTCAAAATATATCTGCGGCGTTAAGGGTGCGGGCAGGGTCAATGATGCGCATGAGCGTGTGTGTGGGGTAGTGTATCAGGTTTTCCCATGTTGTGCAGTGCCCCACTCTCTCTCAGTATTCTCGTGGGAACCGCGTATCACGTTATTGACATGACATAAACTCGGGTGCTCGGGTACTCGGGTACGCCTGCTCTAGTGCCTGGCCAATGTGATACAAGTGGAGATTGACGACAAAGGATGACAATCTGACGTGCATCAGTTGCTCCCCGACGCGATCTTGAGGACAGCGCGATTCCGATTCAAATCGCTGCTCCGCGCCACGTGCGTGCGTGCGTCTGGCATGTCTAGCATGTCATCTTCGAGAGCCTGCTCTCCATTCCATCTCCATCGATCTCAGCTAATTTCCCATCACTTGAATCTCATTCGTTGCGTCTCTCGATCACCCCTGCGTCCTAGGGCTGGAGGCGCGGGCCGCGGGTGCACGGATGACCAGGGCTTTATGGTTTCAACCCTCGCTAATTAACCGCGACGCCGCGACAGACGACCATCTCCAGGCTTAGGCTATCTTATATTAGAATCTGTCTGCGCACATATTAAAACCTTGCCCCCCCCGCATACATTCAATTCATACCCATCGGATGTATGTCCCCGACCTGTGTTGTTGATTCTGATTTCACCCGCCAACGAGTTCTTTTTGGCGGAAGGCGGCAATGAATACCACAACCACCATCGGTCCTCCACTCGTCGATCCTGCAATGGAGGTGTGGGGCGCCAGGCTTACGGGCTACCTCAGCGCAATGGGTATGGTGATCTTGCAGTACGACTGCCTCCTCACTCTCAAGGACGAGGTATGTCTGATCTGTTCGCAATTCGGGGTATTCGGTTCATGTTTTTTCTACAGATCCGCCTTGTTTGGCCAGGAGCCCTCTCCCTCCCCAAAGTCCTATACTTCCTTAATCGATACCTGTCTTTCTTTGCTATGATTTTTTGCAATTACCGTCAGTAGCATGCTTTTCCTCGCAGGTCGAAGTATTGAAACACCCATCATTAGAGAGCGCAGGGCTTCGACCACCAATCTCCACCAGTGTAAGCTTGTCTCATCCGACCTCCTAACCTCGCAATGGGATTAACATGTCACAGTTGTCCGTTTGTCGCAATTGATCGTAGGTTCCCACGCTCACGGGATCTCAGCTGCCAGGTATGGATATTAGTGTCGGGAACAGCATTGCCGATATCTACCTTCTCATCAACAGGTGATTCTCTTGTACCCATCCCTTATACTTAAATTATAATGACCAAGGATTTCCAGCGTTGCTCACTTTGCGTGTAACGGCGCTTTACCGCCGTGTGCGATGGTTTACACCATTGCTATGGGTTGTTTTTGTGCTCTTTCAGGGGCTGCGCACAGCTATGATGCTTTTCGCTACCGCTACACTATTTAGTGAGGCTACACCCCAACGGCGCTACCATTAGGCTGACTTCTCTGTGTGTAGGGAGCCTTAGGTACTCTCCGGTCAGCAACGTATGCGTACCGGTGGATACGAGCTACCGATCCGTTTCTCTATTATTGGTGCCCGGAATATATGATGGTATCCTTCTCAGCCTCACTCTCATCAAAGGGATCAAGAGTGCTATCTCACTAAAGGGGAATGCCGGCTCAGCGATTGTACGTCTGATGTTCTAGTTGAGTCCTAAGTAGAAATCTGAAGCACAATCTCCTAGATGTTCACATTGGTCCGAGACGAACTCCTGTACGTGAGACCATGAGCAGGGTGTGTCGTATTCTTACATGACTGCACCGCAGATATTTCTTTGTCATTGTAAGTGGACAATATCTTAAGACCCCAAGGTTTGCGTTCCAACAATGTTGCCCATAGTCGGCGCTTCGCATCTTCAACTCCATTGTCTGGCTTGTGCTTTCGCCCAGTATAATAGGAGTCGGAATTTATGCCGAATGGGGTTTAGAATCGACGCAAGTGTGCTCTCGTGGATCCAGCTGCCAATATTTGAATCTCTCCACAGGTTCACATCTCGCTTTTTTCTCAACTTGCGCGCTATTGCATCTCACCAACCGCGGACCAGGTCCGAAACCCTGACTAGACCGTCCATATTCCCCGCTATTCGCACTCGCCACACCTCGAACCAACCAGGTTTACCCACGACATACTTTTGTGTCGAAACAGATATGGACAAATCCATTCACACCAATGAAACCAATCGACAAAAGGGGGGCATACAGCAAGCAGAGATATTCGCCCTAGAAGTACTGGCGTTGCAGCCTCACCACGGAGACGGGCACGATCCAGCCAGCAAGAATGACGTTACTGAAGAGTTGTCATGGCGCTAACACGTGTGTAAATTATACGCGTTCCGCCTTCAGCAAAACAATCGATTTCCAAGGCACTTATCCCTCCGATCCCAACCCTAAACATTCTTCTATGTTCCTCGCTCGTGTTCATAGATACGAAAAACGTCATGTATATGTATTGACAAACCACCAAGGCGTTTAAATGCGGTATTTCCATTAGTCCACACTTCAACTAATTTCATAAATTCGGCTGCAGTGACTTTTCGCCCAGGTTCAGTCGCGTAGCCAGTTGACAGGGGTCAAATATCCAAAGAGGGTTGTGCTCCTTTGTGGGTGTGAACCAATTGTGCTGATGAGTTCATTATCCCGGATGGCAGCAGTTTACCATAAGTTAAGATCCAGTGAATCTTACGGAGTATAAATTTTTTTTAATGCAGCTTCTATAGTTTTCTCATAAAATTTAAACAAACCATTTTGGGATATTGGAGCATTGTTCCGCTATCAGCCCTATGTTAGAAGGAAATCCAATGAATGGCCCAATACGACAGAACCGATGAAATTGGCTGGCTGGTATACCATATTACGAGATCCTCTTGTCGAAATAATACGTGGACGGGGGGACCGAAAATTAAACCACTCGCCGTTGTTTTATTACGCCATAGGCTGGGACGACCTGTATAGTAAATGACAAGTGAAACGTGTACGACACGGCTGTGAAACGGCGGGACAAACTAAGGGACTACAGGCCTATAATGTAATATCGAGACCTAATGCGCGGGCATGGAAGACGAAACAGGCCTACGACAGTCCAATACCCGACACCCATTCCCGGCGTGCAGCTGCCGATTGACCGATCTGGATGGAAGGCCTGAATGATCAATAATCAAACCCAGCGGGCATCAGAAATTTGAAATGGTGGAATACATTGTATTCCGGCACGTCGCTCGATCAAGGGCGATCATAACTGCGGGCTCCAGGGCCTGGTTAGAGGTGATTTTGTTTTTTTATTGGTATTTCGTGGGGGCACAACTGAGTGGTTGGATGTTAGGCTCCCTTACTGCTGCAACATATTGCTCCGAGCTACAATGGAAACATGATTTTGGGTGGAACTACTCGAGCCGCCTTGTGATTATAGCGCGAATCCCATGGGACGATATTCGTATTTTCGAGCCAAATTAAATTTGGGCCTTGCCCGAGGCAGATCGTGTGGTTATTTCCCTCCAGGATAGGGCATTCAAAGCATAGATCCAAACCAGCCTTTATCGATGTCCAATTGTCCAGGGTTCTATCCCCTGTGCGGGTGCGCTGTCTGGCCCGGTCAAGCTTGTGTGCATGTGACTCTTATTGGTTTTGGGCATTACCACCGATACCAGTACTATTTTGTTATTGTGGTTTGCACGAGGTTGCCAAACGTGTATTTGGGCGGCTAGAGGATCAGGTGGTTAGGGCGAATGTGGCACGTTGCACCGAGGAGTTTCCCCGACTCCTCTCTGTGACCATTCAGGCATCTAAATCAAGGTTTATAGTGATATAACGCCTCTAATAGGTTTACGAGGAGGACTGGGTCGGCCAACACGAAGGAGGGGATGGCCTAACTTACAACCAGTACGCCCTCAACCGCCGGAGGCTCCATTTTACCTGGATGGTGAAGGCAGTATCATCTGCAGGTTGGAGTGGCGTGATCAACTCCGCTGAGTTCCGATGGCCGCTGGGGGGCAACAACCACTTCCTAATCTCATGGGAACGCAGACTTTTGTTATCGGTGAGCATGAAGTAGCGGAGGAGCTGCTTGTCATGCACGAATGAATCAGTACTAGTTGTCCGCCAAACGCCCTCGCCCTGGAAATTGTGACACCAAACTCGTATTTGGCGGGTTGTGTCCAGGACTGAGTACTGCGACGAGTGGAATTAGCATTAATTCTTCAGGGAAAGATATTCTCAGAGGGACAGTTGCCACTACTCTTCGCCTTCGTCAAGGCGAACAATCACCTTCTCCTGATGAGCACGCTATGAATGGTTGGAAATTCATCGCCTTTAATCAACCAGTAATCCTCTGGTGTTTGACCTCCGCTACCGCCCATTTGACCGGGTACCACAAGAGGCATTGCGAGTTGACTGTCACCATTACACGCGTAGATGCATTCTTGAAGGAAAAAACAAAGACCTGATCAAGACTGAGGAAACCATTCGGCTTAGTGCAGAGTCATTAACCAAAGTCTTTCTAGTAGACTCGTCCGTTGCAGACCAAACAGTTTATCCACCTTCGTTCTACCAGTAAATTACAACCTTGCTTGGCTAACAGGCGCCAGTTTCCAGGTTCCAGAGGTTAACTGCCAATCTCAAGGACCTAGACCACACAATTCACAACCAGCCTTGGAAGAAGGACCACAAGGATATTGTGATTTGATTTCACTGGACTTCAAGTCCTTCTCAGACGCTCGTAGGATTGTGAGATTCGCCGCCCTGGCGGAAAAATCGATTCAGCGGATATAACACGAATAGAACGACGAGGGATGCGGTGGCAGTTGCTCAGGTGCGTGATTCGTCCACTTTATTCAGTACCTTATGATTCTTATCTTGCTATCGGGAGCGCAGAGCACAGTTTGTTTACCAGGTCCGTACCTGACTGTTGATTAAATCTATATCTTAGACAACTTCGGCCATTCTCGTTGTATCTATGCCCCTCCCATGCACCCCGAAACGCGAGTCAAGGCCTTTGAAGAGGTACACCGTATGATTGGCCGACACAGTTGCCGACTCTGGCCGACTCAGATGGCCATCCTTACATGGAAGCACTAGGCAAAGAAACATTGCGGTCGTTCCCTCCGTTTCCAAGCAGTGGCCTCGAATGCGTTGTGTTCTTGCCCAGATCCTCATTAAGATTATCTTGTAGTGGAAGATATACCCTGGAAGAATACATGGCAAGCCATCCGCTCCCGCTGTCATTGTGGTCGGTCTCTGGGCTTTCGAAATTGCTCCTATTGAGGGTGAAGCTCGAAGACCGAGTTTAGCAAATCAATGGTTTTGTGCGTCCGACTGCACTCGTCTTAGCTTACCGTTTTGATTTCGAATTGCAGAGGCCCTGGCCCTTTCCGTTGTCAAAAACTGTCCCCCCTCCGAAAGAGTTGACTTATACGCCAGGCTAAAGCCGATACCTGAGAAGGCCTGCATCGATTATTCAAATTGTGGATACCATGTTTTCAGTCATCCGTAATTTAAGCGCTTGTTTGCTAAATTGAGCTATGTAACCCTGCCAGGACGAAAATTGTCTATTAACTCGTTTCCAAGGTTTCACTGGCTCAATAACAATATCATATCGATAGGTCGAAAGGAACGACAAGAAGAGCCTAAGTCGCACAGGGCCGTCAACTCTCTAGGAGAATATTGCTTTCCAGCCAGTAATGTCTCCGCGTGGTTAGGCGTCTAGTGGGACCATCAGCCGAGGAGGTACTGCAGTTCCGGTGGTCGGGATCGACCCAAAAAACGAGGCCATGAGGAGTAGGTGGAGCCTAGAGACCAGCCAATAGCGAAGTCGAAGTTAGACCACCTTCAGAGCATGCTAACATTAGTGAAGGGCATCCGTGAGCGGTTGGCCCTAGTTGGCCCTAGTCCGGAAATTAGTAACTCCGCTTTCGGCACCGCTGGAATGCAAACAGGGCGGAGTATTTATTGGGGCTTGGCGACACGAAGTCGTGCTGGTTCCGGACCGTGCAAGAGCGAAGAGGGCCTTATCGTTCTTCGGTGCAGAGTGCCACTGACAGGAACCTATCACTGGCATTCGATATGCAGCCTGCCCTGTGTCCATGAGGAGCTGAATTGATGGCGGCGGCCGCATTACGGCACTGATCTGAACACGAGTTGTCCCACGTTCCCAACTAGCACCCAAACCGTGCTAGAGTGCCCACCAGAAAACTGCAAGTTTTTCACCAGAACAAGAGGAGGGGTTCTGGTAATATCCGCCGATGGCCGACGATTGGGGCCACGGGCATTTAAAAGCCGATGAATTAGGAGTACCTGACATATGTCATGTCAGTGTCTACCAGCTTTGAAACATTAATGCAAGGTTACCATTCACGGCCTAGCTTGTCTACACCCCTGCTTTCCCCAATATAAACAGAAACCTCCCCCACGGTGTCATTGCTAGCACGCCCCCCACCGCCATGTTCACCCGGACATCTCTCAACTCTTCAACCATCGGCATTGGAATCGCCTTGGGCATTCTAGCCATTACCCATCGCTGGCTGGGCAAGCGCAACGAGCGCGTTCCCCCAGGACCACCTCGCTATCCGCTGATTGGCAATGTCTTCAACTTTCCGATGCAGGGGTGGGCCCAGATATTCCCTGAATGGCACAAGAAGTATGGTACGCATAAATCCTGTTCATTAGGTGGCCCTCTCACCAATCCCCGTGTTGGAAAAAATAGGCAACTTTATCTACGCCAATCTCATGGGAATGCCCGTTTTTGTTATCGGTGATCGTGAAGTGGCAGAGGAGCTACTTAACGCACGTGGAAAGATTAGTGCCGCTCGTCCCCGAAATGTTCTTGCCCTGGAATTGTGCGTAACTTTCCTGCTTCCTGACTGGCAAACTCGCCGTTGACGAGTCATTCCAGGATGGGCTGGGACGAATGGAATTTAGCATTAATCTCTCCAGGAAAGATACTCTCAACAGGGCGGTCGCTTCTACGGAAAGCTACAACTCGCGATGCCGTTGGGTCGTATCAACCGTTGATCGAAGCTAACAGCCGCCTGTTCCTGAAGAATGCGTTAGGAATGGTTGGCAACCCATCAACTGTAATCAACCAGTAAGCCTCTTTTGTTTAACTTCCACCACTCGCAGATTGTTTTTTTTGACCCAAAATTATAGGGGGATTGGCGATTTAGTCGTTTGCCTCACATACGCTGACGCGCTCACCAAAGAAGAAGCAAAGATTTTGATAACAGAGAACGAAGAAGCCATTCGGCTTACTTCCGAGGCAGTTGCCCGGGTCTACCTAGTCAATATCATTCCAATATGTACGTACGTTGATATTTGTGCTGGGCAAATCACTTATCCACTTTCGGTCCACCAGTCAAGTATATCCCTGCTTGGGTACCAGGTGCTGGATTCCAGCACTTAGCCGCCCGTGTTAAGGACTTAAGTAACAAAGTTCGCAATCTCCCTTGGGAGAAGGTCCTCAAGGATATCGTGAGTTAATATCCCCCAGACTGAAATGGTTCTCAAGTACCTGTAGGAGTCTGGAATTCGTCGTCCCAGCCTCGTGGACAAACTAATCGAGCAGTACGGCGCGAATGGGACAACGAGGGATGCAGCGGCGATGGTTTATATGGGTGAGTCGCACGCGACACCTAGTATGTAATAATAATACTAATGATTTCGTTATTAGGCTCGCAGAGCACGGTGCGTTGATCGAGTCTGCACTGAGACTGTCGATACAAGCCATTCCTTTAGACAACCACGGCCATTCTCATCGGCATATACACCCTTCTCATGTACCCTGAGGTCCAAGCCAAGGCCTACAAAGAGATAAATCGCGTTATAGGCCAAGACCGGTTGCCAAGTCTGGAGGACCTCGATGACCTTCCCTACATGGGAGCGTTATGGAAGGAAATACTGCGGTGGTCCCCTCCGTTTCCTACTAGTGAGTTTCCAGAGCACTAGCTTCATTACAGGGTCATGACCAATATCACAATTTTATAGTGCTGCCGCATGTCACAACTGAGGATACCGTCTACGATGGGTACCTTATCCCTAAGGGCTCAATGCTTCTGGCCAGCGTCAAGTACGAGCAGCTATTCACTTCTGGATCAATGCCGTCTCACCTCTCTTCCCAAGGTTTATGCTTCGAGACGAGCGTTTCTGGGACAACCCTACAGAATTCAGGCCAGAAAGGTTCTTACAAGAACTCAAAGAGGGACAGGTTGACCCTAAGTCTTTGATCTATGGCTTTGGAAGAAGGTTCGCCACACGGCTACTGCAATCGATGAGGTTCGGCACTAATTCCGAGGACTAGGATTTGCCCTGGACGAGACTTGGCAGACCATCTCTGTCCAAGTATCATAATGATCCTTCTCTGGGCTTTCGAAATCATGCCTGTCGAGGGTGAAGCTTGGCCGGATCCGAAGGACGCTCAGTTTACCGACGCAGTGATCTCGTACGTCCATCCGTACTCACTTTGGGTGATTGTTCACAGTTTTGATTCTAAATTGCAGTGGGCCGGCCGCTTTCCGTTGCCAATTCCGACCGCGGTCTGAGGATGTTGTTCGACTTATAAACGAGGCCACGGTCGATGGGTGAGAAGTGCTATATTGATTCAATCCGGGGATATCATATTTAAAGCGCCTGTTTGTCTTGACTGATGGATTTAGTGCGTGCGATGTAACCATATCGATCGCTCCTGCACCTCTATTTACCTAATTTGGATTTATTGATTTGGGGAGAGACAACGTGATACCGATGTTAGACCCGATTCGCGTTCTAGGGGACGCGTCTCAAAGCGAGGGTTGTCCGTGAAAAGGCTGAGAAAGAAGCCGATGAGCTTCGAGAGGATGAGTAATTGAATTACACAGACCCTATGGTATTCTTCTGATCTCTATTTACAGTTTACCCGGCGCCAAAGAAATGAAGTTATCGACGGCCGGTACTTACAACAGCCTCGAGTTGCATCTCTTTTAGCCTCAATTGAACGGCCCAACAATGAAAAGGTCCCAAAATATATGCTTCTACTCCGACCTGAAAATCATCAAACAACCTCCGGAGTGTCCAGATCGCAAAGGCAATTAGAACGGTGTGATTGCGATTGTTACAGCCAAATACGATTCCCATACCAAACGTTCTTCAGGTTCAACGACCAGTCCATGAAGAGTTCCAGGGCATAAAGGTCGATGCTTTATAGACAAGGGCGTTTTGGTTCGTTTATACGGAGATTCGAATGGATACTATGTGTAGAGGTGGCGAGGACGAAGGCTACATCTTCATCGGACCAGCTGGTAGCAAAATCGAGGTGCGGATTGAGATCTGCTAATGTACAACGGAAGGGCATCAGTGAGCGATCGGTGCCAATCGAAGACCTATTACAGGTTTTCAATACTGTATGCTCCGTGTGCTGCGTCGGCATCGGCGGGCTAACTACTGAACCCGGGCCCGTTTCCCCGTTCCTCACGTAGCGACCACCTTCTCCCCGCGACCCAAAAGGACGGCCCTGTGATTAACATTTTTGGCAAGAGTAAAGAACAAAAGCATCCATATCCTGTCCATCTACGATTGAGATATTAGCCAAGTATGCGTACATCAAGGACCTGTCGTATTCCCTCATTTTCGAGGCCATAATAATGTTATTAATCCCACCTATTCATCAATCCGAGCATACTCCTCCAAGAATGCCAACCCCGACCAATCTCCGAGCGACGTTGTTTCTGCTCTCCTTCCGGTCTAGCCGGGTTCGGCCTGTATCGCCCGGGATATGTATATAAACCCCGTCCCACAGGTTGTGGATCGCGTCGCACCTACCCGACCATAATGCTCACTCGCGAATCCCTCGACGCCTCATCCATCGGTATTGGAGTCGCTCTGGGTATTCTAGCCATTGCCTATCGATGGCTGAGTAACCGCAACGAGCGCGTTCCGCCAGGACCACCCCGTTACCCAGTCATAGGTAATGTGCTCAACTTCCCGATGCAGGGATGGGGCCAGATTTTCCCTGAGTGGCACAGGAAGTATGGTGCGCATAAATGCCGCTCATCGAGTAGACCTTTCACTAATCCCCGTCCTCAACCTAGGTAACTTTTTCTACGCCAACCTTATGGGAACGCCGGTCTATGTTATCGGCGATCGTGAAGTGGCAGAGGAGCTACTTAACGTGCGTGGAAAGATTAGTGCCAGTCGTCCGCCGAACGTCCTTGTCTTGGAATTGTGCGTAGCCTTCCCAATGAGTAAACTCATCGCCAATGTGCATGTCCAGGATGGGCTGGGACGAGTGGAATTTGGCATTTATTCCGCCAGGAAAGATCCTCTCGGAAGGTCGGTCGCTTATGCGGAAAGCTACAACTCGCAGTGCCATTGGGTCGTATCGACCGTTGATCGAAGCGAACAACCGCCTGTTCCTGAAGAATGCGTTGGGAATGGTTGGCGATCCATCACCTTTAATCAACCAGTAAGTCTCTTTTGTTCTACTTCTATCGCTCCCTGTTTGACTCGAGACTGCAGGGGAATTGGCGAGTTGGTCACTCGCATTACATACGCGGATGCACTCTCGAAGGAAGAGGTAAAAGACCTGATCAGGATGAACGAAGAAGCCATTCGGCATACCTCCGAGGCAGTCGCCAAAGTCTACCTAGTCAACATCTTTCCGATACGTAGGTTACTACCTATGCCGATCAAACCACTTATTCAACTTCTGTCTACCAGTCAAATATATTCCTTCTTGGGTACCAGGCGCCGGATTCCAGCGCCTAGCTGCCCGTACCAAACACTTGTCTCATATACTCCGCCATAAACCATGGGAGAAAGTCCTCAAGGACATCGTGAGTTGTTCTTGCCCCGACTTGCGCCGTTCTAAAGTAGTCATAGGACTCTGGAATTCGTCGTCCCAGCCTTGCAGACAAATTTTTCGAATACCGAGGTGCCACTGCGATAACGAGGGATTCGGCGGCGATTACTTATATGGGTGAGTCATATACAACATCTAGTACTTAGTGATCCTTATCTTGTTATCAGCTGCACAGAGCACGGTTTGTTTACTGGGTCCTCACTGGGGACTATCGATTAACACCATGCCGTCAGACAACTTCGGCCATTCTCATCGGTATATACGCGCTTCTAATGTACCCTGAAGTCCAAGCCAAGGCGTTTAAAGAGATAAACAGTGTGATTGGTCAAGACCGATTGCCGACTCTGGCAGACTTAGATGACCTTCCCTACATGGAAGCATTATGGAAAGAAACATTGCGGTGGTCTCCCCCGTTCCCTATCAGTGAGTCTCCAATGCACCAATCTCATGACAGAGCCGATTAATATTTTCTCCCAGTGCTGCCGCATCTCACAACTGAGGATACCGTCTACGATGGGTACCTCATTCCTAAGGGCTCAATGCTTTTTGCCAGCATCAAGTATGAGGAGCTCTTCACTTCTAGGCTGACCTTTTCTTACCCATTTTCCTCCCCAAGGTTTATGCTTCGAGACGAGCGTTTCTGGGACAATCCGACAGAATTCAGACCAGAAAGGTTCTTACAAGAACTCAAGGAAGGACAGGTTGACCCCAGGTCTTTGATCTTTGGCTTCGGAAGAAGGTTCGCCACCAATACTCGACGGGGTTATGTGCTAATTCAGAGGGCCAGGATTTGCCCTGGACGAGACTTGGCAAGCCATCTCGCTTCAACCGTCATTATGATCCTTCTCTGGGCGTTCGAAATTGTTCCCGTTGAGGGGGAAGCTCGGCCAGATCCGAACAACCCTCAGTTTACTGAGGGGATGATCGCGTACGTCCATTGATACTCACCTTAGATATTGCTCACAGCTTTAACTTTAAATTTAGAGGCCCAGCTGCTTTCCGTTGCCAATTCCGACCACGCTCTGAGAACGTTGTTCGACTTATACGCGAGGCCACGATTGATGGGTGAGAAGGACTGCATCGTTTATTCAATACAAGTTGTTCGCCTGTCTGTTTTTCTCGATGAAAGGGTTCAAAAAACAATGGTATGTAACTAGATCGATTACTCCTGGGCCGCTAGCTCTACCTACTTAAAATCTCATTCCTTGGTTGAGGGGTGAGGGTGAGAAGTCGCGTCGCGTCGTCCTGATGTAAGCCCTAACGTGTGTATTAGGGAATGCCTCCCAAAGTGAGATCGAGAGCCGTCCGTGGAAGATACCAATGAGCTTGAAGCGACGATACTCACAACAGTCTCAACCTGCATCCCTTTCAACCAAATTGAACGGCCTGGTCACGGAAAGTATGCTTCTACTCCAGCTTTCAAGCGGCTTCCGAAGGCGGCAGGTCGCAGGGGCAATTGGCTCAGTGTACGTGAGCGAGATTATTACGGTCAAATATGATTACCAGACTAAAATTTCTTTAAGTTCAACCGTGAGTTCCTTGAAGAGGGTTGGCGCTTTATATTGCAGGGCCACGTCACTTTTATTTGCCTGTGTATGGTTCGCATGTGTGGAGGTGTAATTAGCTTCTCATGTAGAAATGGCAAGAACGAAGGGCATGGGAGGACCGAAGTCAACGGCAGCTTCCTTGGGTTCGACTGATGGATGACGGAAGGGCACAGCGGCCGGAAAATCTATTGCATATATTCTCTATTGCATGTATTCGGCGTTGTGTCGATGAGATGAAACGAGTTCTGGAACTGACGTGTATTTGCAAAAGTTAAGCACCAATGCAACGGAGGTTCACCTAACCCAGGCCGAATATACTTGCATCAAGGACCTGTATAACCTCGCCCTGGAATGTAAATAATAATACCCCTGTATTTAAATGCGTGCATGCATCGGATGGAGCATACTCCACAGAGCACATCAATAC
>Ga0307513_10007851_pt1 | contig 13764 bp, 10 predicted proteins | sample 15_EM_MG_FD_202174 | JGI IMG/M metagenome (GOLD analysis project Ga0307513, IMG submission 202174) | Populus trichocarpa ectomycorrhiza microbial communities from riparian zone in the Pacific Northwest, United States - 15_EM | ecosystem: Host-associated > Plants > Roots > Unclassified | place... | reverse complement strand
ACGCCGATCTGCCAGCCCACGTTGCCACCGGTGATCGAGATCATGATGGGGCCGCTGAACTTTCCGTTGGCATCGCGAACGACCATGGCGCCGCTGCCCCGGCGTCCTCCGACCAGAGCCGCGACCTTGACCACGTTGGGGATGACGGCGATGCCGTAGGCTCGCGCGAGCAAGCGCTCGGGGATGAGTGTGTCGCGCTGAGTGCGGAGCTCTTCGAGCACGCCTGACGCTTCGATGAGCCGCGCTTCCTCACGCGCGCTCGCGAAGGCAGGCGGAACGAAGGCCGCGCTGGTGGCGACGAACAACAAACTGATGAGAAGTTTATTCATGGGTATTCCTCTGGGCCGGGAGCTTAACGCATGCGGCATAATCGCGGCCATGCGAAGCGAAACATGCATGTTCGACCGGGTGCGCGCCAGCGGGTTCCGCCTCTTGTTTGCCCCCGCTTTCCTGTCAAGCATCCTGGTGCCGGCGGCGCACGCGGACTGGATCACTCGCGACGAAGCCATCATGGGCACGCGCTGCGCGGTGGAACTGTGGAGCGACGACAAGGCAAAGGGCGAGGCGGCGATTACGTCGGTGTTTGACGACATGAAGCGCATCGACCGCCTAATGAGCACCTGGAAGGAAAACACCGAAATCTCGAAGGTGAACCGTGAGGGCGGAACGCATCCGGTGAAGATCAGCCGCGAGCTGTTCAAGCTGCTGCAGGTGTCGGTCGAGTATTCCGAGCTCACGCGTGGCGCGTTCGACATCACCTACGCCAGCGTCGGCTATCTATACGACTTCAAGAAGGGCGTGCACCCGGACCAGAAGGCCATCGACCAGGCGCTGCCGGGAATCAACTGGCGGCACATGGTGCTCGATGAGAAGAAGACCACGGTGTTCTTCACGCGCCCGGGCATGCGCATCGATCTGGGCGGCATCGCCAAGGGCTATTCGGTCGATCGCGGCATCGAGATCCTGCAAAAACAGGGCATCACTCGCGCCATGGTCAACGCCGGTGGCGACACCCGCATCATTGGCGACCGCTTCGGGAAGCCCTGGGTGGTCGGCGTCCGCGATCCGGACCACGAGGGAAAAGTCTTCCTGCGTCTGCCGCTCACCGACACGGCGTTTTCCACCTCGGGCGACTACGAGCGCTACTTCGATGAGAACGGAAAGCGGTTCCACCACATCATCGATCCGAAGACCGGCGACTCGGCGCGCAAGTGCCGCAGCGTCACCATCATCAGCGGCAATGCCACGCGTACGGACGCATTGACCAAGAGCGTGTTCATCATGGGGCCGGAGGAGGGCATCGCGTTCATCGATACGCTGCCCGATGTCGATGCCGTGGCGGTGGCGCCCGATGGCAAGGTGATTTATTCGAAAGGACTGGCGCCGCCGCAGTAACGAAGGTTTCCATGCCCACACGCGTTTTCAACTTCTTTGCCGCCGCGTTGTTGTTTGCCGGCGTGGTCTCGGCGCAATCCACACCCAAACAGGTGCACACCTCGCCGCAGGTGGACCCCGGCGTGTACTCCGGGCGCCTGAAAGTCGACTACCCCACGCCGTACGAACCGGCCACGGTGGCCGACATCCGCGGGACGCTCGAGCGCGTGCATGCGTACCTCGTGCAGGCGAGTCCGGTGCAGGTGATCGACGGCGACTCGGGCGAGCCGGTGACGGATCTCCGGAAATTGCCCGCACACGTGGCGTTGGCGCGCACTGACTTTCAGATTCTCACCTACGAGTGGGGCGTAACTTACGCCGGGATGTTGCTGGCTGCGCAGGTAACGAGCGATGCGCGCTACACCGACTACACGAATGAACGCGTGAGGGCGATCGCGTTGCTCGCCGCGCACGCGAAGAAGGATTTGGCGCCGGGCGCCACTTCGGCTAACTATCCACCCTCGAAGCATGGCCTCGGACTGAGATCCATCCTGCTGCCGGCGAGGCTCGACGATTCCGGCGCGATGTGCGCGGCTTTGATCAAGGCCCATCTCGCGGGGTTGGGTGACAAGAAATTGCGCCCCTGGATCGATAACTACGTGCAGTACGTGTCGACGCGGCAGTTCCGCCTGGCGGATGGCACGCTGGCGCGCAACCGCCCGCTGCCGGATTCGCTGTGGCTGGACGACCTCTACATGAGCGTGCCGTGCCTTGCGCAGGCAGGAAAACTGACCGGCGAGAAGCGCTACTACGACGACGCGGTGAAACAGGTCTTGCAGTTCTCCGAGCGCATGTTCGTCAAGGACAAGGGCCTGTACATGCACGGCTGGGTGGCCGGCATGCAGCACCACCCGGTGTTCCACTGGGCCCGCGCCAATGGCTGGGCCATCATGGCCATGGCCGAGTTGTTAGATGTGTTGCCGCAGGATCATCCCGACCGGCCGCGCATCCTCGCGCAGTTCCGCGCGCATGCCGCGGGGCTCATCGCCGCCCAGGGGCATGATGGCCTCTGGCACCAGTTGCTCGACCGGTCCGAGTCCTACGAGGAAACTTCGGCGAGCGCGATGTTCGTGTTCGGCATCGCTCGCGGCATCAATCGCGGCTGGCTCGATGCGCTCGCGTTCGGACCACCCGCATCACTCGGCTGGAACGCCGTGGCCACGAAGGTGAATGCGAAAGGGCAGGTGGAAGGCACCTGCGTGGGAACGGGTATGGGGTGGGACCCGATGTTCTACATGTATCGGCCGGTGCATTTGTTGGCCGCGCACGGCTATGGGCCCGTGCTCCTGGCCGGCGCAGAGATGATAGAGCTGCGCAACAATCACCCCGCGCTGCACAACGACGGTGGATTGCAGTTCGGGAAGGCGAAGGAGGACTAACTATCGACCGCAAGCACATGCTTGCTAGTGCAGTCGAAGCTCAAAGCAGAGGGCAACGGTGCAGGCGAAGAGCAACAGGCATACCCCGTAAAGGCAGACGCGATATGTCTTGATGAGGCGCTCGAGGTTTGCGTCGCCGAGCGCGCGCCAGGTTCCGCCGCGAATGTATTCCCTGAAACCCACATCGGCGAGGATCTCGGCCTCATCATCTCGATCCGGCACGTGGAGATACGAGCTCTTCGGGGCGACGGCATTCGAAATGATCAGTGAAATGAGGAGGGGAGAAGTCTCGGCCAGGGAGGTCCGGCCCCTTTTGCCAGCAAATGGGGTCTGACCCCATTTCTGTTAGAAGAAGGCGGAGATGTAGAACTGCAGGATGTTGGCCTTGAGCTCGTACAGCGGCTCGGTGCCGGGCGCGAGCGGCGTATCGGGCAGCGTGCCGAAGCTGCCAAGGCTGAAGCGCGCGTCGCGGAAGTCGTCGTAGCTCACCGTCATGTAGTCGTAGCGCAGGTTGAGCTGGCCCTTGGCGAGCCACGGGAAGCGGTCGATCTTGAATTCGTAGGTGGCGGCGACGCCCGCGGTGATGGCGTTGTAGGTCGCAAGCTCTTTGTCGCGCGCCATGAAGTTGGCGAAGTCCGCGCGCGGGAAAATGTCGGAGTAGAAATCGGCCTTGGTCTGCGTGTAGTAGCGCACGCGGCCCTCGAATATCCATTTGCTGTTGAGCGGATGGACATAGCCGAGCTCGCCGGTGTGGCCGATGACACCCCAGGTGTCGTTATAGAAGCGATACATCGCATCGACGGCGGCGCGATAGGGCAGGAAATATTTCGCGCGCACCGAGGCGGCATTGCTCGTGCGCGTTTGTGGGTAGATCTCGTCCTGGCGGCCCTGGCTCAGCGGATCGATGAAGAACCGCACCGAGCGATAGGGGCTGCGCAGGAAGCCCTCGTCGGTGATCACTTCGTACTGGCCCGACATGATCAGGTTCTTGGTGATGATCTGCGTGACGGAGACGTTGAAGCTCTTCGACTCCATCGTCTCGGCAAAGGTCGGGTCGTTGACCTTGACGTCGTCGATCTTCACGTTGCGGAACACGTCGTTCTTGCCGACCTTGTAGCCGAACCCGATCGTGGTGAGATCGCCGAACATGTCGTGGCTCACGTTGCCGAACATGGTCTTGGCCTTGTAGTCGCTCTCGTCGCTGTTCACGTAACCAATCGAGTACGTGCTCTTGCCGTGCAGGAAATCGACCGAGAGGCTCGACTGCGTGCGCTCGTCGTCATACGGGCTGGCGGAAGTCTCCACGTCGACCGACGCGGAGGAAACCATGTCGATGTAATGGTTGGCGGACACGGACACGTGTTCGCCGATGCTCTTGCGCACCAGCACCGAGGGACCGTTGATGGTGACGCCGCCGCCGTCATAGCGGAAATACAGAACGTCGGCTCGATCCTCGGGCAGCACGCCCGCGTTCGCCACGCCAATGAGGCAGGTTATGACGAATGCGACGAGGCGTGAGTGTGCTTTGTTCATCGCGCGACTGCTTTGTTAGTTACAACCGCAGCCGCCGCCACCGCCACCGGTGGCGCCGCGCGAGCCTTCGCGCGATTCGAACACGTGATCGAGAAAGTCCTGCGAGATAGGCGCGCGCGAGAAAGCCATGATCGGATCGGCGAGGTTCTCGCGATCGTACGGCTTCACCCAAGGCTCGATCGAGCTGCAGCCTGCCGAGAGGATGGCGAGGGCAGATAGGACGAACAGACCGCGGATGCGCATGGGACTACCTCGTTTCATTCCTTCGTTATTCCTTCAACATCGAACGAATCTGCGTCAGATAGATGTTCTCTTCACCGGGCTTGTAGCCCTTGTGCATGACGCGGATGTTGCCCTTGCGGTCGACGAACACGGTGCTCGGCATGACGGCCACCTTGTATAGCTTACTCACCTTGCTCTCGGTGTCGAAGGCGATCGGGAAGCTCACCGGTTTCTGCTTGGCGAGCCAGGCTTCGGCGCCTTTCGAATCCGGCTCGACGTTCACGCCGACCAGGGTGAAGCCCATGGGTTTGTACTTCTTGTAGATTTCTTCGAGCAGCGGCATTTCCTGGCGACACGGCGCGCACCAGGTGGCCCAGAAGTTGATCATGACCACCTGGCCCTTGAACTGGGACAGGTCGATGGCTTTGCCGTTGCGGCCGGTCAGCTGGAATGCGGGGGCGGGGCCGGACGAGGTGGTCGCGGCAAACGCCGGCAGCGCGAACACGGCGGCGAGCGCCAGTCCTCTCATCACTCGTCCCAATCCCTTGGCTTTCCGTGTACGTGCCGTCATGGTGCTTGCTCCGTCAGAAAAAGACGGTCGCGCTGAGCAGGGTCTCGAAGTTGTTGGTGACCTTGGTCTCGCCTAACAAGTCGGAGTCGAACACGCGGTCCTGCACTCCGAGATGTATGGCCAGCCAGTCGGTCGGCAGCACACGGTATCCAGCGCCGAGATTCAGAGTCAGCCGGTTATCGCCGGCGAACTTCACGCTACCGATGCCACCCAACAGGTAAAAACCACTGTTCATGGCGAGCTTGCGACCGAGAAAGACCTCGCCAGGAAGGAAGTTGTAGCCCAGCGAGAGGCTGTAATACGTGAAGCGTCTCTCATCTCCGGTCAGAAGCTCGATGTTGCCGCCGAGCGTCTCGAAACTGGTCCTGCCGGCAGTGGATTGGCCTGCATCCAGCCGGAAAAAGAAATCTTCTGTCACATGGTAGGAGAGCTGCGCGGCGTAGGTGGAACTCGTGCCGAAGTCCTCGATGCTCATGAAGCCCATGCCGAGGCCAACTTCCCAGTTCTCGTTGTCGATCTTGGGAACCTTGATCTTGCGGCGCGCCACGTTGGGCTCGATGACGCGCGGCGGCGTCGAATCGGCGTCCTCGGCTTCTTCCTCGGCCGCGGCTTCATCTTCGGTCTGCTGCTTTTCGACCTTGTCCTTGTGCCACGGCCAGCGGAACGACGCGCAGCCGGACAACAGGAACGTTGCGGCCACAGCCGCGGTCAGAAGAAGCAGGCGATTACGACTTTCCATTCTTCCAACTCCTGATTGTCATCGCGGCTCGTGAAGACAGTGTGCCAGCGATAGTCGGCGCGAACGAAGAAGCGCCGGGTGAGATAGGCGCGAATACCCGCGCCCGCGTATGCGGTTTGATCGGTCCGGTCCGACGGCAGAACGATTGTGGCGCGCGGCTCGGTGATCACGAAGCCCGTGCCCAGTTCGAGAATCGGCGAGATGCGCCACTCCGGAACGATGACGTGCATGAGCCCGAGCTCTGCCTTGTAGCCGTTCGACGAATTCCCGAGGAACTGCGACAACGTGAGTTCGACCTTCATGTAGTCGGTGAGCGAGTAGGCGCCATAGGCGCTGATGAGGTTCGCGCCACCGTAGTCGCCACCGCCGATGCCGAGCTCCCAGTCGTGACTGGTGAAGCCGGCGCGGTCGCCCAGGTTGAACACGAATGGTGAACCGTCGGCGAGCTTGGTGCGGCGCATGTCGCGCGCCCGGGCCCAGCCTTCCACGCCTTGTTCGTCGCGCACCTTGAACCAGTCGGTGCGCCGGAAGAGCACGTCCACCGACTGCTCGCGTTCGACCACGCGAAACACCGGATACCCGCGGCCGGGACCCGTCGACAGCTCGAGGTACGGCTCGCTGACGAAAACCTGCAGCAGCTTTTCCTGCGCCGCGGCTGCCTTGGCGGCCTTTTCCTCCTCGGTCTGCTTTGCTAGCGATGTGACCGGGGCAGAACACGCGAGGACAAGTGCGAACGCAAGACTAGTTCTGCGGAGTCGGCGGGAACGGGTCGTTGTAATACTGGGCTCCAATATCCAGCCACTCCGAAAGCAAGCGCAATTCAGCGGTCGAGAGCATACCTGCATGCGTCGCATTGTTCATCACGGTGAAAAACCGCGATCCGCGTGCATTGCCCGCGGCCATCGATGCTCCCAGCTGCGGATTGGTGAGCACAGGGTTGCCATTGTCGTCGAGCACGGGGTTACCGTTGGCGTCGAGCAGCGGCACCTGTCGCGCCACCACAGCGCCGTTTACGAGCTCGAGTTCCGGGCGGGGGAACAGCAGTTCGCGATACGCCTGTTTCTGCAAGGGCTCGTCAGCGGAATCTTCGTCGGTGAGCTCGAGCGATGCCGCCGGCAGTTGCACCGCGGCAGCAGCGTCGACTCTGCTGTGGCAGTTCGTGCAGGTCTGCGGGAAGGTGATATTTCCCATGCCGTCATCGACACCGGCCGCGGGGCGCAGGAACGACCACAGCGGATGAATGTGGCCCGGACGCGCAGGTGTGCCGGTGGTTGCGTAATGAATGGTGATGCGACACGTCGGAGTCCACACCGGGAAGCAGCCGCCGTTGTACGGCGGAGCCGTGGTCAGCAGTTGATAGTTGTACGCGAACGAATCCGTGGGCTGCGGGGCCGTCTTCCAGATCTCGTCGTACACCACGTTGGCGCTCGGCGTGATCGCAGTTCGTCCACAGCGCTCGCTGCCGGGATCCATAGGGTCCAACAGGCACGACGATGTCGGGCGCGCCCGCGCCCGCGCCATGGTGTCTCCCGGGTCGGCGGAAATGCTCGTAACCGTACCTGGAAAAGAACCTGCGGCACCGCCCGCGTACGCGGCATTGAAGAGGCCCTGGCGTCCATGAACCATCGGCGATACGCCGGTGCGCTGGTGGCAGCCATTGCACGACAGCACTTCGCCCGGACGCACTTGCAGCCAGCTGCGATGTACGGGGCTGAAGCGCCGGCCATTCGCGTCGAGCACCGAGATCTGAAACGCGATGTTGGCGGGAATCTTCATGCGCACCGAGCCGTCGGGTTCGACCGGCGCATAGGCGACGATTTCGCGCATTACACCTGTGGGACCGAACGCAGAGTTGTCAGGATCGGCGATGTCATCGTCGTCCGGAATTGAAACTGGCTTCTCGATGCGGACGAAACGCGCCAAGCGGTTGGCGTACTGAGTAAGTGTCGGGTTGGAGACGTTCGCGATGGTGGTTGCGCCGGTCGTCGTGCGCGCCTGGTCCTGACCCATGATGTCGTAGACGCTGCGGATATCGAGCAGACCCGCACCTTCGGCGACCAGGTCGGCATCGAGATCGAGCGGAGCTTGTTTGTCGAGAATGACGGCGGGCAACGGGACGCGTGGCTGCGCGGCGATCGCCTCGGTGACCATGACGTCTTCGACCGGCGCCATGATCGGCAGGATGGTGTTCTGCGCCGGCGCGAACATCCAGATGCTGTACAGCGGCGGCGCCGTCTGCACGTTCGGGTCGGCGAGACGGTCAGCCGTGCATGGCACGATGCGCGTCGGGTCGACGGTGTCGAACAGGCGGCACTGGCTCCAGCTCACGAGGATGCGGCCAGAGCCGTCCCACAGCGGGAAGCCGGACTCGAAGCGCCCGCCGGGCGAGGGGCCGGAAATCGTGCGCACGTCGTTGAGCGTGGCCGGCGACTGCGCCGGGCCAGCGGCGCCCGCGTTGGACACTAGCGGCTGCGTGTTCTCGACGAAGTGGTTGGCGTCGATGATGGTCAGGTTGCCACCGAAGTCGACGTCAGTGCGTCCGCGCGTGAGCACCATGAGGCGCCCGTCGGACATCTCGCGCGCGCGCATGAATTCGATCGGCGGGCCGATGCCGGTGGTGGTGTCCACCGGAGTGCCGGTCAGATGCGAGAGTGCGCCGTAGTGCAGCTGTGTGTCGGTGCCGTCGGGGTTGGAGGTGTACAGGTGCAGACCGTCGCGGCCCGGCGCGCGATCCCAGCGCGTGAACAGCACACGGCCGTTCTGCAGCACCTGGCCGTAGAGGTCGCTCGACGGATTGAACGAGATCTGATGAATGCCGGTGCCGTCGGCATTCATGACATGCAGCACGAACGCGGATTCGTTGCGCGCTTCGGTCGCCGCTTCGAACTGCTGCTTGCCTTCGTCGAGCAGGATGGCTTTGGCCTGGCGCTGGCGCGTCGAGGAGAACAGGATGCGGCCGTCAGGTAGATAGGAGGGGGCCACGTCCTGGCCTTCCTCTTCGATGATGTCCGAGGTGATCACGCGATGCAGCGTGTCGGTCTCGATGTTGTATTCCCAGATGTTCCAGGTCGGCGGTTCGTCTTCGTCGTCGGCGTCATCGAGCGGGCCGCGCATCGCGAAGGCGACGTGCAGGCCATCGGGAGCGACCGCGAGGTCCTTGATGTCGTAACGGTCGTCAGGGGTGCCGAGCGGATCGACCCGCAGGCGCGCGGTGATCTCGATCTCGGCGGCGCCCGGCGAGGCGCGATCGCGCTTCCAGAGCGTGGCGGAATAGTCGTCGTCTTCGACGAAGGGCCGGACCCGCGTGACGTTGTCCGGGTCCTCGGGAACCTGGTGGCGGATGTAGAAAATCGGGAAATCGACCGTCGCGGGATCCGGGTCCTGCCCACTGCCGAGACCGATGCCGCCACCGCCGGGACCCTGGGTGCAGGCCGCCAGCAAGCCGATGACACCGAACAACAACCCCCGGGCGATGGGCCCGAGCGTGATCCGGTTCGCGTTCTGAAATGATCGATTCACAGCGTCCTCCACTGCCAACGCATGTGCATTGCCGCACAGGCATGTGACGTAATGCAATCATCCCGTTTGTGCCCGCGCCGATCTGCCGACAACGTCACAGCAGGCAGGGCCGCAAAGCGGTTTTCTTGTCAGCCGTTCTAGTTAGAGCTCAGGGGCGGCAGGCGCCGTGACGCGGGTCGCAGTCCTTGGGTCTAAGACTACTTGGAGAACGTAATAAATGGTGCTGTCGCCGCTTGGAGACGTAGAGGAGCGGAGACAAACAAGTGTTGATGGGAGGCAGGTGATACTGCGCTCGTCAAAAGGGATGTGGATGAGGCAAATGAATACCCCAAAGGTTTCAAAACTGAAGTCGGTCGGTCTCGCGTGTGTACTCGCAAGCGTCGCATTCGGCGCGTTGGCGAATGAACGCGACCAGGCCAAGCGCATCTACGATCGCATCGCCGGCGTACCGCCCGACGAGGCGACCCTCGACACCATGGAAGCGATGGTGATGGGCGGCAACCCGCTCGGCGCGGCCGACGTGGCCACCGCGGCTCCCTCCTTCTACAACGTCACTCTGAAGAACATGGCCGTGCCGTGGACCAACCGTGACCAGACGGTGTTCGCGCCGCTCAACGACTACGTCGCGACGTTCATCGGAATGGTGCGCGATGACGTTCCGTTCAACACGGCGCTTTCCGCCGACCTGACCTACACGGTCACGGGTTCGACGCCGGCGGCCTCGCCGACGAGCAACGCGCACTATGAGAATGCGGAGACGAACGGTCTCAACCTCTACACCGCGCTGAACCCGACCACGCAGTCATCGGTTCTGGGCATTCCGCCCGCCGCCACTGCCGGCCTGATCACCTCGCGCGCCTCATCGGAAGCGTTCTTCGTCGACGGCACGAACCGCGCGATGTTCCGCTTCACGCTGATGAACCACCTGTGCCGCGACATGGAGCAGGTGCACGACACCTCGCTGCCGCCGGACATGATTCGTCAGGACGTGAGCCGCAGCCCCGGTGGCGACAGCCGCATCTTCCTGAACAACTGCATCGGCTGTCACAGCGGCATGGACCCGCTGGCGCGCGCCTTTGCCTACTACGACTTCGACAACGGCACCGCCGATGCGCCGGGCCCCATGCGCCTGGTTTACACCGCCGGCACCGTGCAGCCGAAGTACTTCAACAACAACACGAACTTCGCGCCTGGCTTCATCACCCCCGATGACGCCTGGGAGAACCGCTGGCGCAAGGGCCAGAACTCTCTGTTGGGCTGGGATCCGGGCCGCCCCGGTCGCGGCACGGGCGCCAAGTCGATGGGCGACGAGCTCGCCAACAGCACTGCTTTCGCTCAATGCCAGGTCGAGAAGGTTTTCAAGACGGTGTGCTTCCGCGCGCCGGGCAACCTCGCCGACCGCACCCAGGTCACCACCATGACCAACAACTTCAAGAACAACGGTTACCGGCTGAAACAGGTCTTCGCCGAAACCGCTGTGTACTGCATGGGCGATTGAGGGAGCACACATGAACTTTATGCAGTTAAAGAGTCTCCGCTGGATCACGGTCGCTGCTGCGGTCGCGGTTCTGGCGGGTTGTTCGAGCGGTGGTGCGCCGACGGTGGTGAATCCGGTCGTCGTGGCTCCCCCGGTCTCCGACTACACCGGTCCCGCTTCGGCAGACGCCGACGTGCAGGCCTTCCGCATCAACCTGTGGGAAAACATCAAGGCTAACAATCGTTGCGGCTCGTGCCACAACGCCGGCGGCCAGACCCCGATGTTCGCCCGCAACGACGACGTGAACCTCGCCTACCAGGCGGCCAACACCGTCGTGAATCTCACGCAGCCCGACCAATCGCGCATGGTTGCGAAAGTGGCCGGCGGCCATAACTGCTGGTTGCAGTCGCCTTCGGCTTGCGGTGACACGCTGACCGTGTGGATTCGCAACTGGGCCGGCGCCACCGCCACGGGCGGCACGCAGATTCAGCTGCAGGCTCCGACCATCAAGGAAGTCGGCGGCAGCAAGAGTTTCCCGGCGTCCTCAGCGGCTTTCGCTTCCTCTTCTCTATACGCGCTGGTGCGCAACGCCGGCACTGCGAATTGCGTGCGCTGCCATTCCTCGAGCGCGGCTACGCAGCAGCAGCCGTTCTTCGCGGATGCGGATCCGGACACGGCCTACGCGGCCATCAAGCCGAAGATCAATCTCGACAGCCCCGACCAGTCTCGCGTCGTCGTGCGTCTGCGCGATGAATCGCACAACTGCTGGGGCAACGCGGGTTGCGCGGCCAATGCGCAGACCATGCTCGACGCAGTCAACGCGTTCGCCGATGCGATCCCAGTGACCAACGTCGACCCGGCGCTGCTCATCTCCAAGGGCCTTACCTTGTATGACGGCACCGTGGCTTCGGGCGGCAACCGCTATGAAGCGGCCACGATCGCCAAGTACGAATTCAAGACTGGCATGGGCGCCATCGCCTATGACACCAGCGGTCACGAACCGGCGCTCAACCTCACGATGTCGGGAGACGTCACGTGGGTCGGCGGCTGGGGCATCAACGTCAAGACGGGCGGCAAGGCGCAGGGTACCGCCGCTGCGTCGAAGAAGCTCACCGACCTCATCAAGTCGACCGGTGAATTCACCATCGAGGCGTGGGCCAACAATGCCAACGTCGCGCAGGAAGACGCGTTCATCGTGAGCTACTCGGCGGGCGCGATGTCGCGCAACGTCACGCTCGCGCAGCGCATGTACCAGTACGAGGGTTACACGCGCAGCGACAAGACCAGTGCCAACGGAAACCCGGTGCTGCTCACGCGCGCGGCCGACATGGACGCGCAGGCGGCCCTGCAGCACGTGGTCATGACGTACAGCCCGGTCGAGGGGCGCCGCTTCTATGTGAACGGCGCGTACACCGGTGACACCGACGCCCAGGGCGGCGGCAGTCTCGCGGACTGGGACGACACCTTCGCGCTGGTCCTCGGCAACGAAACTTCGACCAACCGTCAGTGGCAGGGTGTGCTCAAACTGGTCGCGATCCACAATCGCGCGCTCAGCCCGACGCAGATCCAGCAGAACTTCGACGCCGGCGTCGGCGAGAAGTACTTCATGCTGTTCAACGTCAGCCATCTTGTGCCGAGCGTGCCGCAGGCTTACGTGATGCTCGAGGCCAGCCAGCTCGACAGCTTCGGCCTGCAATTCACCAAGCCGACTTTCATCAGCCTCGACCCGAACGCCAACGTCTCGAACATCGCGATAGAAGGTGTTCGCATCGGCGTGAACGGCGCCGAAGCGCATGCGGGCCAGGCGTACGCGCCGCTGGTTCAGTCCATCGGAGCAACCTACACCGCCGCCGCGGGGCAGAAGATGTCTGACGTCGGCACCGTGATCGGTCTCGAGAAGGGCGTCGACTCCGATCTGTTCTTCCTGTCCTTCGATCGAATCGGCCCCAACGCGTACGACCGGCCGCCGCCGCCGACACCCTCGACGCCAACGCCGCCGACGCTGCCCGCGGAAGCCGACATCGGCCTGCGTACCTTCGACGAGCTCAACGTCTCGCTGGCGAAGATCACGGGTGTGCCGCAGACCAATGCCCGCGTCGTCGCGACCTACGCGCTGGTCAAGCAGGCGCTGCCGTCGACCGAGAAGCTCGCCACCTTCGGCCCGGCGCAGCAGACGGCTCTCGCGCAGCTCGCCATCCAGTACTGCAGCCAGATGGTCGACACGCCGGCGCTGCGCACCGCGTTCTTCGGCGGCACGCTGAACCCTTCGGCCACCGCGATCGCCACCTTCGGCACCGCGGGCGCGCCGAACGTCGTCAATCGCGACCTCGTGATCAACGCGCTGCTCACCAAGGGCATCAACACAGGTCTCGAGTGGGATCCGGACGCGTCGGCGATCAGCGCCGAACTCGACAACGGAGGTCCCGCCGGCGGCCTCATCAACAGACTGGTCGCAGGACCCACCGGCAATGCGGCCGGCGGCACCGGCACCGTGATGAAAGCCACGTGCGGCGCCGTTCTCGGCAGCGGCATGACGCTGATTCAGTAAGGCCAAGGAAATTTTGGGAGTCAAGTCATGATCATTCGCACGAAGAAAAGTCCGCGCACCCTAGGTCTCGACGAGCCGATCCGGCACGAGAGCCACAAGGCTCCGGTCACGCGGCGCGACTTCATCGCCCAGGGCTTCCGCACCGGGCCGGCGATCATCGCCGCGCCGGCCGCGCTCGCCATGCTCATCGGCTCGCAGAAGGCGCGCGCGATGTCTCCCGACCTCGACACCATGCGGGCGCTGTGCAACATCACGGCGGGCGCCGGCAAGATCCCGTTCATCGCTTTCGACCTTTCGGGCGGAGCGAATCTCAACGGCTCGGAAATCCTCGTCGGCCAGAGC
>Ga0307513_10007850_pt1 | contig 13764 bp, 15 predicted proteins | sample 15_EM_MG_FD_202174 | JGI IMG/M metagenome (GOLD analysis project Ga0307513, IMG submission 202174) | Populus trichocarpa ectomycorrhiza microbial communities from riparian zone in the Pacific Northwest, United States - 15_EM | ecosystem: Host-associated > Plants > Roots > Unclassified | place... | reverse complement strand
AGCCTACAAGCGCTTTAGACCTCGTATGATGGAAAGTACCTTTGGGCTCACCAATCCTGTCGGGCGTATGGCGTTCCGAGATAAGTAACGCAGTCGCAGTTAGGAGTTGTACCACCTAAATGGTATAAAGCTCACCTCGCATGCGAGACATGGCACCACGGCTTCAACCGCGTCATATCATACAACGAATCACATCGGTAAAACCAGCCCCCTCCTTTGAAGCTCTGCCCATATTTGTTCGAGGAGATTATGGGCTGCTTTTCATATTGACCTCCTTCCTGTGTTAGTTTTCAAGGTGCCGTAAGCGCCTTCGTTGGACAATCGCAGCGGAAGTTGCGCTTGGGGAAGAGCTCAATTTGCTCGTGATCTCCGTGACAATTGATCGAGCAAGCTTGGCAGAGCCCGCGAGGGTATGCGCGAGTAATGCAGAGATGAACTGCCTTCTTGAGCTCGCTCGCTCCTTGTGTACTTGTGGAACTTATGAGGGAGGGCGAGGGCCGCGGCTTCCACTGGGTTTCCTGGTCTCGTAGCAGAGACACGAGTGTTGAGGGCTCCATGTGCAAAGGTGAGGTCCAACCCTCCCTCTTTGTCGCCACTCAGTGAACTAACGCTGAACCAACCCGCAGTCAAACGGCGACTGTAAACATGCAAAATTGACAGACAAGATAACCTGGTTCACCCAGACCTACTCGGTGACTTGGCTCTCCCGTAGAACCATACCAACGCTATGTGTACTCCACCCTTGACGGCGCTCCCATCCTCAGCGCCAAGAACAGCACGTGGGGGTGGGGTAATAATGACCTGCGTATCTCATATCTGAAAACTGCATATCTAAGCCAAGCAAGAATCGGATGTTCCTGAAATTTCTCACACCGCGTGCCGGTACCCTGTCGCCGCAATCCGTTGTTGCAAAGAAGGTGCCGGTGCACCACAAAACCACCCACATAATAGCCAAAAGTCAAGGTAAAACGCAAAGCATAAGCAGTGTATTCTTGCATATCTGTGACGAAGCCGATGTGTACCGGATATCCACAAAACCAGAAAATGAATATTTAGTGCATGGCTTTGAGGTGTCGCGAACTTCACGACCTTCCCCCATGCATGAGCAAACCCTCGAATCGCCCCACTTGTCCTCTAGCCTTAATCCCTCTCCATCTGTCGTTCCTCGATCACCTCCGCCTCGAAAGCGCTTCGATGGAACCCAAGCATTGATCCGTACACTACTTGTCCATACTAGTACGAACGTAGACAGTGCAAGTATGGTCTCAAGTGTCAATTTCTTGGTGGACAGGTGGACACGCCAAGCGGTTGGCAGATGGTGCTTCCAGAGCGTGAGCCCACTTCTGCTATTACAGCCATCTTCGTTCTCAACTCCTTGCGGAGGAAAGACCTCATTGCCCGGGGACATTCAACTCACTCTTTTATATTAAATTACCCTTCCTCGAGCAAAAGAGTATGAAGGGAATCTCCCCAGTGAGTCCAAGTCGGTGAGATTGAGGCGAAAAACTGAGCCTGTCGTTCAAAGCGCGCGTACTAGGTGGGTCTCACACTGGGGGGAAAGGAGAAACGGTCTCACTTACCATTCCCGGTCTGGAAAAGACATATTTCTTATTTTGAACACTTGGCAGATCTGAATACCACACTGACCACGTCATTCTTCATTCACTCTTCCTATAATTCCGTTAGACTAGCAGCGCAATTCGAGGATAAGCCGAGATGGCACATATTTGCGCTTCACCTGTTCCTTCTCTGGCGCATCGACACCACGCTTCCGCTTCAACTTCTAATATTGGTGACTCCCTTCATAAGAGAGACGGGTCGTGCTCAGAAGGGGTCGATGTAAAGGATTGTGGTTCTGAAGCTCATCTGCAAGGGATTTGAACGCGAAGTTGGTGTCAGGGTGTTGTCGATCAGCAAAGTATTGCAACATCCGCCCCGCAGACCAAAGGTCCGCCCGAATTGGTCGATACGTTGACCCTTCGACCTCTGGAGCCGCCCAACCCTCTGTTCCTCGATACCCTTTAATCCATGATTCCTGTCCAGCAACCTGGACAGAGACACTAAAATCAATTAGGAGGAGTCGCTGAGAGTGTGTGGTTGTCCTAAGGACGATATTATCGGGCTTGAGGTCAAGGTGGGCCACATTTTGTTGATGCATAAATTGAACACCTTCTAAGAACTGGAATGCGAGGTTATTGCCTTTGGTTTTGATAGAATCGGACGCATATCGTAAAGCCAGTTCGTAGGGCGTGGCGATTATCTTCTCGACGCCGCGCGGAACTTGATCAAGAATAGGTATCGTGTGGTTGCATTTTGACTTAATACTATCGAGGAGTGAATGTATTGCACGCTCATCCAACTCGACGAGCTTGAGTACAACAACTTCACCTCTCGGTCCTTTCGCAAGACTGAGAGCCGGCGGTAGCTGCCATTGTACTCTTTAATGACTGGCTATAAATTTAAAGGGAAGAACCCACAGGGAAGATGGGATAACACCTCAAAATCTCCGGCGTCCGAAGTAGTTTACACCCTGCATCGGATAACTTGCAAACAGTGGACACATCGTCATTAAGACACAACGAACTGCCACCGGGAGGAGCAGCATTTGGTTCTGGTTCTTGGGTTTTGGTTCGTTTCGGTCCGTCGCTTTGCATTTTCTTCGAGTATGGTCCCAGGTTTGCATCTTGAACTTGTATATTTAGCGTCGTAAGATGAGAGAAGGCGTTCCGGGCCTTGGAACCAAGGCGGAAGGCGGAAGGCAGGTTATGAAGTTCGAAGAAGAACTGGAATGCCTCGTAGGGAGTCCGGAGGTGAAAGGTATCCTGGACATATTCAATCTGCGAAAGAAGTGAAATAAGTTGCGCAGACACGGAATTAAACAGTTGGCAATTCATACCCTCGATGCGTTCCGGGCTGGTTGATAGAGGAGGAAACGTTCGGCTATGAGTGTACGAGTTATGTAAACCGCCACACATATGAACCAATTCTTGTTCTGGGTTGAGTTCATAACTCGGATTAAGGCTCCAGCTTGTACTAGCATCCGAGAACGCTCACTTTCCTCATTATCCGAACAAACCTCAATGAGGAGAAGCGGACAGTAGTTTAACGAGAACAGGAAGTCGCTTCGGGGCCGATAGGATGTCAACGAACCACGAACGTCCACGACGAGACGGAAAGGCCAAGTTCCTTCACTAGAGAGAGTCAGCACCTCGGCTATAAACTTGTTCAGGGACACCTACGCCATGAAGCGCCCTTCTTCAGTAGAGGTACAAAGGTACGTTGAAATCTCGGAAAAAAGTAGGTGGAGGCTTCCTCTTTGCACACTCTGGCCAATGTTGGACCGCGACGAAGCACTTCTTTCTGCAAGGCATGTACCGTAGAAGAAAATCTCGCTGATGTCGCAATTTTCACTTTCTTGAACGATCTCGAAGTACTCATCGAACGGGCCTCCGAACGTGGACATAAGGATGGCCTATTAGACACTGTGAAAAAGGACGTTGCAGATGATATAAAATAAACCATACTTTCTGCGCGTTCGTCACAAACCTTTTGGCTCGCAACTGTTGTTTTATGTCGATGATAACATCAGGGGGTTGGCCGCGCAAAAGCTCGATTGAATTAAGATGGGGGTTAAACGACCCCTGTCCATTCGTGCGCACGATGAGGTTGGTATCCAAAGTGGCCGAACTGTTGATGGTTGATTTTGAAGTCTTCCGCTTAAAGCCTAGTGGTCGCAACATGCGTAAAAAAGGCGCGGACGCGGTAGGGTAAATTCATGTGGGGACGCGCATATTCTCAGCGGTGGCTGCGACGGCACTACAGGCTCATGGATCTATCGACTTACTTTGGGGAGTAACCACGACGATATGAATCGCCGACTTTTTAGGAGGGTTCGAATCTCCAAAATATTCCGATAACCCGACCACCGGTTCAAGCTTATCCGTCTCGTTGCATTCGAATTTTTTCCCGGATATGTCCGCCTGTACTTTAGGGTAGTCTGGGTCGGATATAGCGATGTTGAGTTTGTACACCTTGAGCTTGTCAGGGGCGAAGCTGTTGAATTCGGGTGCTTTTTGCTCCCTGATCTCCTTTTTCAGATCGCCCACTGACTGAGTATTATTGATCTTGACTGGGAATGCGCTTTTTTCGCCAAGAACGATGCAATTAAGGGTGTACTCCATTCGGCAGCAGGAAGGGTGGGAGTTGAGAGCACCACCTGCCACTCATTGCCCCTTTGCCTCCACAAAGTGACTGTCATAAGCTCACGATGCCATGGCAGCAGGTACCGATTCGAACACACCAAAGCTGACAGGCACGCTGGATTTTGCTTCGCTGCCATTAGCAAATTTTACCTAACTTTTCCTACACGAAGAAACGAAGCGCACGGGGCATGAGAGAGTGGGCAAATTGTACATGAAGTTCTATACACTACGTATAAATGGGATTCCCCAGTCTTGCAACCACGCGTTCACAACGCGCGAGGCAATTACCTCATAGGAATCAGGTGCGCACACGGATATAGTCACAGTATTGCGGACTACTATGTTTATATGTGGTCAGATCGCCGGGAAACATAGTGTAAGAGGGGTGGGACGACTATACTGCTGAGGGTGAAGGGATGGAGTTGTAGGCAGCATAACAGGGAAGGTGGAGTCGATGTTTGACGCTAGTGCACCCAGCGGTGAGACTGAAGGGAATGTCCACCGCTGGCGATGGCGATTCTGTCCTTGCCCAATTCGCACGACAGTATGTGGGCTTGTTCCATGAACATTACACACTCCACCTGTGTTCGTGTTCCGCATTCCAGTACATGTGCGCGAAGGCTGGAGTTGTCCATGACCCTAGCGGCGGTGGAGTCCAAGAGAGATATCAACTTGGACTACCGCTGCACACTCGATTGGCCGACCGCGCTTTTGCGCCTGCAGAACCGAAAAACGGGCCTTGGCCGCCCTTGCGCGCAACGGCCCGCCGTGACGAAACCGCGACCGCGACCACCACGGCCGCGCAACCACCAGCCCATCTCCGTACCCCCGAACACCCCACAGATTGAGACTTTAGGAAAACAGAGCTGATCGAGGATCAGAGAGGGTATCGATCCTTCTTGGTGATCCGAGGCTCAGGGTGCCGTCCTCCTTCTTGATGAAGAGGAAGGCGCGCCGGCGGGAGACTGAGACCGGCGAACGAATTGATTAGCGAGGTTGTTGTCGAGGAATTATCGTAAGTCAAATTGATCTACTTCGGATAGTGAGTAAATGGGGCCGAACGGGGGCGTAGTACCGGGCTCTAACTCGACTTTATGGTCGTACGGCCGGCGCGGCGGTAACGTCGTGCCTTTGCTCTTGTTGAAGACACACAAATAATCGTGATATAAGGGCGGCGTGACTTCCGGAGAGTCAGGCTCGGGGACGGCAGAGCGCGCTGAGCAGGAGGCCAGTTCGATGATGCCGGAACAAAAGATATACTGTGGATGAGATGGTGGGAGACGGCGGAGGAGGCCTAGCGCGGAGGCGCGGACGAATGAGATAGGTATCCATGCGGCCGCGGCGCGTAATTCGGCGGAAAGTGGGGAAGGCAGCGAGGCCGACGATGAGTCTGCTGGAACCGAGTTCGAAGACGGTGAACTCGGGTCGGAGGATACGCGTATGGGAGTCGAGCGGGGTGCGTCGACAGAGGGACCTTTCGTATCCTGGGTCCGGAAAGTTAGCTCGTGTGTTGCCCAGTTAATTAACGGATTCGTTTGGTGCAACCATGAATATCCCAAGACCGAGCTTGATCGATCCACAGAGGTGATGAGGAATCTGATTTCGTGGGATGTTCCGCAAGGGAAGCGAACGTTTTGGTTGGTATACTTAAAAATGAGATCGGAGGAAGACGTGGTGCCGTCGAATAACGTAAGAAGAAGCGGCTTTTTGAGGTTTTCGATTTTAAGATTATTTTCGAGCACGCATCGAGAGTCGATGAAGCAGTCGGTGGAACCGAAATCGATGGGAGTAGGAATGCTTTTGAGGGTTTCTGTGTTTAAATTGACGTAAAGAGCCGAAGGGACATGAAAGGAAACGGCGTTGAGGCATACTACCTCGTGCGGGGCCGATGCGTACGAAGAGGACACACTACTACTCGCCGGTGTGTCAGCGGATAATTGATCTATTTTGGGGAGTCCGTGGACTCCGCTTCGGAGGCTGAGCCGTCGCTCTGGTCTTCCGGTACATCGTCCAGCTGCGCGGCGCGCGCTTGGGACTTGCGAGACGGGCATGCGTCTACAAGGTGCTTGTTAGATCCGCAGACTATACACAAACCATGTTTCTTGCGGCATTCGCGTTCTTCGGGAAGAAGCTTCCCATCTGTGCCGAGGATCTTCGAGAGATCTGGCTTCTTGGGAGGCGTGGTGCCTCTGGATACTTGTTGCGGTTGTGATGTCGAGGGTCTGGAGCTAGAATGGGAAGAGGAAGACGACGCGGTGGGCTTATTGGAGGTCGCAGAGGCTGATTTCTCTTTTGTGCGATCTTCATCGCGTCGCTCCCAGAACCGTAAATCGAGGTCCTGTGCTTGAGTAGGGAGTGCCCTGAGAGTCGTAGGACGACCAGTGAAAACGAGGCCGTCTTTGACCCGTGGGGCAAGCCCCTTGTAATACTTTGCGTAGAGGGCGCGCTCGTCGAAGCCCGTAAGAACGGCGTATTCATTGGATTCGACGTTGAATTTGGTGATATGATGGAAATCTTCCATTGCGAGGTTATCGAACTTGTTCACGGCGGTAGCCACCGGCCGAATGTCGTCTTGAGAGCTTCTTCAAAAGCGTCCCAATCAGTGGAGAATTCCGGGAGATGGTACTCATCGAGTTCGAAGTTCAGTTCATACCAACGCTGCGCTGTTCCCTTGAGCCAGGAAACGGCGTACGTGATTTTGACGGTATCCCCTCGGAAATCGTCCGGGTGGCTTCGGAAAACTAACTTGCACTGTGACAGAAAAGCACGTAGTCTAGTGGGGTCGGAGCTGTCGGAAGGATCGGCGATCCCTCGGGGTTAAGGGATCGGATAGGGGCACACGGGTGAACGGAAGCTTTCCGAAACATGTACTGAATTCACTTCTACATATGCTCCTAACAGCACCTCCCGCTTCAAAGAAGAACAACCGACTGAGCATCGCCAGCATCCGAACCTTCTCAGGCCGTGGGGATGTGCTGGATTTCATGCCGAGGTCCAGACGGACGACGGAGCAAAGGAAGTGGGAGAGCGGCGCCAGTCAAGGTGTCCAGTTGATCGCTCATCCAAAGCGAGCCAGGAGCCCTTACATTCATTGGGTCCACCTCCCAGTGGTGAGGATGCAGGAGCGTGCAGTCGAACTTACTAAGATTCTTTCCTTAACCTCACGTTGTCGAGGGAAGACGCGGGATTGCCGACATCCACGCACCCACATCAGAGTGGGAGTTGTCGAGCAGAACACGATGTAACGTCCAAGAAGCGTGAACGTGTGGAGACTAAACCTTCTGTCTTGTACCGCCAACACGTTGAAATTAATGCAAAACGCGACCGGGGTCAGGGAGTCGAGGGATGACCCCCACAAGCAGGTTCGGTGGCGCAGTGCACGGGCTCACTGTTGGGGACTTCGACCGCCCACGACCCTCGATCGATTCTACCCTCTCAGGAGCCTCGAATGTGATGGCGACTCCGACCCGACAAACGCAGTTGCTAAGTTCGGGCAGAGGCTGCATGTGGGGAATACACCTGCTTTGAACCTCACAACCGCCAACCCGCTGATGATGAGCTAGACCCGCGGCTTCAGGTTTTACATCCTTCGAGCGAGGACCACCGCCCGTCAACGCTGCCCACTCCTACTCTCGAGACCGCCGCTACTGGTGCTACCATGAAAAACGGTGACCGCGCATCGGTGTTGAGCGACTCATTCATGTCCGCTCAGGAATCGTCTCTCCGCGCAGCGCGAGAAACTGTCCTCAAGTCTAGGTCTCTCGTGGCACCCATGTCCGTTCCTGCTCCTGCTCCTGCACCCCGACCGAAAGGCGTCTGCCAACCCATGCGCGGACCGGGATAGACTCATGACGGGAGAAAAGCCTCCCCCTGTCCCTCGAGAGGGCATAAACAGTCCGTTCTTTTGATATGACACGTCGAGGTCGGGAAAAGGCAGGGTTGATGAACCCGAATTCGAGGAGGCGGCGGAGAACGGGTGCATGTGCATGGAGAACCGCAAGAGATGGGAGCCGAACAATTGGCGCAGGGCCTCGAAATAGTGGGATTGAACATGACAAGTCGGACTTGAGTTTGTTCGACGGTGCAGTCTCTTTGAGGAGTTTCAAAGCGAAGGATGGAGAGGAGAGGATCGTGGTTGGGAAGGGAGATGTGAGCCTCTATGCGGTCGAGGATGAGCGTCAAGGATTCAGTCTTGGTGATGACGACGACTGTGCTCATTCGAGTGATAGCAGTCTGGACCTGCTCACACCCCTTTGGTAAGTCGGAATTTCCACTCCACCTTCAGCATCACTGAAATTATTTTAAACCCTTGGCCCCATCTTATGATACTTGCGGGTCTTCTCTCGCCCCACAGGAAGATCCTCCGACCACCGTTGCCCGAGTTGAAGAGGCAAACCTCCATCGGAAGCATGTCACTCTTGACGGTTCCCAAGACAACGAGCGACGGAAACGCAGACAGACGGGTGGCGAGATGCTACGAGAAGGCGTTGGATTGACGACTGGACTAGGCTGGAGTGATTCGGAGGACGAGGACGCACCTTCGCCCTTGACCCGTCGATTGAGCACATTGGCGATGAATTCGACCCTTACCCGCAAGGCCTCGATGGCCATATCAGTTCGTAGTGCCAATCGTATCAGCTTGCGCGTCGTCCCAGCCTACCTCCATTCGCCGAACCATGATTCTTCCCTCAATTTCCATGACCAAGGGCCGGGCCTGGAGCGATGCTCATATGCCCGCACTAGCGCAACGGCGTACCGGCGATATTCCATCCACTCTTCCTCCCGCTGCGAACATTCTCACGATTCAAGAGATGGACAAAGCGCAGCGGGCCAGTCCTACTCCCATCAGCCCGCTACCTACCGGGATTGTCCCCGTCCTCCCCTCGCGACCTAACCCCTCCACCCTAGCCCGTCTCAAGCCTGTTCAGACGAAGTGGCCGGAGGTTTGGAGGTGAATGTCGGTAAGCGAGGAGCCGCCGGTTCTTCTCGTCCACTCGGTTCCAGCCAAAGAGAATATGATGGCGACGATATGGACGACACCTTCGACACCTTCGATGGAGTTATTCAAGTTGGTAGATGGGACAGGGACAATACTAGTGGGTATGCTCCACTAAAATATGAGGAACTACGGATGGCGCAGCTTCAGGGCCTGGACGTCCCTCGAAGCAGATATTGGTCTGATCTTTGGACGTGCGTTATCGAATACAGTACCAAAAATATCATTGCTCAAGTAGCGTTGCCTGTGGCTCGATCTGCTGGGGGCTTCTTACGACCTGGTAAGTCATTTCATCTGTCATTAAAGATTGGACGGGAATATTATTAAAGGAAGGACAAATCATCTTCATTCCCGGTCATGATTTTGAAGATACTATCACTGGGTCACCAGGGATTGCGATCATTGGAGATGTTATCGTCAGTGATACAACGTACACATGGGCTGATTATAGTAGGTTAGGCGCCATCCTTCGTTGCTACCAACCGCCATGCGCAAAGTGCCTGCTTGTGCTCGCCAACGACCAGGAAACTGGACTAACCCTGTAGCAGGTCCACGCAATTCCACCTCCGGCTGATCTTCGACACTGTAGAGGACCCTTAATATTCTCTTTCAGACAGTTGTTCGTAACTGGTGTGTTTGGATATCTACTTGATACTGATTACTGAACTATTTAGACTATGATGGTAGTGCATGCAGTGTCACGCACACTCACGCACTCACTGAATTGTGACATGGGAGTCAATGATTGTAAAGGCCTTCCAGAATTCAGACGACATGGATCCTCCTTCCACTCTTGAGGCCTGCTTTCAGAGCAAGACAGGCCTTGTCATTAACATCGTACCAAATCTGTCCACTGATCCGGAGTTGTGCTCCTCTACCGGAATACCTTTGGACCTTCGTCTAGCGAGCACCGCAGAACCCAAAAATATCGACTTTGTGAGTGTTACCATGCCTCAATTGTAAGTAAAATTTCCATAGCAACATAGACGATCATTGGTTTGAGAAGGCGGTATCCTATTACAAACTCGCAGGCTCGAGAGTCCTTGACCTTACGCACAAGTGAGTTGTAAAATCCAACAAAATATAGCATTCGCTCAGGAAATTTATTAGGTTCAACAGATTGATGGATGCTGTGAAGAATGGCGACGAGATAAAAATCAACGTTTTGAGGATGGACGAGAAGAAATGGAATGGCCGTCCAAGGCCACGGCTCTATCGGAGGTTTCAACAAGGATGACAAGTCGTGGAAAGCAAGACGGATGCCTTGTAGAGCAAGGACTAGCGGTTGCCAACGAGGATCCCAAGTGGTGAAGCTACGAGCGGCCACTCTATCGGCCACTCTATTCTCCATGTCAATCGATCGTTGTGTTGAGGCTGGGTCCATCCACCCTTCCATCTCTACACCAACCGGCCAACTTGTCCTCATCCTGTGTTGATCCAGCGTCGATCCTGTGTTGGAACACCGTTTGACATCGGCATCCCCGTTTTGGCCAGCGCGACTCCGGAAGCGCCCGCTAGACCGTGAACGATAATAACCAAAGGTAGTCTACATTTCAGATACCCTTTCTGGGTCGGTGGTGATAATAATATTAATGTTGGTGGTGGTGGTGGTGGTGGTGGTGGTGATAATCAAGCTGTGAACCCTAGGCATCGTCGTCGAACAAGGACCCTCCTAGCAGAATGTCAACGCTGATGACAGGACCTGCTCTTCAAACCGAGGTCTTGCCACAACAGAGCACAGCGAGTCCCATCGAGAGCCAGTCGAGTACGCTAGGTGCGTTCATCGAATATTAACCACAACCGAGTTGTAGCTGAGCGCTTACTCCCCTAACAGTCGACACTCCCCTGGATGTAGACGATATCCCGCAACTGATATCTTTGCTACCTTCCTCGTCGCATCCAGCAACGACGACAACGACGCCGACAACGACGACGACAACGACGACGACAACAACGACGGCAACGACGACGTCCACCCAACAAGACTCACCCCCTAAGTCTTCCTTCCTCGGCTCCATTTTCTCTACCTTCTCCTCTATTGGCTGGTCAACCTCCCCTTCCAACCGGCACTCCAGTCGCAAAGGCCCCAGTATCTTGTCCCCATCCCAAGGCCTCCCCGGCGCTTTTCCTATCTCTCCCGCTCCACTCATCGAGCAATCCCTGGGGCTCGACACCCACGCCATAGAAGATGAGCCGTCTAGAATGTACCCAGATTTTCAATCTATCGGTTCGTCGCACCTTATATATATAGCCCATCGTGAAAGATACTAACTAAAAACCTAGATGCCATGTTACTACCTCCACTCCATAACCTTTCCATTCCCTCCTCTCGCCCTTCTGACCCAACAGCCACCGGCGCCAATCCGATTCAAAGCCCTCCCGAGATGTCCGGTCACGATTCGGACTCTTCGTATGTCGACGTGTCGGCCCCTTCGCCTCCCCAGCTCCAATCACCCGGTCACCGCTTCCCACCACAAGCATTTCGCACGGTCGACCGCTCTCCATTACTGTGGAAGGAAATTCCTGTCACCACGTCAAGACCTTTGCCGGCAATCCCGAGGAGTACTGAGCGTGCAGGGTCCCAGCCTTCACACACGTCTCCCCAAAGCCCTCAAGCCGCCACCGCTGTCGCTACGCCACCGGATGTACAGACAGTTCCGGCGCCTCCTCCGCCTGCCGTGATAAGCTTGACGGATGTGATTCCGTCGCTCCGTCGTTTGGATCTAGATAGCCCCCGCAACGCAGGATCACCCGCCTCTCACAGTTCGGGGAGCTCTACAGTGGTTCCACCTCGCCAGGAAAGGTCCCCACCTCAACCGCTTGTACGTACCGTACGACTCCCGGACCTGGCTTCTTCACCGCCCACGCCACCGTTGGTTATGGCGCGAGGATCATCGTCCAGCACACAACCTGCGTCGCCTATGCGCTCTCCTAACCCACCTGATACACCACCTATCCTACTCCATAGCCCTACACCTCCACCCATGACCCCACCGCGCCAACTTCGCAGCCCAAACGCTCAGGCCATCTGGTTAGGGATTGTCGGCCCTCCACCCGAACCCCCGTTGTTCAGCCGGCCTAACATGAATCCTTCTCCTGCTCCTCCTGCGCCCAGACCTGCGCCCGCTGCACCCGTGCCTAGAGCCGCCATCCCCGCGCCCACTCCCACTCCCGCTCTGCCACCCCTCGACCCTATCCACCTCCTCCGCTACCCGCGAATGGACCCCATCTGGAACGCGCTTCCGACCGGTACCTTCTGGGAGTTTGCTCGCTATGCGCTCCGTGAGAAACTGGATTTTACGCGCCTCACGGACGAAAGCGTCATCCCCTCCTTTGTCGGGCGTCCCGACCAACCGAAGAAATCCAACGTGCAAGGGATCGAGGAGATCCGGGCGTGGGAGGAGTGCAGCAACGATGTCAAGCTCCCCCCTGACGACTTGCGATGGGCGCAGGAGCTCGACTGGGAGGCTGAGGCCATTGTTGAGGGGAAAGGCCGCATGCTTGGTATTGGTGTCGATGGGGATTTCGGAGATAAGTACGGCACCCGGTATGGTGGGCGCGTTGGTTTTTGCGCGTTGCTCAGGTGCGAGGGGGGTGATGGGAACGGGCCTCTCAACCTCGATGTCAATGCCCAAATCACGCTCGAAAAGCCCATGACGCGTGGGTCTTGCTTGTTTACGCGCGTCTGGGGCTCGCACAGGTTCTTGCGGCTCAAGCTCTCCAAGCCGCTCCTCAATCGCGTCAGCAGGGACCAGTCCGGTCGTCTGGTCAAAGAACTGAAGCAATTTTGTGCGCGTCCAATCCACATCCTCGGGCGGGAGTACCACCCTCTGGTAGAGAAAGAGAACACGGTCTACTACTTCCTGCATGGCCGCGACCGGATCGGCCTGAAGGCTATCGAGGACGCTGGTGGGGATCGAAAGAAGCCGTACGGAATGGGCAGCTATATTGGCACCGTTGAGGGCGTCGTCCAGTGGTGGCTCGCTCCGGAGCATAACCGTAACCAGTTGATGTCCAAGTTGACTACTCGCCTTCACCTCGGTCTATCCGACACGCTCCCGGGCGTATTCGTCAAACCCAATAACTTCAAGATTATTCCCGATATCAGTATGTTTCATCGTTTATTCTGTACCAGAGTTTGGCAGCATTGATAACCATCAACTTGCAGAGCGTAACGGGTTCATGTTCACCGACGGAGCAGGACTTGAATCGGCTTCTGTTGCGAGGGCTTGTTGGCGGAAATACCACCCCAACGACTATTCTACACCACCCGCTACGCAGATTCGTATCGGCAGCGCAAAAGGGGTCGTTCAAATTGACCCAAAGGACGTAGAAACGTCCAGTTTCCACGGACCGTACACCATCACCCTCGCCGAGTCGATGGCGAAGGTCAAGTATGGCCCGCGTGAGTTTGCGAACGGTCCCGTTCACGGTATGACAATATACGACGCCGCTCACTACATCGTCTGTATCGTCAAGCCAGCTCCGACGACGTACCCCGCTCGGCTCTCGGGTCAGTACATGACCATTCTCTCCGCCAGAGGTGTGCGCGATGAAGTCTTCCTG